>CENJ01061532.1_pt1 | contig 13027 bp, 11 predicted proteins | sample 356161 | NCBI WGS metagenome assembly CENJ01 (sample SAMEA2619531, study PRJEB7988) | marine metagenome | biome: marine biome (ENVO:00000447); feature: surface water layer (ENVO:00002042); material: "saline water (ENVO:00002010), including plankton (ENVO:xxxxxxxx)" | depth 5 m
TTTTGCCTTTAAAGCACCCATTCCCATAGCTGCACCGGAAATGAATACCGTCTTTTGTTCGAGCATAATCCCACCCCTCATTATTAATTTACGAACGTGGTTCATAAAAAATTGTTTTTGAATTTTAGTCAAGTACGCTTATTGCCTTTTCTTAAATTATACCGTTTTCATTGCCTGTTTTCTTCTTTAAACTGATAAAACAACTCAGAAGAACACATAAATAGAACTGGAATTGTTTTGACGTCGCAGTCTACTGAATTACCCCATAATTTTGAGAAAAAAGAAACAAGAGGCCGGAAGCGTCTTTTGAAGAGAGATGATATTTTGAATGGCGCTTTATTGATCGGATTGGATAATCTGACGATGAAAAACCTTGCTGAGCATCTAAAAGTCGGCACGGCGACACTCTACCAATATTTTGAAAATAGAGAAACTCTGCTCATGGAAGCTGCAGAGTATTCAATTAAATTATTGCCATTTCCTGATTACAGAGGGCAGGGCTGGCAAGAAATGGCGCTTGAATACACCAAAAATGTTCAAAAAATTTTGAAGCAACATCCTTCTTTTATCCACAGTCATCCAGTCACAGATTATGGCTATAAAATTCATTTTACCCTGACCGAGAAAATACTCACTGATTTGGTTTCCTGTGGTCTGGATGCCAAACAGGCCATCAAGGTTGCTCACATTATTACCATGGCGTCTTATGGCGGAGCTGTTGAAGCCATCAGGCAAGAACGCTTACCGCTTAACGGGGCGAACATTCAAAGTTATATTTCGAGCCAGTTCAAAGAAATGGACTCTGACGAATTCCCAATTTTGTCAGAAAATATAGAAGATTTCATTCTTTCTGCAGAGGATAAAACGGATTTTTTGCTTAGAATAGCGCTCGCTAATATTCAGAATGAGTTTGAAGAATAATAAATTTGAGGGGGTATCATGAGATTAGGTCTTTTAATCATGCTGTTTGGTGCGTTTATTTCCGGCGCACAAGCTGCTGAAAAACCGAATATTGTTATCATTCTGGCTGATGATTTAGGGTATGCAGATTTAGGATTTCGCGGGAGTGATATCCAAACGCCTAATCTCGATCGCCTAGCTTCTGAAGGCATGGTGCTTAACCGCTTTTATTCTTTGCCAATTTGCACGCCGACCCGGTCAGCATTGATGACCGCCCGTGATCCAATAAAGCTGGGTACTGCCTATGCCGGTTTACAACCCTGGGAGCATGGCGGCGTTTCACCTGAAGAACATTTTATGCCCGAAAGCTTTCGGAAGGCAGGTTATCAAACTGCTATGATTGGAAAATGGCATATTGGGCGGCAATATGAGTCACTTGTTCCGCATCATCGCGGCTTTGATCATTTTTTCGGTCATTTGAATACGCAAGTTGATTATTACACGCATGACTCTGCTGGTGGTCATGATTTGCAGGAAAACGGCAAGTCTCTCAAAAGAGACGCTTATGCCACTGATATTCATGGCGACGAGTCGGTAAGATTTTTAAAAGAGTTGCGCGATCCCGCCAAACCTTTCTTGCTCTATGTCCCTTTTCTCGCGCCGCACAGTCCAATGCAAGCGCCTGAAGAATTAGAAGCCAAGTATAAATCCAGAATGAATTTCCCCATTCCTAAACGTACATATGCTGCCATGGTCGACTCTATGGATCAGGCAATTGGGCGTATTCTTGATGAGTTGGATCGTCAGGGGGTGAGTGATAACACTATCATTCTGTTTTTTAGTGATAATGGTGGGTTTGCAGGTTTTGGTGGTGTCAATAAACCCTATCGTGGAGGTAAATTGGAAACCTTTGAGGGGGGCATAAGAGTTAATGCTATTATGCGCTGGCCAGGGTCAATTCCTGCCGGAAGTGAAACCCAGCAAACTATTTCTGTCATGGATGTGTTTCCAACGCTGGCTGCTGCATCCGGTATTGAAATGCACAATGAGAAAAAGATTGATGGCATGAACATTCTGTCAGCACTGACAAAATCAAAAAATATGAAGCGTCCTAAGCCGCTTTTTTTCGCGTCAAATAGCCCAGAATATAATTCATTTCGTCTGGCAATGATTGATGGTGACCACAAGTTGGTACAGATTATTGACCATAATAATAGGTCAACGGAGATAACCAATCATTTGTTTGATTTGGGTGATGACCCTTATGAGAAAAATAATTTGGCAGAGGAAAACCCCTTACGGGTTAAAAAGATGTCGGATGCGATTAATGACTGGCGGTCGCAGCATCCTGTAAGCGGACTTTATGTTTCGATTTCGCCCAATCCATCATGGCGTGCGCCGACTGACTATGCTGAAGATGTGAAACCCGATGAGAAAACCATACTTAAGTCTTGGGGTGGATTTGGTCGCGTTGCATCTCAAGTGTTACAAATGCGCTATGGTGAAAAAGGACGTATAAAATACGAATAATTGGAGGGGATTATGGGGAAGTATATAAAATATTTGATAATCGGTGTGGTGGGTTTGGTCTCGATAGGTGTGTTAACTTATCAATATTCCGACAGCGCAAAAAAACAGGTGCAGCTTCAGGCGCTTGATGCTGTTCACGATTTGGCAACCAACCGCATGAAAAAACAAGCGGAAAACGGTTCAACCAGTGTGGCAGCGGAATTCATTAATTTCCCGATTGAAGCAACGGAAGTTGCTGACGGGATTATCCGAGTCACGGGTATTGGCAATATTTATATGGTGCCGACAGACGAGGGCAATGTGCTGTTCGATACGGGGCTTGTGATGCAGGTTCCAAAACAGATTGCCGCCATGAATAAAGCCGTACCGGACAATAAGCTCACCCATATTATTCTTAGTCATTCTCATGCAGACCATATTGGCGGTGTTAAATACTGGAAAGAAGATGGTGTTGAAATTATTGCTCATGATCAATTCACAGAAGAACAGCGCTATCTAAAAGCACTTGAGCCCTATTTACACGACCGTAACCGTCTTTTGTTTCCTTTCATGCCTGAAGAACCTCCAACTGCAGAAATGATTGCATATGGTGGAATTACGCCGACACTTAAAGTGAATGAAGGCGATAGCTATCGCTTGGAATTGGGCGGAAAAGTCATGGAAGTTTATGCCATGGCAGGCGCTGAAGGTGCGGATAATCTTGTGATGTGGTTGCCTGAGCAGAAGGCTCTTCTTTCCGGTGATTTTTTTGGCCCGATGTTTCCACAATTTCCGAATGTCTTCACAATGCGCGGTGAGAAAATCCGCAAGCCGGTTGAATATATCAGATCACTAAATCGTTTAATTGATCTTGCCCCAGAAGTCATTCTACCGGGGCATCTTGACCCTGTAACAGGACAGGAAAAGATTGTTGCCGGCCTGACAAAAATGAGAGACGCCGTACAATATGTTCATGACGAAACGATTGCCGGGATGAATGGCGGCAAAACTCTTTATCAGCTAATGGAAACAATTAGTTTGCCGCCGGAACTTGAACTTTCCCAAGCGCATGGGCGCGTGTCATGGGCTGTTAAAAGTATCTGGGAATATTATGCAACATGGTTTCATTTTGACCGAACAACTGAGCTTTATGGCGTAGACAGGGGTGAAGTGATGCCTGATGTTGTTGCGCTGGCAGGGCCAAATGCTTTACTGGAAAAAGCCAGATCTTACAATAAAGCCGACCAACCAGTTCGCGCTATGCATATAGTTGAAATTTTGTTGGATGATCCTTCACAGGCTTCAGACCCGGGTGTTAATCAGGTTCGTTTGGAAACTCTTCAGTTATTGCTTGATAAAGCGATAAACGGGATTGAAAACAGCTATGAGATTTATTGGCTCAACGCTCAAATTCGCCTGGCTGAGGGCGTGATAAGTGAAGTGAGTAATAGCTCTAATTAAATTAACAGTCGTTCTGCAAACCAGAATAAACCAAGGCCAAATAATGCGGGCGCGACAAAATATTCAAATCTGTCGCGCCTGAAGTTTGTGCGTATTTCCAGAACAGATATCAAAATATAGACTGTCACGAGGGCAAAAAGCTGAGCCAATTCAACACCTAGGTTAAAGCCAATTAAAGGTGTAAAGATGTCGCCTTTATCCAGATTGATATGTTTTAAACCGCCCGCAAAACCTGCGCCGTGAACAAGCCCAAAGGCGACAGTGAGCAGTGGAAAGAGTTTTGTCTTTATACGACCCGATTGGCTTAGATGTTGATAGCTGAACAGCGCAAGCGGCAGGGTAAAAAATAAGCCTGTGGAAAGTGGTATTCGACCCATATATATCGCCAGCGCACATACGAAAATTATTCCTAAGCTGAGGAGGGGGGCAGGAAGCGGGTTTGTTATAGATGTTTTACCGGCAATGTCATAGGCAGTGAGGGCAATGGTCAGACCAATAAGCGCCTCTATAAGCTTCTCATTGGGGACGATTATATCCACGAAAGCTAATCCAAGCGTGAGGCTATGCCCAAGTGTGAATCCTGTGATGCATAAAACAGCCAATCGCGGTGTTGCCGCAAATAGTGCCAGGGCAAGTAGAAAAATCATGTGATCCAAACCAGAGATAACATGAAAAAAGCCGAGATGAATAAACGCGCTTATGCTGTCAATAAAGGTTCTTGCTTCAAAAACAAAATGCTGTTGTGCATTACCAAGAACAATCTCTTGATTTTTTCCGGCGACAGAAAATCTTGCAAGATGAATATGGGAAGGTGACACAGTGGTGAAGCTTCTTATTTCTATCAGGGGCGGCTCGACGTTGAGGTTTTCCAAACAATTGAAAACGCCGCGGGCGCGGAAATATCCATTCCTATCATGCCGTTCAACATCAAGCCTTTCAGGTGAACACCTCTGTTTATTCTGAGAGACATTTATAGTCTCGGTCAGATGACGTTTTAGCAGTGTCACATAATCCATAGATGGATAAATCTGTGCAAGTTGAGTGATACGCCTTTGATCAACCGAAAAAATAAATTTTAAGTTTCTGTCGGTTTCTGTGACAATCTCCCATTGAGAAAAAGACTGGCTTCTGGTGTGCGCCAAGGCATCGGTTTGAAGGGCAATAATTAGGGTGATGAGCAGGAGTAAAGTGCGCATCAATTTAAAATGTCTGGTGGTGTGGTGTAATCACTCCGATCGACAGTCTCAATTACATCGTTATGAAGTCTGATATCTGCAGTTTGTCTCAAATTAGAAAGGTAGGTCTCAAATGCCTTTTCTTCCTGCCTTCTTTGCCATTCAGCTTTTACGATTTCAGCAACCTCGTTGAACTCAACGTCAAGGCGTGTTGCTTTCATTAACCAGATAAACATATATTGTCGGTCGGACTCGGACCCTGACTTTATTGGCCCGATAATCTCACCTTCTTTCAAAGTTGCGAGCCTGTCCCGCGCCGTACCGCCAAGGTAATCAGCCGCTTTGCCAAGCGGGATGTCGTCGGGCAAATCCTTTTCAGTCAAACCGAGGTGGCGACCTGCAGCATCGAAAGTTTCACCATTTATCATTGCTTGCCTGAAGGTGTCGGCAGTCTTAACTTTATCCGTCGTCAGGACTTTTACGCGTACCATGCGCGGCGCGACAAACAGGTGTTTATTTTCTTTAAAGAAAGTTTCGAGCTTTTGCGTATCGGTCTCATAATCCGTTAAGAGAGCGGTGCTTCGCATAAGTGCCTGTACAAGGTTTTTGCGCGCCATGGGGTCTGACCTTGCAAGTCCAATGTTAAGTGCATGTTGAAGAATTACTTCTTCATCAATCAGAACTTGCAAAGCTGCCCTTTTATCCGTTTCGGAGAGACTCCTATCAAGTCCGGCTTGCATGGCGGTGAGGGCGCGAAGGTATTCAACCTTGCTGACGGACTCGCCATTTACAGATGCTATCGGGACATCACCGCGCGCTCGTAATTCATGGTTACCGAATTGCGGCGGCAGAATGCCCAATGCTGTAAGCAAGGCAAATGTCAGCCCTGCCAATCCTGCCAATGTAAATAGAAACGTATTTTTCAAAGCGTATTCAGCCTTGCCCATATGAGTAGTTGTATCTGACTACTTAGATGAAACAGATGAGGTGGCGGCACCATAATTCAGGTAAATCGGAGACGACCATGCGCGTACATCTTTCATGGTGTGACATTCATCATCGCCAGATCTGTAATCACCTGTGCAGACTTTAGCCTTTACACAATTACCTTCTTCATCATATTCGCACTTTACAGGTTCAGCATTAATCGTTGGCCAAGGTTCTTGAATTGCGCGTGCATAATAAAGTACATCTCTCTCTCCTGCTTTAAAGTCAGGGTCGGAAAAGCTGAAGCTGCAACCATTCTGGTCAACCGGGCAGTTATGAACGAGAAATGGATCATCAATCAAATCACCAAGTTTTTCATCTGGTGAAGTTTGAGGACGGATACGTATAATTTCAATACGTTCAATCAGATTGCGTTCGTCTGAGGGATTGTAACACTCACCACCACAAATATCATTCAAACGCTCTGCCCCAAGAGCGGCAACAGCGTGGTCAGGGCATCCGGGCTTTTGTTTAAAAGAGCCGACTGCTTTGACTTTGAATGTGCCGCTCGATGTGGTTGCTACAGATGATCCCATTGGAGTTTCTGTGCCGTCGTCACCTACACGATCAAACCACATCAACATGCGCGGTCCGGACGTGCCATAGGTTTCACGCCGTTGCATAGCATCCCAGACTTCCTCACGGGAACGGCCTTCTGTGTGCACAGCTGCAAGACCACCTGTTAACCAGAAGCTTGACTGGCGCTCAACTTCAGCAAGACCAAGGTTTGCGTTTTCCGCGAGTTCATTGGGGTCAAGCGGATGCACATAGGCATCTACGGGGGTCATTTCGGGTTGTAACCGTTCGAGCCATTCAGCAGATTTTGGACCAGCCGCTTCAGTACTAAGGCGTCTTCCAAATTCTTTGTATCCGGTACCCGGACGAGCACGGTGATTATCTGAGGAAGAAATGAAGCCCCAATTAAACCTAGTTGGGTTATCTGCATCCTCATCGAAACGTGAAAGGGCAAGACCGGCCTGAACACTTGTTAACGGACGATGGTGAAATGCTGGCAAATAACAATCTGTGCATTGTCCGGAAAGTAGCCAGTCAGCTGCCGTATCACCCCCTAATGCGAGATGATAAGATGGTCCCATAAAGGCGCCAACCTCTCTGGCTTCTGAAGCTCGCAATGTGCATTCTTCAGATGATGTTCCTTCAGCAAGGCAGCGTTCTTCAACAATCTCACCCATACGAACACATGAGGGGGTGTAATCATCAGTGGCGGGTGGACAGATGGCTTTACCGTCATCGTCAATTATAAGGGTTTCAAAGTCTCTATATTCTTCTGAATTACCGTGACCAGAGAATACTTCAATCAGAGAGTATTCCGCCGGACGGTTTTCAGGTCTTAAGTGTTTGTCCCATGTCGTGTTATGAGGTGTGTAAAGACCCCAGCTTGTGCCATGCGGGATGATAAGCGGGTCAAGGTTTTGTTCATCTCTAAGTTTACGGATTAGGTCACCGGGTGTAACGGCAGTTTCATAGCAATTTGCCGGAAGTTCGTTTGAGGGGGTGTCCATATCGCATTCCGGAACAGCCTGAATATTGTTAAAGAACGTATTGAAGTCCCAGTAAATTTGGCGATCCTCAAATTCCATAAGTGACACGATAGCCGGCATGCCTTTGGCATTGTTTCTAAGAGCCAGCGAGGTGATACCTGCTGCGGCGATAGTTCTGACAGGAACGTCTTTATCTTCCAGTCCTTTAAAAATTACATTTTTATGGCCGTAATGAGTTTCAGGCGTGATGCCGACTTGAGTCCACTCAAAACCAATCATAGACACCATGTCGGGATTAGACTGATCACTGGACTTGGCCTGACATTCGCGGATGCTTTGTTTAGCATTTTCCCAGCGCTCGGGGATCGAGGCTTCGGCGTGGTCGGTAATGGCCCAGAAATCCAGAGCCGAACAGTAGCGTGCATAATCGCAAGCATCAGCAAGTGGGTGAAGCCCCTTACCTTGATAGAGGGGAAGGGACCACAAAAATGCATCTGTTGAGTAAGTTGTATGTACATGCAAATCACCAAACATGATTTGCTTGCGGTCGGGGGCAGGGGCAGCGCTAGATTCCGCTGTCTGACGCGCCAGCACAATGCTATCCGGTATGGCGTCGCCTTGAATAATTCCGCGTTCACGCTCGCTACCTAAATGACCGTTTTCGGCTAAAAAACTGAAGATAAACCAACTGCCTATCAGTGCTATGACGACTGCCGATAGAGTTAAAATGACTCTTTTAAAACCACTAGACATATATCCCTCCTACGTCTTTTGATTATTTTATGGATAGTATCTGCTAATTGTATCTACGACACAAGCAGGCCGTTCCTCTCCCTCAATCTCGATTGTGATGCGCAAGGTAGATTGAATGCCACCCTTCATTTCTTCAATTGTGATAAATTCCCCAATTGCACGGATGCGTGCGCCGACTTTAACGGCATTTGGAAATCTTGCCATTCCGACACCGTAATTCACGCCCATTGTCATTTGCTTTACCTCAATCAATTGGGGTAAAAATTTATTGGCGAGTGATAGAGTGAGATACCCATGAGCAATAGTGCCGCCAAATGGGCCGTCTTTAGCTTTAGTTTCATCTACATGTATCCATTGATGGTCATCAGTGGCGTCGGCAAACATGTTAACCCGGTCTTGCTTCATTTCCACCCAGTCAGTTGGCCCAAGTGTGACACCTTCCTGACCAAGAAGATCTGCCGGTGTTTCATATTGTTTGACCATTTTTTATCCTTTATGCGTGCTGGCTGGAGGCGGAGATGACTTCGCCAGTGAGGTAAGATGAATAATCACTGGCTAGGAAGACCATAATGTTGGCTTGTTCCCAGACTTCACTGCCGCGTCCGAAAGCTTCCTTAGCTTCAAGCTCTGCGAGTAATTCCTTGGTTGTTACTTTATGAAGAAATTCGTGAATCGCAAGGCTTGGGGCTACGGCATTGACCCGAACACCGAATTCTGTGCCTTCAATTGCGGCGCAGCGCGTAAGTGCCATTACCCCGGCTTTTGCGGCGGCGTAATGCGCCTGGCCTTTTTGTGCGCGCCAGCCAAGCACTGAGGCATTATTCACAATGACGCCTTGTTGCTGTTCTTTCATAATTTGCATGGCAGCGCGGTTAATTCTGAAACACCCATTTAAAGTGACATCAAGAACTATGGACCATTGGTCATCTGTCATATCAATAATATCTGCCGTACCGCCCAGACCTGCATTGTTGATGACAATGTCAATGTTACCGAGGGATTTTTGTGCAGCGGTAAAAAGGGCATCAACATCTTCTTGGACCGTAACATTACACAAGGCTGTATCCGGTTTTTGTCCGGTGGCTGACTCCAGTCTTTCGGCGGCATCTGCAAGGCGTCCTTCATGAATGTCAGAAATAAAGACAGTTGCGCCTTCTTCAATGCATTTACGAGCGGCTGCAAAGCCAATGCCTGTTCCGGCAGCGGCGGTGATGACGACTGTTTTCCCGGCGAGGAGATTATGCCCTTCGACATAAGTGGGCGGGAGTCTCAAATCAACCATTTGTAGTGCCTCTTGGTTCTTTAGGCATGCCTAGCGCACGTTCTGAGATAATATTTCTTTGGATTTGGTTGGTGCCTGCATAAATAGTGTCTGCGCGAGAGAACAAAAATAGCTTCTGCAATGGCGAAAGTTCATCTTCAATAATCTCGGCGTCTGCGCCAATAACATCCATAGCAAGTTCACCCAAATCCCGGTGCCATGTCGCCCAAAAGATTTTAGAGATGTAGCCTTCTTTGCTGGTGCTACCATCTTGAGTGCCGTTCAACATGCGAAGTGCATTAAAGCGCATTACCTTCAGGCCAGCATGCGCTTCAGCAATGCGTCGGCGAAGGGAGGGGTCATCTGCACGCCCGTTTTCATTGGCAGTTTTAATGATAAGGTTCAGTTCATTTTGGAACATCATTTGTTGACCAAGGGTTGATGCCCCGCGCTCAAAGCCGAGGAGTGCCATAGCAATTTTCCAGCCTTCACCGACTTCTCCGATGATATTACCGGCTTCGGCTTTGGCTTCAGTGAAGTAAACTTCATTAAATTCTGCTGTGCCGCTAATCTGGTGAATAGGACGAATGTCTATACCCGGTTGGTCAAGTTCAACCAACAAGAAGACCAGACCGTCACGACCTTTCGTGCCTTCCTCAGCACGAGCAATAACAAATATCCAGTCGGACTCATGTGCCAAAGATGTCCAGATTTTCTGGCCGTCTATCACCCAGTGATCACCATCCAGGCGGGCTTTTGTCTTAATATTAGAAAGGTCAGAGCCGGCATTTGGCTCGGAATAACCCTGACACCAAAGTTCAGTGCCATTTTTAATGCCGGGCAGGAAGCGTTCTTTTTGCGCCTCTGTTCCATAGGCCAAGATAGTTGGCGCCATCAATGTTTCGCCTATATGACCAGCACGACCGGGTCCACCATGGCGGGCATACTCTTCATTAAACTCGACAAAGTCCATCAGACTTAAATCGCGTCCGCCATATTCTTTAGGCCATTGCAATCCAATCCATCCGGCTTCACCAAACTTTTGTTCCCATGCGCGGCGCAATTCAGATGATGAGTCCTCATCACCGGGGCCACCACGCCATCTGATCTGTTCAAATTCGCCGGTTAAATTCTCCAGCATCCATTGGTTGAGTTCTTCGCGAATGCTCATATCACTCTCCTGATATACTTGATGCATGTGACTTAAGACCGATTTGATCCGCGAGCATTTGAAACCCGTCCTCAGATGAAGTGAAGAGGGCGCGGTTGCCGCGCGCGCGTTTGAAAAAATAGTGAAGAGGGTATTCCCAGGTGAAGCCGATACCGCCATGCATTTGTATGGCATCGCCTGCTATTTTGAAAAAGGCTTCAGAGGCATAGTTTTTAGCAATTAAAGCGGCTTCAAACTTTGCCGCGCGGTCATCATCCAGATCGGGTGATGCAGCGAAATATGATGCTGATCTTGCGCTTTCCAGAGCAATAAACATATCTGCACATTTATGCTTTACAGATTGGAAGCTACCGATTTGTCTCCCGAATTGAACGCGTTGATTAGCGTAATCCAGCGTCATATCCAAACACCTTTGTCCGCCGCCGACACATTCAGCCGCGAGCGATCCATGTGCAATCTGAAGTGTTTGTGAAAAAGCGACATCGTCAGCCTTGCCGATGGCCTGCCCGTCAGAAAGCGCGACATTTTCAAATGACACTTTTGCCTGACTTCTTGTCGGGTCTAATGAGGCGTATGGTGTCACACTTAATCCAGCGGTGTTTGGGCTATAGCCCGTCAGCACGACGTCATTGTTTTCATCTTTTGCAGCAACTAAAATAAGGTCTGCATGTGCTGCATCTGTTGCCGGAGAAAGGGTGCCGCTTAGTTTGTTGTCTTTAAGGGAAAGTTTTTCCCGACCATCCAGAACGGAAATAATAATATCGCCACTGGCGATTTTACCGAGCAAGTCTTTTTTGTCATCTTCACTCGCAAAGGCCTCAATCATATCTGCTGCTAAAACGCAGGTTGAAAAGAAGGGGACGCTGAAAAGCGTGTAGCCGGTTTCTTCCATAATCACGGTACGCCCGAGAAGCCCCATGCCTGCACCGCCATATTGTTCGGGGATGCTGATGCCCGCCATACCTTGGTCACGAGCAAAGCCTTCCCATGCGGCGCGGTCAAAACCCTGACCTTCTTTTGCCACACGATGTAAGGTTTTACCGCCATCTTCCCAATCAGATAGCCAGCCTTTAACGGCTTCACGGATCATTTCGTGATCTTCCTGAAATGGAAATGGCGGCATAGGTTCTAGCTCCCGTAAACTTTTTGAGCCGGAGGTGTAATCTCGATTAACTCTCGAATTACCGCCTCAATTTCTTCCGGCTCATAACGCGCTTCTTTGTCTTTGATCGGTCCGGTTTTATAGCCATCGGCGATGGACAGCTTGCCGCCAAAAGACTCAAAGCAATAACCGTTAATATCTGCTGAAGCAGGGCTGCATAAATAGACAATGAGAGGGGCAACATTTGCAGGATCGAATTTGTCGAAACTGCCGTCTTCAGGCACTTTCATCATATCTGCAAAAACTTCTTCCGTCATACCCGTGCGGCCTTGCGGCGCTACTGAATTAGCAGTAATGCCATAACGAGCCAGTTCTGCAGATTGGTTCAGGGTGAGGGTCAGAATCCCACCCTTTGCAGCTGCATAATTGGTTTGACCGACGGAGCCTTGCAGCCCCGCGCCGGAACTGGTGTTGATAATCCGCGCATCTGGGTTTTCACCGTTTTTAGACTTTTCACGCCAATATTTTGCGGCATGAGATGACAGACAAAAATGCCCTTTTAGATGTACACGTATCACATCATCCCAGTCACTTTCACTGAGGGAGGTAAACATGCGGTCCCGGTTGTTACCGGCATTGTTGACAACAGCATGCACATCACCAAAACGTTCAATCGTGGCAGCTAAGATTTTACCTGCAGAGTCATAATCCGTTATGTCATCGAGATTAACAATTGCCTGACCGCCCGCATCATTAATGATCTTGACAGTTTCAGCGGCAGTGTCTGGGTTGATGTCATTGACGACGATATTGCCCCCTGCTGCCCCCAGCGCAATAGCGTAGGCACGACCAAGGCCGCCACCTGCGCCGGTAATGATGATTGTTCTGTTGTCACATAAGCCCATGTTTAGAGTCTTTCAATGATCGTTACATTGGCCAGACCACCACCTTCACACATGGTTTGCAGGCCATAACGTCCACCGGTACGCTCAAGTTCATTGAGCAAGGTCGCCATAAGTTTTGTGCCTGTTGCACCAAGCGGGTGACCCAGCGCAATCGCGCCGCCATTCACATTGGTTTTTTCATGTGGATAGCCGGTTTCTTTTAGCCATGCCATTGGCACAGGCGCAAAAGCCTCGTTAATTTCAACAAGATCAATATCCTCCAGAGACATGCCGGTTTTATTCAACGCATATTCTGTGGCGG
>CENJ01092266.1_pt1 | contig 13016 bp, 6 predicted proteins | sample 356161 | NCBI WGS metagenome assembly CENJ01 (sample SAMEA2619531, study PRJEB7988) | marine metagenome | biome: marine biome (ENVO:00000447); feature: surface water layer (ENVO:00002042); material: "saline water (ENVO:00002010), including plankton (ENVO:xxxxxxxx)" | depth 5 m
ATTTTTTATAGAACAATTTACATTACTTATTTAACATGTAAATAGTGTTTACTCTATAAAAAGGTTTTTATCATGTCTACATTAAAAGATATAATGTCACCAAAATCAGTAGCTATTGTTGGAGCTTCAGATGATAAGGGTAGAATTGGTGGCAAACCTCTTTCTTATATGTTAGATCAAAATTATTCTGGAAAAATTTTCCCCGTAAATCCAAAGCATCAAACTATTCAGGGATTGAAATCGTATAAAAGTTTGACTGAAATTGAAGATGATTTAGATTTTGTTTTAGTAGCAGTGCCATCTATTCATGTAACTAATGTCTTAAATGAAGCAGTAAAAAAGAAAGCAAAAACTGCATTGATTTTTTCCTCAGGATTTGCAGAGATGGGAGGAATAGGAAAAGAATACCAAGACGAAATTGAAAATATCAGTAAAAACTCATCACTTAGAATTATTGGTCCAAATTGTCTAGGATTATTTAATGCAGAGAGTAATTTTTATCCTACATTTACATCAGCTATTGATAGAGCAGCACCAATTCCTGGAGGTATAGCTATCGCAAGTCAGTCTGGTGCATATGGCAGTCACATTTATATGGTTTCTCATCAGAGAGGTTTAGGAATAAATTATTGGATAACTACAGGAAACGAAGCTGATATATCTGTTTCTGAAGCCATACAATTTTTAGCTGAAGATGAAAAAGTACATACCATTATGGCGTATGTGGAAAGTGTCAAAGATGGAAAAATGTTTACAAAAGCATTAGATACAGCAAGGCATGAAAAAAAACCTGTAATTTTAATGAAAGTTGGTAGATCAGATGTTGGTGCTGCCGCTGCTAACTCTCACACTGCTTCTCTAGCTGGAGAAGATGCAATTTATAGTGAAGTAATTAGAGCTCATGGAGCTTATAGAGTTAGAAGTACTGAAGAAATGCTGGATGTGGCTTATGCTACAAAACCACGTATTTATCCAAGTGGAAAAAATCTTGGTATTGTTACTATCTCTGGAGGCGGAGGTGTGCTTATGGCAGATGCTGCTTACGATGAAGGTTTAAATGTAAAACCTATGCCTAAAGAAGCTCAACAAAATTTAAAAAAAATTGTGCCTTTTGCATCTCCAATGAATCCAGTAGATGTCACAGCCCAATTTTTTAATGATTTATCCTTAGTTCCAACATTTACAGATGTTATGTTATCTAAAGGTGGATACGATGGAATAATTGGTTTTTGGACATCAGTACCAGGTTCTTCAAAGTTTACTCAGCCACTTCTTGATGCTTTAAAAACAGCTATGAAAGCATATTCAGATAAAATTTTCATTAATTGCATGGTAGCTCCAAATGAAATTTACAAAAAATATGAAAAAGAGGGTTTTTTATGTATTGAAGACCCTACAAGAGCTGTTGTATCAATGGCAGCATTGATGCATTTTGGGAGTGAATTTAATAACAACTTAGATAAAGTTGAAAGCTTAGAAATAAAAAAACTAAATATACCTAAAAGAAAATTAAATGAATTTGAAGCAACAAATTTATTGTCAGAATTTGGAATAAATATGAATAAATGTCATTTAATTAAAAATAAGTCTGAATTAGAATTCATTTTTAAAAATGAAAAAAATAAAAAATTTGTCATGAAAGTTGTTTCAAACGAAATTGAACATAAAACCGAAGTAGGTGGCGTTAAACTTAATATAAAAACTTTAGATGAAGCTCTAAAATCATTTGATGATATTACTGAAAATATTTTGACTAAAAAACCAAACATAAAAATTGATGGAATAATGATAGCTCCAATGATTGAAAAAGGCATTGAAGTTATTTTAGGTGCAAAAATTGACCCTGTGTTTGGTCCTTTCATAGTGTTTGGCTTAGGCGGAATATATGCAGAAGCTATTAAAGATGTGGCTTTTGTGGAGGCGCCAGCAAATAAAAAGATGGTTGTTGAAATGATAAAAAGATTAAAATCTTCTAAAATATTTGAAGGTGATAGAGGTGTCAAAATTAATTATGATCGTTTAGTTGATACAATTGTAAAATTATCTAACTTCATTTATGCTCATAAAGATCACGTAAAAGAAATCGAAATGAATCCGGTAATTGTTAATGAAAAAAACGTTATTGGATTAGATGCGTTAATTATAAATTATTAAGTTGGAGAGATTTATGCCTGAAATTTTAACTAATCAAGTTGGTCCAGAAAAACAATTTTATGATTTTTTATCAGATGGTAAAATAAAAATTCAAAGAAATAAAAATACCGGAGAATTTTTCTTCCATCCACGCGTTGCATTTCCTGGAACTGGAGAGAGAGAATTAGAATGGGTAGAAATTTCTGGTAAAGGTATTGTCCATAGTTCAAGTTGTAATAGAAGATTACCTGAAAAAGGTGGTGATTTTAATTTGTCAATTGTAAAACTTGAAGAAGGACCTTGTATGATGTCAAGTGTTCTAGGTGCTGAGCCAGATCAAGTTAAAATTGGTACTAAAGTTAATGCAAGAATTGAAAATACAGGTGAAAAACTACGAGTTGTCTTTGATATCGCAAAGGATTAAATCATGAATGAAATAAATAAAATAAGAGGTAAAACTGCAGTTGTAGGGTTGGCAGAGGCTGGCTGTGGTGTGACACCAGGTTGGTCAGCAATGGAATTGATGGCGACTGCTGTTCATGATGCGCTTGATGATGCAGGAATAAATTTATCACAAGTTGATGGATTATTTGCAGCAACAGCATTTCACTCAATGGCTGCAATGTCACTATCTGAATATTTAGGTATAAGACCAAAATTTGCAGACGGTTCAAATATTGGTGGGTCAAGTTTTTTAGCTCATATAATCACTGCCGCAGTAGCACTAGAAACTGGGTTAATAAATACTGCAGTTATTGCATATGGCTCTAATCAAAGAAGTGCAGGTGGTTTTAAAACAATTTCAGAACCTATGCCCTATGAAGCTGATTATAATCCAAGAATGCCAGTTAGCGCTTATGCCCTTGCTGCACAACGATATTTGCATGAATATGGAGCAAAGAAAGAAGATTTAGCACAAGTAGCTGTATCAGCACGCGATTGGGCTTTATTAAATCCAAGAGCGTATATGCATGGCAGAGGGCATTTGACTATAAATGATGTCATGAGTGCTCGTCCAATTGTAGATCCGTTAGGAAAATTAGATTGTTGTCTTGTAACAGATGGGGCAGCAGCAATTGTCATGACCAGATCTGACAAAGCTAAGGATTGTAAAAGCACACCAATTTATTTATTAGGTGCAGCTATGGAACATCATCACAGAATGATTTCAGAAATGCCTGATTTAACAAGAACTTCAGCTTTCGAAAGTGGTCTAAGAGCATTTGAAATGTCAGGTTATAATCCTTCAGATATGGATACTATTCAACTCTATGACGCATTCACAATTAACCCCATTTTGTTTCTTGAAGATTTAGGTTTTTGTAAAAAAGGTGAGGGTAAAGATTTGATAAAAAATATCGGTCCTTCTGGATCTTTGCCTGTTAATACTAGTGGAGGAGGGTTGTCTTGTGTTCATCCCGGCATGTATGGCTTGTTTGTAACTCTTGAGGCTCTAAGACAACTAAGAAACTCAGCTGGTGATGATGTTGGAAAAAGAAAAGAAGGTGGCTGGCTAAAAGATCCTAAACTTTCACTTGCTCACGGTAATGGTGGAGTTTTATCTAGCCAAGTTACTAATATATGGGGATTAGAAGAAACAATATAATTAAATATTTTTTAAAACTAAATACATTCTAAAATTTCTGTTTCTTGGCCACTTTTTAATCTTTTCATTCCAACAGATTTTACATTGACCTCATTTCTGACTGTCATATAAGCATCATTAGATATTAAAATTTGGTTTGGTTCTGAGATATCGCAAATGTTAAATGCAATATTAACATTTTGACCTAATATATCATATTGTACTGTTTTATCACCAACTGTTCCTGCTACCAATGATCCATAATGTATACCGATATGTAAATCCCAAGGCGTCTCTAAATTTGATGCTATTTCCTTCAATTTATAACCACAATCAACACAATTCTTTACGGATTGTGTATCAAAAGATGATAATCCACTTACAGCTACAATAGCATCACCAACAGTTTTAATTTTTTCTAATTTAAACTCTAAAAAGGTATTTTCAAATAATTTTATGATATTTTGTAAAGTTTCAATTACTAACTCAGGTTGATTTTTTTCACAAAATGAAGTGAAGCCAACTAAATCACATATTAATATAGAAACTTCATCATATCTTCTTGGCCTAACAAATCCTGTGGTTTGTAATTCACTGACGACAGAGTTTGGCATTACTGTTTTAAGAATTTGTTGAGATTTTTTCTTATCAGTTTCTACTTTGTCTAGATAAACTTCTTCCCTATCTCTCATGCCTTTCTTATCTAACGATGCATCAACTCTTGCTCTTAGTAATGTTCTGTTAAATGGCTTTGTTACAAAATCATCTGCACCATTTTTAATACATTCAGCTGCTGTATCTACTTCATCAGAGGCAGTAACCATTATTACAGGAATATTTCTTTGTACAGGGTTTCCTTTTAATTGTTTTAATACGTCAAGACCACTTATGTCTGGCATCATTAAATCTAGCAAAATTAAGTCAAATTTAGATTTTTTTACAAGATCTAATGCTTCCTTGCCACATTCTGCTAAAGAAATATTTTCATAACCATCTCTTTTCAAACTTCTTTCAAGTGTATATCTGTTATCTTCTATATCATCCACTATTAGAATTTTAGCTTCTTTTTTGTTCATAATTACAGATCCAGTTGCTTATTAATCTTACCTAATAATCTTTCAATATCGACTGGTTTAGTATCATAATCATTACAACCAGCATCAAGGGCTCTTTTTTTATGTTCTTCCATAGCATGTGCAGATAAAGCAATTATAGGAATTTTATTTAATTCATTTTTACTTTTAATAGTTTTTGTCGCTGTCCATCCATCCATTTTTGGTAAACTTAAATCCATTAAAATCAAATCTGGTTTTTCAGAGGAAGCCATCTCAACTCCCATTTCTCCATCAGTTGCTATGACAATTTCAAAGCCTTTTCGTTTTAATCTTCTAGATAGCATATATACATTGTCTTCGTTATCTTCTACATACAGAATTTTGGTCATATCAACCTGTCCTTTTAATAACGTTATTAATTTCTTCTGCAATACTCAAAACAGTATCATCTGTTTTGTGAATAACTTTTTCAGTTTCATTTTTCAAAAAGCTTTTATCATTATCGTCTAAATCAGCTCCTGTTAAAACTAAAATTGGTATAGATTTAATTTTTGTATCTTTTATTTCGCTCAGAAATTCAAAACCATTCATTATGGGCATCATCAAATCTAAAAGAATAATATCTGGTAAATTTTTTTCTTTATTTAATTTTATCAATGCTTCTTTTCCATTAGAAGCTTCAGTGACAATATTACCTTGTTTTTCTAGTATCTCTCTTACTGTAAATCTTAAGTTTTCATCATCTTCAATAATACAAATTTTAAGATTTTCACTTTTTCCAATTAATGATTGAATAGAATTAATTAAACGATCTTTTTCTATTGGTTTAGAAACAAAATCAGCTGCACCTAGAGAAAAACCTTTGTTTTTTTCATCTAAAATCGAAGCCATTACTACCGGTATTTTTGAGACTTCTGGATCTGCTTTTAGTGTTCTAAGAACTGACCAGCCATCCATCTCAGGCATTAAAATATCTAAAGTTATTAAATTAGGCTTGATTTTTCTTGCTAGTTCAATTCCTTCTTTACCATTATTTGCAATAACTACATTATAAGCATCTTTTGTTAATTGACGTTTTATTAATTCACTAACAGTTGGATCGTCATCAATAATTAAAATAGTTTTCGCATTTTGATTTTCAATTGAAACTACATTTTCAATTAATGAGCTTTGGGTAAGTTTTTTATTTTTAATATCTTCAGAAGCTCCCAAGTAGTCAGCTAGGAAAGTCGCAGTAAATGTAGTTCCTTTATTCATTTCGCTTTTGACAGTTACATCACCACCCATCATGATAGCTAATTGCTTAGAAATAGTTAAACCTAAACCTGTTCCTCCATATTTCCTAGTAGTAGAGCTATCGGCTTGTACAAAAGAATTAAATAATCTATTCATTTGTTCTTTTGTCATTCCAATTCCTGTATCAGATACTGATATAGAAATTAAATCACCAGACTTATTTTTCTTTTTTTCAACTTTTAATGTAATTTCGCCGTTCTCGGTAAACTTACAAGCATTTGAAATTAAATTAAGTATTACCTGCTTTATTCTAGTTTGGTCTGCTGTGACCATATCTAATTCTTTTTGGAAATTGACGTTAAACTTATTATTATTTTTATCTGCTAATGGTTGAGATGTTTTAACAATCTCATCAATAATAAGTCTAAGTTCAAAAGTTTCATTAAATAATTCAATTCGTCCAGCTTCAATCTTTGATAAATCAAGAACGTCATTTATTAAGGCAAGTAAATGTTTTCCAGCATTAAAAACTCTATCTAATGGTTCAATAAAATCATCAAGTTCATCGTCTAATGCATCCTCTTTAAGCATCTCTGTTAATCCAATAATTGCATTTAAGGGAGTTCTTAATTCATGTGACATATTTGCTAAAAATTGACTTTTTGTTTTATTAGCTTCATTTGCTTTTTCTTTTTCAACATCCAATTGTTTAATGGTTATGTTAAGTTCTTGCTCTCTGTTAACTAATTCGGTTATGTTTGAAAATATAGAGAATATTCCGCCATCTTTTAATCGTGTTGAAGTCGCTTGCCATTTTGAGTCATCGAAGAAAGTTGGTGAGATAAATGTATTTTCTCCAGTTATTTTTTTCCTATTATCTAAAACATTATCATAAAAATCTTTTTCTGATTTTAAATCGTTGAACTTTAAAAAACTATTTTTTTTCTGAAGTTTAACATAATCTGGATAATGAATAATTTTTTTGTGAGGAATACCTCCTCTTTTCCAAATATTTTTGGCAAAAGTATTTGCCATTAATAATTTATCATTTTTGTCCCACCATGTAATACCATGTGGCATACTATTTATAGCATCTTGCATTCTTTGTTCAACTTCTTGTAATTTTTGTTCCATTAATTTTCTTGAATTTATGTTTTCTACTAAGCCATTAAATCGGATAGCATTTCCTTTTTCATCCCAAATAGCTCTGCCACGCGTTCTAAACCATTCCACTTCTTTTGTTTTTTTATCGAACATTTGTCTATGTTCATGATCAAACAGATGAGTTTTATTTTTGAAATGCTCAACAGTTGCATTTTTATATGCTTCTCTATCTTCTTTAAATACTGCATTAAATGCTTCTTCTTCAGAGACTGTTTGTAAAACATTTCGTTTTGAAGGGTGTGTTAAAACAACAGTTTTATTTGATATGTCCCAATCAAAAATATATGCATTTATGGCTTCTGCCATTAATAAAAAACGTTTTTCATTTTCTATTAACTTATTTTCATTTTCTTTTAAATCTGTTATATCATCCATAACTTGTGTATATGTATTGTCAGATAATTTTGTAAAAAAACCAGCATAAGTGTTTCCATTGGTATATTTAGTTTCAAATCTTGATGTACCTTGTAAATTTTGAATTTCTTTTTCACGTTTCGATATGAATTCGTTTTTGGTCATATCTTTTGGTACTATTAAGTCACCACTTTTAATTATTGATTCAACAAGCTGTTTTCTAGATACACCATCTTTTAAATTAAAATTATGTAATTTTTTAATATTTTTAATAGCAGTATTGTTTGCATGAATAAGCTTATGGTTTTGATCCCACAACATGAAAACATTTGGTATCTGATCAATTGCACTGATAAGTTGACTCATATCTCTTTCTTTTTTCTTTATGTCTGAAATATCAGTCCAAACTTGAAGAAATCCTCCATCATCTAATCTATTAGTTATTCCAAGCAAAGTTTTATCATTTTCAAAATTAGTTTCAAATTTTGTCTCTTTGGTTGTTTTTGAATATGCTTTTAATCTATTTTCCAACCAAGACTTAGGATTCACTCCCTTAGGTGGTATTATTTTTTTCTTGTTGATTGCATGAGAGACCATTTTTTTTCTCGTTATACCTTTTTCAAGTTTAAACCCAATCTTTTTTTGAAAATTTCTGGAAGCTTTATTAGCCATTATAAGTTCATCTTTTTTGTCCCACAAATAAATCTGACTAGGGGTCAATTCTATTGCATCACTCAATCTTTTTAATGATTTTTCATTTTCTTTAATTTCCGTGACATCTGTAAAAAATTGTAATGTTCCTCCATTAGATAAATTAGAGGTGCTAACTAAATAGATAGATCCATCTCCATAAATATTATCTATTGTTCTTTTCCCACTAAGATATTTAGGGTCTAAAAATTCTTTTTGTCTTTGTTTTAAAAATTCATTTTGAGAAATACCTTTTGGAGCTTTTACAAAGCCCTTTTTTAATGCATGTTTTACAAATTCTAATCTTGAAGTCCCTACTTTAAATTTTTTTCCATATTTCTTTTCTTTTAATTTTGTTTCTTTATTAGCCATCACCAATTTATGATCTTTATCCCACAAAATTACCGGAGTAGGCATGTTATCAACAGCATCACTTAATTGTTTTAATGTTTTCTCGTTTTCTTTTAATTTTGTAATATCTGTGATAATTTGTAGTGTCCCTCCATCAGGTAATCTTGACGTAGAAACAAATTCAACACCTCCGTCATTTATAAAAGTTTCAAAAGATTCTTGTCCCTTAAGACTATCAAATTTCTTGATTCTATCATCTATGAACTTTTTTGCCGTTATGCCTTCTGGCGGTTTTACTAGCCCTTGTTTAAGCACATTTTGAACCATTTTAATTCTTGATGCACCGGGGGACATTTCAAATCCCCATGATTTTTGTTTATCTTTGGCAATTTTATTTGCCATTACTAATTTATGGTCTTTATTCCAGAGCATTACACTATTTGGTAAGAAATCAATTGCATCAACCAATTGTTTAAATTCCTTTTCTTTTTTCTTAACTTCAGTGATGTTAGTTACAATTTGAAGCGTTCCTCCATCAGGTAATCTTTTAGAAATAGCCAATGAAGAATTTCCGCTAGAGAACTCAACTTCTCTTCTATCTTCGTCAATTAATTTATCAAAAGCTTTCTTTCTCTCTAAAACAAAATCTTTTGTGGATTGTCCTTTTTTTGGAAGAAAAACACCTTTTTTGACTCCATTTTTCACCATTTCTAATCTTGAGGCACCTGGTATTAAATTAAAACCAAGCTTTTTTTGATCAGTTCTTGAACTTTGATTTGCCATAACAAGATTATTATTTTTATCCCAAAGCATGAAGGTGTTTGGCATAACATCTACTGCATCAGCAAGTTGTTTTAATTTAGTTTCTCTATTTTTTATCTCAGTAATATTTGACCATAATGTAATTGTACTTCCGTCACTTAAACGTGTTTCATTAAACATCAATGTCATGCCATTATTAAATGCAGTTTCTCTAATTCTTTGACCTTTAAGCTTTTTCCAGCTTAATCTTCTTTTTTTCATATGTTGTTCTAAAGAGAGGCCTTCCTCAGGTTTAACAAAACCTTTTTCTTGCATATGATTTGCTAAATCCTGACGATTGCAACCAATTTTTAAATTAAACTTAAATTGTTTTAAAAATATAACGGCACTTTGATTATGAGCTATTAAAAAATCATTTTTATCCCAAAACATTAATCCATTGGGTAAAATATCAACACCTTTTTTGAATCTCTCTAGTTCAGCTTCATTTTTTTTTAAGTCAGTTATATTAGTGAAGAACTGAAGCATTCCTCCATCGGATAATTTAGTTGCTGAAACTAAATTTATTTGTCCGTTACTATGAACATTTTGAAAAGTTTTTTGTCCTTTTAAGTTTTCATATTCTTTGTTTCTTATACTGATATATTCTTTTTTTGAAATTCCTTCAGGAGGAAGAATATGTCCTTTTTTTATGGCATTTTTTGTCATTTCAGATCTTGTTAAACTTTTATTTAATTTAAGACCTGAAAATTTTTCGAATCTCTTTTTTGCTTCTGCATTGCCTAACACCAGTTTATTATTTTTATCCCAAATTAAGACAGGTGAGGGGATTTCCTGGATAGCTGTATTAAGTTGTTTATTTTCAGTCTCGCGATTTTTAATTTCAGTAATATCAGACCACAATGAAATAGTACTTCCATCATCTAATCTTGTATCGTTAAACAATAGGCAAGTTCCATCAGTCAAAATTGTTTCTCTGAAAGTTGTTCCTTTCAACTCATTCCAACTATTTATTCTTTGCTTAAAATTTTCTTTTAAAGAAAGTCCATTCTGAGGTTTTACAAAACCCTTGTCATGCATATGATGTAAAAATTCTTTTCTATGTCTTCCCACTTTTAAGTTAAATTTAAATCGTTTTAAAAATGAAACTGCACTTTTATTATGAGCGATCAGATAATTGTCTTTATCCCAAAACATCATGCCATTTGGTAAAACATCAATACCGTCTTTCAGTCTTTCGAGTTCTCTTTCATTTTTTTTCATTTCAGTTATATCAGTAAAAAATTGCAAAACGCCACCATCTGGCAATCTTGCCGCAGAAACTAGTCTTACAGTTCCATCTTCAAGAGTATTTTGAAAAGTATGTTGTTTTTTAATTTTTTCAAAGTCAGCTAATCTTTGTTTAAGGTATTGTTTTTTTGTTACACCTTTTGGAGGAACTATAAACCCAGAATTGATTGCAGTGCTAATCATATCTTTTCTTGAAACACCAGGATAGATATCAAAATTGATATTTTCTTTGAGTCTTATTTTAGCTTCTTGATTAGCCATTACTAAATTGTAATCTTTGTCCCATAACATCAAATTATTTGGCAATTGATCAATCGCGTCACTCAATTGCTGCATTTTTTTTTCTTTTTCTTTAATTTCAGTAATGTCAGTAAATAGTTGCATCAAGCTTCCGTCAGGGAGCCTTATTTCATTTAACAGTGAAGTTGAACCATCTTTGTAAGTTTGTTCGGATTGTGAAAATGATTTATTTTTTCTATCTTCAATTCTTTTTTTTAAATAAGTTTCTTTATTTAAACCTTTGTCAATGTGATAAACATTTTTTTCAATATTTTCTTTAACCATGTCTTTCCAATGTGTCCCAATTTTAACCGGAGGAACATTCATACTTTTAAAGACTTCAGGCATTTTTTTATTTTGAGAAATTAAATTATCATTCTCGTCCCAAAACATTACTCCTATGGGAACATTATCAATTGCATCTTTTAATCTTTCATTTAAGTTTTGCTGTTTTTTAAATTCAGTAATATCACTGTAAATACTTAATAAGGAACCATCTTTAAGTCTAGTTTCGTTAGCTAACATAACTGTACCATCTTTCAAAAGAATTTCTCTCATTCCAGTTTTAAGTTTTTTTCTGTATTCTACTCTCTTCTTAAAATACTCATCTAATTTTTTACCCTTTTTTGCAGGTGCTATTCCTGTTTCATTATCGTTAGAAACATAGAAGTTACTGTTAATTTGTTCTCGAAGCATATCCTCATATTTAAGTCCTTTTTCATATTTAATATTTTTTGCACCAAGTCTTTCGTTTAACTCAGTAGCCTTGTCATTTGCAATAATAAGTTCATCATTTTCATCCCAAAAAAGAACTGGACTTGGAAAATTATTTAATGCGTTTGCTAATTTTTTTCTCTCTTGATCCTGTTCAACAATTTTTGTCACGTTAGTCATTAAAGTAAGAACATTTCCAGATGGTGTAACAGTATCTTTTATTTGTATCCATCTTCCTGTAGGACCTTTAACGACACATTCTTGAGTTTTTTTTGTTTTTTTTGCTTTTATAAACTGTTTAATTCTTTCATCTATTTCTTGCTCAGAAACTAATTTTTTCTCTCTTATAATGTTTAATCTCTCGTAAAAAGACTGTCCAATAATGTAAGGTATATTTAACCTTACAAATCTTTTTTCCATATCAATATTTCTGTAGAGAAGATTGTCATTTTTATCCCACAAAAGTATACCAGTCTCTTCGTGATTAAACGCCTCGATCAGACTTTCCGCGATTTGAACATCAATTTCCATAATTTACTCCAAAAATATCTATCATAATTTTTTTTGACTAATCTAAACCAATATGAAAGAGTAAAAAGACATCCTTTTACAAACACATCAGGTGGTTTAGAGCACTCGTCAAATTCTTTTTGTATTGTAATGGTCTTAGAATGTTATATCTTGCAATCACCATGATAATATTTCAACACATTGTGCTGAACCAATTTATAAAATTCGTGAACATTACAACTTGTTATTAGTCCTCTTAATCCATGATTTAAAATCATATAATATCCTCAGTATTATTAAAAATTAAATATTAAAGAAAAACAAGATTTATAATCACAAATAAATTTTATAGATTCACTTGTAATAAAATTGCTAATAAATTTATCAATATGATTTTTAAAGCTTTAAAAAACAATTTTTATAATGGTAGTGGAACACTTTAAAATAAAATTTAAAATTGAAGAAAACTCTTATTAATTACAGTTAACAAATTTACAATTTGCTTTATTAAGAGTTGACTTTAATCATGGGTATAAAATAACTTTACCTTTTGTACCTCTATTTAGTATCTTATCAAGTGCTTTAGAAGCGTCTTGAAGTTTAAATTTTTCTTCAATTTGTGGATTAATTTTTCCATCCTTAAACCAATTAAATAATTGATTCATATTTTCTTTAAATGCATTAGTATTGTTTCGGGTAAAAGCACCCCAAAAAACACCTACAATATCGAATTCTTTTACCAATGCGAGATTAATTGGAAATTTTGGAATCTTTCCAGAAGCAAATCCAATGACTAAAATTTTACCGTATCTAGATAGAGCTCTTGATGCTTCTTCAAAAAGTTCGCCTCCAACAGGGTCAAATATAACATCCACTCCTTTATTATTTGTTAA
>CENJ01009428.1_pt1 | contig 13011 bp, 1 predicted proteins | sample 356161 | NCBI WGS metagenome assembly CENJ01 (sample SAMEA2619531, study PRJEB7988) | marine metagenome | biome: marine biome (ENVO:00000447); feature: surface water layer (ENVO:00002042); material: "saline water (ENVO:00002010), including plankton (ENVO:xxxxxxxx)" | depth 5 m
CATCTGGACTTCCTGTAGAAACAACTGGTTCTGACCTGACAAATGAAGCAAAATGTAAGCGCGACTTGGGTCTATTTGTTGACTATCTTGGGCTCGATCTCATTAGTGGTGGTAACGAGTACATTCGCCGTCATGCTGGCACATATTTTGTTAACGGATCCCCTATTTCTAACGGACTCGTAGGAGAAGAAGCACAAAGTATCACCGCTTTTAATAAGGCAAGAGATCTGATGATTTCTGCCGTCCAGAACATTCTATTGGTTCAGGATTCTACTATTACTGTTGATGGTGGTGGTTGTGCTAACGTACAATCTTCGATCACAACTCTTACCGCAATTTTGACAACTGTCATTAATGATGGTAATCTATCTCAACTACCTGTAGAAACTCTAGGATCCTTTGCTAGTGCAAATGAAATTGAGTGTAAGCGTGACCTTGGTGAGTACATCGATGCTCTTTCCCTTGACGTTGCACTTGCTGGTGGTAACAGATACACCCGTAAGTATCTGAAGACATACTTCAATGAGGCAGGTACACAGTTTATTAGTGGATCTCTAGAAAGTGAGCAGTCGGAGTCTATTGCTGCCTTCAATAAGGCAAGAGATCTGATGATCTCGGCATTCAGAAATGAACTATTCACCAAAGATTCTACAATTACTGCTGATCCTAACGGTACTCCTCTATGTGCTGATGTTGCTAGCATGCTGGGCAACCTTGCAGCTATTGTCGAGACTGTTCTAACTGACGGCAATCTCTCTCAACTTCCTGCTGAAACTGTTACTGATCACGAAACTGCTGGTGAGCAGAAGTGTAAGCGTGACATCGGATTCATTGTTGATGGTGTACTTGCTGACATCAGAAATGGTGGTAACAGCAACATCATCTCTGTTGCAAAGACTTACTTTGATAGAGATGGAAATCCAATTGCTGATGGTATTGTAGGCGAAGAGGCAGAAAGCATCACCGCTTACAACAAAGCGCGTGACATGATGAAACTGGCAGTCACGAACTCCTTATATGATAAGGATCTGACTATCTCCCCTGGTCCTGCTATTGCAGGCGCTAACACCCCTGACATTGAGTATGACGAGTCTGGCAACCCTGGTGCATGTATTGACGTTCAGACGAGCATCCAGACCCTTGTAGCGATCTTGACGGACGTTATCAATGCTGGTAGCCTCTCTGTTCTTGCATCGGTTCAGGTTACTGGTGTTGTTCCTGTATTTGATTACAACAGAGCACTCCAAGAGTGGCAGGATGACAGCATCCTTGACCTGGGCAACCCTGACAACGTACTTTACAAGTTCAACTCTACCGAGGGCGGTTGTATCGTTCCTAGAGGTTGTTCTCTGATCGGTTATGACCTCCGTCGCACCATTGTCAGACCTCTGTATGTTCCCGATCCTGTAGATGGAGATGTAGACAGAACTGGTATCTTCAAACTGACTGGTGGTTGTTACCTGTGGCAGTTCACTATCAAGGATGGTGACCTCTCCGAGAACTCCCCACTATATGATCAAGCAGACAAGGTAGGTAAGGTTTACTACAAGCAGAACTCTACGGATCTGAAGATTCCCGAGTATTCTCACCATAAGATCTGCATCATGACCTATGCAGGTAATGAAGAACTAGATCGTTTCTATGAGAAAGTTGGTAGAGCATTTGCACAGTTCCAACCTACCATTGATGATGGTGAACTAGAAGCACTGGTACAAGAGACTAGAATTGTTGGTCCTCTATCTGATACCAGAACGGTTGAGAGTATTGAAGTTGTTGACATTCCTGGCACTTCTACTGCTAGATTTACTGTCACTACCAAGATTGAACACGGTTACTTCAAAGGTCAGTACATCGCTGTTATCAACAGTGGTCTATCTGATGAAGTCAATGGAACATTTAAGGTTGATACCATTGATGAGAACAATCCAAAGGTATTCACCTACATCATTCCTATCACCGCTGCTGGTCTAGGACTGGTTTCTGGTATCACTTACACCACTGCTAATGGTCTTGGCACCAATGCAGTCATTCAGGCAGAGATTGACTCCGTTGAGTCTGCATCTCCTTATGTCTTTAACTGCTCCATTCGTTCCACCTGGGGTCAGTGTGGTATGTGGGCAGATGGATCCAAGGCAACTGGATTCAAATCGATGGTTGTTGCACAGTACACTGGTGTTTCGCTACAGAAAGATGACCGTGCATTCATCCGCTACGACAGATTTACAAACACTTGGAATCAGGCATCGCTAACTGATGCATTTGCAACTATTCCTTATCACGCCAAGGGTGATGCATATTGGAAGGATGAGTGGAGAAACTTCCACATTCGTGCTTCTGATGACTCCTTCATCCAGTGCGTTTCGGTCTTCGCTGTTGGTTTCCACGATCACTTCCTGATGGAAAGTGGTGGTGACATGTCTATCACCAACTCGAACTCCAACTTCGGTAACACCTCGCTCCACTCCATTGGTTTCAAAGGATTTGCATTCAACCAGGACAAGGGTGGTTACATTGATGCTATCATTCCTCCCAAGGTTGTTAACACTGCTGCAGAAGGAACTTCTACTCTACAGTATTACACCCTTGATATTGAAGCATCTAATGATCAAGCAAACCACAACAAACTATATCTCGCAGGTGACACCAATCAAGATCCATCTTCTAGACCTGCTGCATCCATTGGTGGTTACAGACTAGGTGCCAAGCAAGATGACAGACTCTATGTTAAACTACCTGGCACTGGCGCAGGTGGTAAGAACACTTATCATGCAACTCTAGAACCATCTGGTGTCAAGACTTATAAGTCATCGCTGTCTAGTCTTACACCTCCTAGCCTCAACATCAACTTTGACCTAGATGGTGATGGTAACGATGACTTTAACATGGCATACGATGCTGCTAATCTCATCGAGAAGAACAGATCATATCTAGCAGAAGAAACTTATGGATACATCACTACGCTGTATCCTGCTCTGCTGACCAATTCTTCCCTGACTATCACCAAGTGTGAAAGAGACATGGGATTCATTATTGATGCTGTTGTTAAAGACCTTCGTGTCGGCGGTAACATCAATACAATCTATGCTGCAGAATCTTACATCTCTGGCGGTAACGTATCGTATGTCGATGGAGAATTAACTGAAACACTACTGGCATATGATCACTTGAGAAGATTGTCGTTCGGTGCTATCCGTAACTTCAATCTACTGATCAAGAATTGTGCCACTGTTAATGGATCTGCAACCGTAACTGTTGGTGATACTTCTGGTCTTGTACCTGGCATGGATGTCAGTCACTACAGTCAAACCGACTTTACTAATGGTAAGTTGAATGAGGGTTCCACTCGCCTTGGAACTCTACTAGATGCCAACTCTCCTGTAATTATTGATCAGATTGTTAATGCTACAACGATCACTATTAAGGACGTTAATACCGACCAACCATTTAATGCTGGTGGTGATAGCACTACTGCATGGTTCTACTTTGAAAATGTCAACCGTTATTCTTCATCGCAGCGTGTAGTTGATGAAGACATCACCCAGGATACAGATTATCCAGAGTGTAATAACATCACCACTGCTATTCAGAACCTGTATGATGTTGTCAATCTAATTCTCAATGGCAACGGAAATCAGGTAACTAGAGTTGAACCAATCATTGATTCTGCTCAACTTATTGGTAGAGCGACAGTATTCACTATTGATACTGGCAATGGTCAAACTGACCCTCATGGACTACAAACTGGCACTGCTGTCAGACTAGTCCCAAGAGCACTTAATGATCAGGTTGATAAGCGTCTTGTCAGACTACCAAGAGGATTTGAAACTAACAGAACATACTATGTGATCGCTCCTGGCAGATTGACAGCTCCTGGTGTATTTAATGGCACCAGTGAGTTTGACAACACTGCAGGCACTAAATTGATGCTGGCAGCAACCAAAGAGAATGCTTCGGCAGGTATTTACATCTATTCTTCTGAAACAGAAGCAGTAGATCCTCAAGTTGAGATTCTGGTTCAGCAGTATGTTCTCGATGATCAGTATGATCTACATCGTTATGTCTGTAATGTTTCTGGAATTTACATCGAAACTGATGTTCCTCACATCTTCGATGTACCCATTCCTAACGTTCCTGCACAACAGATTTTCTTCTCAACATCTGGTGACGCAAGTTCCCAGCTACCAACTATTGCTGGTGCATCGACAGTTCCAACGAACGTATACTACTACCCAAGATTTGAGACACCTAACAAGTTCAGTGTCCACACTACCCAGGCAGATGCACAAGCAGGCACAAATGCAGTAATCTTTACTTCTGGTAGTGGTAGTGACTTTGTTGTCTACGGTAACAAGAAGACATCACCACTGAAGTATGATCCAGTTTCGTTCAACAGATGGTATATTAACGTTAAGGATGAGTCTTCAGGTGGTTTAGATCCTGATGCAATCCTTACTAGATTCCACGCTGCTGACTTCCTAGATGGAACTGGTAATCTCTTCACTCCCGATACATTCTTCGAGAGAATTGAGGATGAGCGCACACCTCTGGATAGAATCTATCGTCTACGTTATGTCATTCCGAAGTATCTATCGACAGTTCGCGAACCTCTCAATGGTTATGTTATTAAGACAAGAACTGACGACAGAAGAAGACTGAAACCACAGAGATTCATTCTGGAACCATTCAGTAATGGCGCACCTACTATTGCACAGTTTGAGAACCCTGCAAGACCTGCCGAGAAACTAGGTCAATCTCTTGCAACTCTTAACGCTGCTGGTGTTGACATCAGTGGAAACTTCTACGATCCATACGAGAATCCTCTACAGATCGAGTTTGAATCCAAGATTGCAGTTACAATTCAGTCGGCAAGAGTTGGATCTAATTTCGCTGATGAAGACAGATTAGAACTGACTGTTTTCGATCATACGATCATCAACCAGCAACTGAAGAATGAGATCTTCACTATTGTTGAGATTGGATCTCCACAGGGTGCAGGTATTCAAACTAGCATCTACAACAGCGATGACTCTAACTATGTTAGTTGGACTGGTAATTGCTCTGGATCTGGATTTGTTCATGGATACTATCAAGCAGACTTGACTGCATTTGTTATCCTGAAGAACATCACTGGCGAGTTAGATTTCAACGCTAACAATCCTACCACTTTCGTACAAAACAATGGCACGTTCTTTGATCTCAATGGTCAGAAAGATGCATGGCCAACAACAATTAGTCGCTCTGATAGAAAGAACTATCTCTACAGAATCGAGGGTGCTAATGTCTACACCGTAGTACCTGGTGATAAGGTAACCACCCCTGGTGGCGATACTTACACAGTTTCTGCGGTCGAGGATGTACCTGATATTGATGATACCTTCTACATCTTTGATGTGGAGACTATTCAAGAGCAGATTCCTCTCCAACAGGAAGGTGTTTACTACTTGACAGCAGTTCGCGGTAACATCTCTCCATATCCTCTGGGTGCTGGTGTTGGAACTAACTTCCATTACTACAAGTTCTCTCAACCTATCTCTAATCTGTATCCTCTGGATTACAAGAACGACCCACTGTGGTTCCAGATCGATGATACTGGAAACAGAGATCTTACGAAACTTGATCCCCCAGCATCTGTTGCCGCTGCTGACAACTATGTCCACGGTCTTGTTACTCTTAACGATTACAAGTACAGCGAGACAAAGGAAGCAGTCACTGACATGCTTGCAACCCAACCATTTGCAAACTTCCAGTTTACAAATGCAACGTCTGATGTTAATGCTAAAGTAATTGATAACAGAATTCAAGCACAAGAAGGTAACGCATCTGTAGGTTCCGAGAACAGACAGATTCCTATCTCTGGTGACTCTGTATATCCTCTACAAAAGAGATACTACACAGAACTACGTCGTCCTTCAATTGCAAGATCTGGTAACCACACGTTTGAGTACCTTGGTTTCGGTCCTGGTAACTACTCAACTGGTTTCCCACTACGTCAGGAAGTTGTTCTATCTGATAAGCAAGACTTCTATGCACAAGCGAAGCGTGAAGACGGCGGTATCGTCTTCTACACTGGTCTAAACTCCAACGGTGACCTCTATATCGGTAACCGTAAGATCAACGCTATTACAGGCGAAGAGACGTTCCTTGAGCAGGCAGCACTAGAAGACAGTGGAGACGATAGCGATAGCATCGGAGCACTGGTTACTACCTTCGATAACGCAGTTACCTTCAATGATAAGGTAACGATTGAAGGCGAGACCTTCCTTAACAACCCCGTTCAGATCAACGTTGATCCTCTGGATGGTGATTCGCTTCGTATCCTGTCTCTAACGCAGTCTGGAGACGATCCTACACAGGATAGAACATCTTTCAGAAACAGACTCGATGGCGACATTGTTCTCACCAAGAACAGCATCAACGCTGCGGTCTACAGATTTAACCCACGCGGTACTGTAGAGACTCCTGGTCAATCTTATACTTGGAGAACTCATGTTGCAGGTGGATTCCCCTCCAACATCACTCCAAATAACACAGGATTGCTTGCTAATGGCGGTACTGCATGGTACACAGCACAGAATGTTACCTATGGTGCTTCTATTACACCTACTGCTGGTGATATTCTGTACAAGGGTCTGGAAGTAAACAGAAGTGGTTCTTTGGGTTGGATTTTTACCAACTTCTACACCGAGATTCCTGATGCTTCTATCTTCTCGTTAACTTCTGACAACACAACAATCATTGAAATTCAGTGGGCTGCAGGTGTTAGCAACCAGCAACTCAAAGTTAAGGCAGGAGAAATCCTACGCATCTCCAACTTCTCTAACACATTCTTCAATGGATCTTGGAAGGTTCTATCTTCTGGATTCGATCCACTTGCATCCACTTGTAAGATTCAACTGTTCAACCAGATTGCACAGAACGTCTACGATTGGTCGGCAGAAGGTCCTGGTGCGAAGATCGAGATCTCTCTATCCAGATGGAAGGAACTCGGTGTAATCGGTGCTGAAGCATTGAGAACCGACACTGATACATACGGTGACTTCAGACTTGGCATCAACACGATTGGACGCTCTGCTAAAGAAGCAACCAACGTCGCTAATGTCAGTGTAGATACTGATCCTCGTGCTAACCTAGACGTTGTTGGTACTGCATTCATCAGTGGTAAGACTCTGGTCACATATGACAATACTGGTCTGGTAGATGTAAACAACTACTTCGCTGAAGCATCTAATGCAAAGACCTACTTCACTGTAGATAATGCATTCTTGGTTGGTGGTGAAAGCGACGATCCTGATGCTATTGCAACTGTTCGTATTTCGACTTCTGATCCTGCTTCTGTCACTTCTACTTATCAGACTGGTGGTAGATTTGGTATTAACACTTCCATCGGTGGTCTTGCCGAGAGAGAACTTGATAGAAACTTCGTAGTCTATGGTGATGCTAGAATCACTGGCAATACTCTAATCGAAGATGACTTGAGCATCGACGGTGGAGACCTGAACTCTACTGCAGAAACATTCCAGTTCCTCAATACTAATGTTGACTTCTTCATTGGTCTAGGTGCTGCTGAATCTCTATCTCTGGGTAACACCACTCAATCTGATCAGTCGATCAGTGTTGGCATGAACGTAGCAGACACTGCTTCTCACACATTGAGAATTGGTGGTAACGCTGGATCCACTACACTAGAGATTCACAAGCGTTCCAAGAGTGCTTTCGTTGACATTGCATCTGTCGAAGACGCAATTACATCTAACTGTTCTATCAACATTGGTGGTGGTGCTCCTAACCTGGCAACATCTACTTACATTGGTACATATCAAACCAAGGTTGCTGGAACACTAGAAGTCGCTGCTTTCGCTGGTTCATCTACTGCTCGTATCTTCACTCTAGCAGCAGAAGGCAACATCTTTGATGGTGCGGCGACAACTTCTGTTAACATTGGTGCAAACGCTGCATCCGTCAACATCGCTGGTTTGGGTGGTTTCACTACGGTTAGAAACTCCCTGAAGGTACAAGGTAGCACCACTTCTGATGGTACTATCACACTTTCTGGTGGTCTGAACGCAGGTATCATTCGTATTAACAGAGCAAGATTCGCTACTTCTACTGGAGACCATCAGGTTGGATCTCTGGAAGATCCTAACATCACCTTCCTCAAGTATTATGAGACTGGTAAGAAGATCGATACAGGTGGTGTTGCACCATGGGGTAGCGATACATTCTTACTAGCGGGTGGTCAAATCGCTGCTGTTGATAGCATCTCTCCAACAAACAGCTCTGACTGGGTTGCGAACGTACTGTATGATAACCTCCAAGCAACCACCACTGGTAATGGTACTGGAGCACTATTCAACGTCGAGATTGATGGTTCTGGTGATGTAACTATCACTCTAGTCGCTCCTGGTTCTGGATATTCTGATAACGATCCTCTAACTATCACCTCTGATCAACTTGGTGGTGCTGCTGGTGGTCAGGATCTAACCTTCAGAGTTAACCAAGTCAATGCTTCTGGTGAACTCTACTACTTACCAATCACAGCACCTGCACCTGATGACTTTAAGATCGGTGATCTTCTTCTCATCGATAGAGGACATCCACAAGCAGTTGATTCTGTTGATTCAAATGGTGCTACTGTTGCAGCAGATCAGCAATATTCGGAGATTGTCCAAGTTACTGCTCTGATCAACGTCACCGACCCAACTGATACTCTTGGTTATAGACTAGGTGTTAAGAGAGGTGTTGATGGTACTTCTACTAGAACAGATCACCCCGATGAGAGCATCATCGCTAAACTTGATAAGTCTGCTAACGCATCTTACATCACTGGATTTGATCTAGATAACGATGGTGAACTAGACACAGGTAACACGAGTGCTGGTACTTCTACTGCTGACATCAGAATTGGTGTTGCAGAATTCGGTGGAACTCTAACCACCAACGATTATCTGATTCTAGATAACACTGAAATCGTTAAAGTTGCTGAACTTATCTCCACAGATATTCAGTCACTGCGTGTCACTGACGGTGGATCCCCTGCTACCGAGGTATTCAGAGTAGATTCTACTACAGGTAATACCAAACTCAATGGAAGATTGAGTGTCGGACAGGGATTTGATAAGTTTGTTGTTGAGGGTACAAATGGTAATACAGATATTGCTGGTACTCTTACTGTTAACAATACTCTGACGGTTAGAGGTGCTACTGTCGAGCAGGTTGAGTATTTCAGACTCACTAATGGCGGTTCTACCAGTATCACAGAAAGAACTACTCTGGAAGTTGATACTGCAACTGGTGATCTAACGATCAACGGTGGTGACATTAAGATCTTCGGTGAAGATGGAACTACCGAGAAACTGACATTTGAAAATTCTAGCGGTGACCTCACAGTTACTGGTACACTATCTGCAGTTGGCGATGGAACCGCAACATTCGGCGGTGACATTACTGTTACGGGAGACATTACCATCAATGGTGGTGATCTAACGGTCAACTCTGGTGGTGATGAGATCTTCGCAGTTGATGAGACTGGTGGCATGACAATCGCTAGTATTGACAACTACATCACCAGAACTGGTGGTCGTAAGTGGGAGTACACTGCAGAACAATTGGTTACAATCCCTAAACCAAATGTTAACTATTTTGTCAACGCAAGTCAAAATACTGTCATCAAACTACCACCATTATCTGAATGTCTAATTGGCGACATGATTCGCATTATAGATATAGGTGGACTCCTTACATACAACATGAGCATGATCGTTAGAGCACCTTCTAACGTTAATATTCAGGGTGGTACTGACAATACTGGAACTGCGCTGATGAGTGGTGTTTCTGATTCTGGCAATTTGGTTAATGATGGATTCGATGGTGGTGAACTGATTGTTCAGACTCCATATGCAGCATTTACGTTAGTCTTTGCTGGATCGTCTACACCAGAAGGTCAAACGGCAGTTCCTGGCGGTAAGGTCGGTTGGTATATCGCAGAGGTTTGATACATGTTTTATCAGGAAAGACATGAAGCAAAAGGTGCCGTTATCGGCACCATTATGGCGTGGACAGGGGGATTAAGTTCTATCCCCCATGGTTGGGTCATTTGTGATGGGGCAACATTAGCTGCGGATGAATTCCCTCTGTTGGCTGCCACTATTGGTGACTCATATAACATGGGATCTAGTAGTAATTTTACGGGAACGTTCCCAGAATATACTGGAGCGATTACTCTACCAGATTTAAATGGTAGAATGCTGATGGACATTGAGGATGAATATTTTCCTCTTACGGGAAGAGCAGCAGATGGTGATACTGACGCTAGATCCATTATGAGCTCTATTGTTGGTAGTAAGAAAGCAAACACTGAAGGAATCGCACTTCCTGGTAGTTTTACTGACATCACGACAGACATTATTTTTGAAATTAGTCCAAACGACAGAACTGGTTATCAAGGAAAAATTACTGGTAATACTATTATTGCTGGTGAAGCAGCAAAGACAGTATATGTTGCTCCTAGAAAACTAGGTAGAAAGCATATTAGCAGACATAATCACCCTGGAAACGTCGCGACTATTAGGAATGACGACCAGAGATTTCCTGGTGATGGTGTTGTTCCTTTCTATCCAATATCATATACACTATATGTGTCAGCGGTTGACATCGACCCAGGTGGTGATATTGGTAACGTTGGTGATGGTGACCTTGTATTCTTTGGTTGGACTGATAATAGTATCCAAGGTAGAGGTACTGGTGATCCTACAGAAAGAGGTGAAGTTGGAACTCCTGTAAACGTTCGACCAGGTATCATTGGTGGTTTGTTTGGAAACTTCCAATCTGTAAACAATGCACCAAACCCTCCTGCACTACTTTCTTATAGATGGCCAGAGCAGGGTAGTTCAGAGATTAGTCCTGATGGAAGAAATCAGGGTGTTCCTAATAAAGTTTTTGGTTTAACCTGGGCAGAATCTCCTCCAATTAACCTTAAACCAAAAGAATTGAGATACACACCATTGACGCCAGCTTTCCTTGATACAGATCAACACGAGGATGCATACTTTATTGGTGGACCAAATGAACAGAGTATTCCATATGGTGCTGGTGGAAATCAAGTTAATGTTCCATTAGGAATCAAGAATTACTTTAATGATACTCAACCAGAAAATGACGTTAGTGGCAGAACTTTGTTGAGTCATCCAGCATATGATTTTCTAGCAGATGCACCTGGTACGGATAAAATTTATCCTCATGATCATGGTACATTTGATGTTGAATTTGACTCAACTAGATTGAAACCACAGTCTAGTATTATTGCTAATGTCAATCTACCTCCTAGCACAAACCCAAATAATCTGGAGAATGAAGGAGCATTAAAAATTGATTTTACTACTACACAACCCAAACTCACCTGTATATACATCATCAGAGCATACTAATGGTAAGGTCTAAATCTACTAACTACACAAGAAATAAGTCTTTGTTTGGTGGTGTTCCTGGCACTATCCAAATTCATACGACCCCTGGTATCGGTATCAACAATGATCCTAATACGGCAAAATTCAAGGATGATTTGCCTGGTGGATTCTTAAAGTGTGATGGGTCAGTACATAATGCAAAAGATTACTATTTGCTAGCACAGATTCTTGGTGTTGGCGAAGAGTGTAGATTCAAGAAAGAGAAAACTACTTTAAGAGATCCAGATCCAGACATAGGTGATCTTGGTAGTTTTCAGTTACCAGATTTAGGATCTAAAGTTATTATTCCTAGTGGTGGTAGTGGAGATTATACTAATGTCTTCATGGAAAATAAACCCAACACAACAAAGGTTGGTGTAGAGTGTCAGGCAGTCATTGAAGGTGAGGAGAATAGAATCTTTGTCAACTATACTTCTGGTTCTTCTACCAACAATGGTATCGTTAGTTGGAGTGGATACAATGGATCTGTAGGTGGTGGTGGTGCTATTACAGGATTCTTAATGCGTCAGGTAACAGATGTGAACGGTGACAACCTCGTTGGTGGTTCTACATGGTCGGGTTCTGAATTTGGTGATTATGGTTATAGAAATGCTCCTGGTAATAATACCAACTGGTGGAATAATCCCAATGAAAATATCACAGGAGACTTCAGAATCAGGATCAACAACGACACCCAATCAGATCGACTAACTGATGGTGTTGGTTGTGTCATGAATGTCACAATCGAACCAAACCAAAGACCAAATGGTGAATTCAATAGGTCAAAAGTTAGACTTAATGCATACGTTAATGGTCAGAGAGGATCTGGATATAAAGTAGATGACGAGTGTTCAGTTGTTGAGTGGGATGACCTGGCAGGAACAGGTAATAGAATTTTTAAAGTTACATCAGTTTCTGCACCTCTTGCAGCTGAAGGATATAATACAGGAACTACTGATCAGTGGTTCTATAATAATGTTGGTTCTGATTTTTGGCAGGATACGGGAAGTCAATATGATTATTGGGAAAATGATAATGATTATGTAGAAGAAAATTTCCAGATGCAAGGTGGATCTGGTGCTGGTGCAGTATTCAAGATTCGTATGCAAGGCGATGAAGGTGGCAGAACAAAGTGGAAGATTCTTGCCATCATCAACCCTGGTGAAGGATATCAAGCAGGTGATAAACTATCCTGGAACTTCAATACACCATGGCGCATTCAAAATGGACACAATGGAAATATCTCACTCGAAGATGATAATGGTGATGGTGTAGTTAGGGTAGATGGCACTAGTGCCGTTTCATTGTCAGCTGGTATGGAAGTGGAAGGATCATCTTCAGACATTAACTTCAATGGAAACTTGAGATATAACATGATCAGAGAGACTGAAGGTTACATCTTGACCATTGATGAGTTTCAGGCACACTCTCACCGTGCTGATGTCAATGTATTGAATTATACTGGAAACTATTCTACTGATGGTCAGGGTATGACAGGAAGTCTGCAGAATTCTTTTTCTGCCAACTCTGATGGATTTAATGGCATTGATGAAACAACCATCAATATTCC
>CENJ01170613.1_pt1 | contig 12997 bp, 15 predicted proteins | sample 356161 | NCBI WGS metagenome assembly CENJ01 (sample SAMEA2619531, study PRJEB7988) | marine metagenome | biome: marine biome (ENVO:00000447); feature: surface water layer (ENVO:00002042); material: "saline water (ENVO:00002010), including plankton (ENVO:xxxxxxxx)" | depth 5 m
TTGCGGTGTCCTTGGCATGTAAAAAAGCACGCACACTGGTCCCGTTTCCTTGAATCGGAACCTTTTGATTCCTTTGAATTTAAAAAAAAAATAAATAATAAGTAAGCATGAATTTAAAAAATTATAATTGGTTTCGAATCGATTCCCACTGTGAACACTTTTATGAGGTGGAAGCAATTGACGAATTGAAAAAAGTTGTAGAGAAATATGCTACAACAAGGTACAAAATTTATATTATCGGCGAGGGTTCAAATATTCTATTGCATCGAGTTCTGAAAAATATTGTCTTGATCAAATTGAATTTCAGGACGATACAGACGAAACACGAAAGTAAGGAGTTAATAATAAAATTGGATGCTGGAGTACAAATTGACGATTTGGTAAATTTAGGAATAAAATATGAGTTACAATCTTTATTACAGTTTTCCGGAATCCCAGGTTGTATGGGTGGTGCAACGTTTATGAACATTCATTACAACGATACGAGTTTAAGTGATTTTGTCCAATATGTTACTGTCATGGAGAAAAGCACGGGGAAATTGAGAACAATTCCCAAGAATAAAATTCATTACGCCTATAAAACCAATTTTTTCAAACAAAATCCAAATGTAATTATAGTCAATACAACCTTAAAGATTAAAAAAACAAGACCCACGACTACGAACTTAAAAGCTATAAAGAGGGAAATTATAAGAAAACGGAACAGCCGATACCCAAAAAGCAATACCTGTGGTTGTTTTTTCTATAATCTTGACCAAAAAAAAGGAAAGGAGAAATCAGCTGGTTATCAGATCGAAAAAGCAAATTTGGACTTGAGTTCATTCAAGACATTGCACCTACACCCTGGTCATAAAAATATGATTGTAACGAAGCAAGGATGCACCTCTGATGATATATTCAAACTCGCCCAATGGATAAAAGAAAAGGTATATGAAAAAACTGGTCATACATTAGAACCAGAATGCAGACTGATCGGCTTTGAGACATCTTTATGACGTAGGATGGCAATGTTGTCTGTTCTGTTTGTTATTCTCACCTGAAATAGATCTGTAAAGATTTCAATGTTATCACACCCTCGTCGGAGATAATGAAAATTTTTTATGACAATCTGTTTTTCAGGAAAGTTTTTGATCGTTAGACAAGATGCTAATACGAGAGCTACCCCTCCACGCAAATCTGGTGCGGAGAGCCCTATAGAATTACCATCGAATCCAAAGTTGCAATGGGAGATCTGAATTTTTTTGTTGTTGATCAATTGAAAATTGAAATCAAGTTTTTTTAACTCATGTACGAATTGAAAACGATTATTGTATATTTTTTCTTCAATCGAGCAATTGCCAATTTGGCTTGCTAAAATGCAGAACAAAGGCATTAAGTCAGTATAGAAACCTGGGTAATGATCAGTCGTGATGTGAAATTCCTTAAGACGGGGAGTCCTTACAATTGCCTTGTCTACCATGTTAATACCACATCGTGACAAAATTTCCTTCGTTTCTCCCAACCAACTCAAGTTGGCATTATGAAAATGAGCCTCACTGGACTCCGACAATGCGGCAAATAGGATGGCGGTACCAGTATTTACTGGATCAACTTTTATTTCATAAACTACTTTTGCTGTTTTTAAGTGACTTTGTCGTTTCATATAGATATGACTGTCGTGAACAGAAATCTCGGCACCAAGCGCACTCAATACCTCAATAACGTCGAATACATACATGTCTTTGCTGTGGTTGTACAGATATATCTCCCCCTCCCCAACAACCCCAGCGAAAATGGCATTTATAGTTCCGCCAACAGTTTTTTTTGGAAAAGTGTATGATGTGGATTTCCTAAAACAGAAATTTGTTGCATCAACAATAACGGCGTCTTCCTGCATTATGATATGGACTCCCAACAATTCGAAAAACCGTTGATGGAAGTCAATGTTTCTATCCCCAAGGTTGCATCCTCCAATGGATGGATGTATAATTTTTGTTTTGAAATGAACCAAGGTTCCAAAAAAATAATACGATGCTCGTATTGAGGCGGTCGATTGAAGTCGAAAGTTATTTTCAAGAAACAATGTGTGTGGCAGTATGATTATTTTATTCGTTTCACGGATGATTTGAAACTGTAATACTTCTAACAACTCACACATAATGTCTACATCGGAAATCCCTGGTACGTTTACGTAATGAATCTCGGAAGAGGACAAACAAGGAATTGCCAGTAATGGCAAGACACTGTTCTTGGCACCAGAAAGCGTAATTTGCATTTTATAATAGATGTAAAAATTGTTGGTTCTAGAAAAGAAACTTCACGAGAAAGCAAATGCGTGCTGCAATGGAACGTGGACGTTTTCTTTGCGTAAGTAATTTTCAATAAAACGAAATGCATAATCTGCCTGTAAAGAAATGACCACAAAAATATAGGAAAGAAAATAATCAAGGAATTTGTGATTCGTTTCAATTTCTCGAAAAAAACGATTAATCTTTTTCATGATGATTAGATTTTGTGAAAATAAATGCAGAAAATAAAAAAATAATAGATCACGAACTTCCATGTGACTTTGAAAAAATCGATTTCACTTCTACTCTTCAGTTTTTGTAAATGCATTTAAAGAGTCAAAGAATCAATTAAAAAATAAATGGCAGGAGAAGAAAGATATCAGGATATGATCAATACGTTGAATGGAATTGAGCGCACATCGAATTTGGGGGAATCATCCCCTCTCCCAATGGTAAATTCAGTGGGCAAAACACCTTTATGGACGAAAACAAAATTGAAAAAAATGGGTGTATACGCTGGCCTTATATTATTGTGGTGTTTATTAGTGGTATTTATATTTCATCCATCAATGATCGACACGGATGGTCAGTGGAATTGGAAAAAATATTTGATTGTCAGTATATCATTATTCGTGACGCTTCTGGGGACCTACTACGTAGCAAAGTATATTTCAGATCGCTTTATTCGTTAAACGATAGGGCGAATGCAACGGTGGGATTTTTCTTTTGATAAAAAAGGAGGTTGTCGAATGCGAGTTTTTTTTGGACATCATGATATGGTTTTGAAATGATTTCATCCTTGATATTCCGTTCTTCAAATTCTTTCCACGAGGGGAGTTGTTGTAGCAAATACATGTCATTATAGAGAAGAAATGTATCCAGAGAATCTATTTTCTCTAATTTTGGTCGAAGTGCTTGAATGAACTTGGATTGAAATTTTTGAATCGTGGGATGACGGTAAATGAAACGATGCATTTTTTCACGCATTTCAAAAAAAGATTGCATTTCGTCTTTAATTTTTTCGCAAAAACAGACTCTATTGTTAATGATTTTCATGTTATGGAGAATTCGATTTTTATGAATACCAACCGTTAATCCAAAATGCATTGCATCACGGAAGATGTAATCAAATTTATCCGTATCGAAGCTGGAATACGGATTGCAAACTAATGTATCATACCAGTGGTCATTGGGTGGATGATGAATACGAGCACAGATGAAATCGACTTCCTCTTCGGACAAAGGTATCTCATACTCTAGAACTAATTTTCGGAACAATCCTATACTACGTTCTTCGTGGGACATTTCATGAATACCAAGTCGATCGAACAAATGGGAAAACGCACCATGACCTAAATCATGCACTAACCCCGTCAGACAAAGTAGTTCTTGCGTACGTTCAGAAATGATAAAATTTTCTTCAGCTGTTAGTAAATGATTCAAAAACAATCGTGTCGTGTGATATACGCCAATCGAATGTTCAAATCGAGTTGATGTCGCACTTGGGAAAACCTTGTACGCGAGTCCCGTTTGTTTTATATAATGCAACCTCTGAAAGGGAAAAGTATCAATAATCTTCACGGCAATATCTGAAAGTCGTATGACCCCCCACAGGGGACAATGTATATCTTTCATGGTTGTCGCTCCAAAAAATTTTATTATTTTTTCAGATTTTTGAATTTAAAGAATGAAATATCTTGAATAAAATGTTTAGTATCTTATTATTTCTGATTTACCTTTACTGGGAAAAGCTAACTTTGTGTTATGAATATTTCAAAATGTCCTGGAAAAAAAATGATAGTCTTACCAAATCGGACAAATTCCGGACATTCCAACTCGTTGTCATCGAAGCGTGTCAATTATTTGGAGAATACGCGTTGGTATTTTTAGATTTGCATCGGGGGAGATTAAAGATTTCAAAGGTTTCAACTGGAAAAATTGACATTGAATATCCTTATTGTGGTCGGAATTACGTTTTCAGGACGCAAATAAAAAAGGGTCCCCGAAAATTTCTAGTAGAAAAAGTCGTCGATGAGGCAGAAAACGATATAACCGATACGGTCCGCCGATATTTGGGACCTAACGAAGATTGGCACGGTAATACTTATTCGGTTCAGGATTTCGGTTGTTCATCGATGGAGTTTTTACTAACGGACGAACGACGTGTTCACTTTGAGGACAATCTTGGCGCAATCGAATAACATATAAACAAATAAGTCCACACTATAAAATCATGGAAATCATTCAAAGAGAAGGCATAGTGCAAGGTGACAAAATTTATGTCAAATCCGATTATAAAGATTCTATTTCCGAATTCCGCAAATTGAAGGGCCGGTATTATAAAAAAAAGGATCATTGGGTGTTTTCAAAACAAAGGATTGATGAATTCATTGAAACAGACGCCAAAACGCTTATTGAAAAACAATGTTCGAAACATACCGCCTCTATTACAAAGTTATATGAGCAAGATTTCAAAACCGATGCATCAACCCAAGTTTGTAGTCAAGATCTTGATGACTGTTACCAATATGATGCTCCCGCGAAATTATATGAAATGTTTCAGGAATATATAGATTCCTTTATGAACCAAGCAGTGAACATGTAATATAAATTTTTTTTTTGAAAAAAAAATTTTACTTGTTTGATAGAATCGATGGAAGCATCTTGTCACGAGATCGAAAAATTATATATGCAGTATTGTAAAAATCAATATCTGAAAAATGATCAATATTTTTTCTGTTCAACGCTGGTGCAATCTTACCGAAGATGTGTGGAAGAAGATTTCAATTAGGAAAAAAGTTGGCTTTCGATAATTGTTCCCACCAAATTTACATCTTACGACCCTTATAACCGTTCTGCCGAGCAATCTTTAAAAGCTCACAATCATCTCTCAATTCGTACGAGGCGTACGTTAGAAGCCAGCCACGCTGTCGCACAGCCTCCAACACGACTTCTTTATCTCCTCTCAATTCGTCCGAGGTATCGTATAAAGCAACCCCATCTTGTTGCACTGCTGCCAACATAAATTCACGATCCTTTTTCAATTCCTCCGAGGCATACCGTATAGCCAACCATGACTTTCGCACTGCTGCCAAACAGAATTCACGATCATTTTTCAATTCATCCGAGGCATACCCGAAAGCCCACCCATGTTGCCGCACGGCCTTTAACACAATTTCTTTATCATTTTTAAATTCGTCCAAGGCATATCTTAAAGAATTCCCATTTTGTTGCACTGCTGCCAATACGATTTCACGATCATTTTTCAATTCATCTGAGGCATACCGTAAAGCATTCCCATCTTGTTGCACGGCCTCAAACATAATTTCTTTATCATTTTTAAATTCGTCCGAGGCATATTGTATAGCCTGTCATGACTGTCTCACCGCTGACAATACGATTTCGCGGTTATCTTGTAGTTCCTTGGACACAAACTGTAAAACCTTACCGTTCTTACTTGCCACAAATTCTACAATATTTGGATTGCTAAATATTTTCTTTTGCTGCGAAAGTATTGACTCCAGTTCTAATTTTTCTTTCATCAATTTACGATTTTCCTTTTTTATTATTGCAATGTCACTGTTTCTTTCTTGGTTCTTTACGTATATATTTAACAATTCATTGTTAATACAAACATTTTGACCGTCTGTCATATTTTTCCGTTCATCAAATATATTTGATTGTATTGTAATCACCGATTGTTGAATAGAATCCATTTCTCTACGTAAATTACTTTTTTAATTTCACATTGAAACCAAAAAATCAATTTTTCGATTTATATATAAAAAAAATAGGAACAATATACAAAACGTAATCTGAAGTACGAAATTAAAAAAATGATTATGTGCTAGAATTATGATTATAAATTAAGCATGCAACTTTCACAATCCCAACAAATTGCTTTTGATAAATTTAAACTTGGTCATAACATTTTCATCTCCGGACCTGGTGGTCACGGTAAAACACATCTCATTAACGAGTTTCACAAAACAGGTAATGTAGCTTTATGTGCCATGACAGGATGTGCTGCGGGGGTACTTCACAAAAAAGCTCGAACAATACACTCCTGGAGTGGGATAAAATTAGGAAAGGGTTCTCGGTCAGAGATCGTGGCGGATCTTTCTAAAAGTGCAATTCAGAATTGGAAATCGGCGAAAATTTTGGTGATTGACGAAGTCAGTATGCTCTCCGCAGATATATTCGAATTACTGAATCATGTTTCACAAACGGTTCGCAAGAATGAACTACCTTTTGGGGGTATACAACTTGTTTTTTCGGGAGACTTTTATCAGTTACCACCTTTTGGCAGTGACTGTAAATTTTGTTTCGAATCTCCCTTATGGTCAACATTGTTCGCAAGCGACTGTCACATTGAATTGAAGGAAAACTTTCGGCAAACCGATCCAGTATTCCAGCGTCTTCTCAATAATCTCCGCACTGGATCGCTGACACAAGAGGATATCCAATTATTGAAATGTCGAATGAATTGCAATCCATCGGTTGATCTGGCAACGGCCAAATTGTTTCCCAAAAAAAAACATGTCGAGGAGATTAACAATCGGATCTATAACGAACTCGACACTCGGGAAATGCATTTTTCGGTGGATTGTGATTATACCGAAACCTATGTTTATCAGCCGAATGTACCGATTGAAGACGAAATCATGAAGAAATGTAAAGCGCTTTCTGAAATAAAGAAAAAAGAAGAATTTGAAAACTTGATTCGAGAAAATAATGTGGTACGTGATGTTTCATTGAAGGTTGGTGCAAAAGTGATGTGCTTGGCAAATTTTCCACAGGCAAAAATATGGAATGGTTCTCAAGGAACCATAACCGATTTTGATGACGATGGTTTACCCATTGTAAAATTTTCTCATGGCCCAGAAGTTCTCGTTGAATATTCTTGTTACCAATCGGAAAAATATCCCATGTTGTGTATTCGTCAAATCCCACTCTGTCTATCCTGGGCACTTACCATTCACAAGATTCAAGGAACTACACTGGATGCTGCAGAAGTTGATATCGGTTCTGATATTTTTGCCCCTGGACAAACTTATGTAGCGATTTCGAGGATACGCTCCCTTGATGGATTATTTGTTCGAAACTTTTCCCGAAAAAATGTTCGCATTCACAAAAAAGTCAAACAATTCTATCAACGTGTCTTTGCATAACTTTTTCCATGAGGCAGCTCTGGAAAAAACTAGAGTCCGCACCAACGTTTAGCGTCATCATGGGATTATGAGGCCTGGGTAGACCATTTCGGTAGAAGCAAATTTCTATTTTTTTTATAAAAGATGGAGAAATTTGGATTTATAATTGTAAATTATAAATTTATACTAATTTTATTGATAATATTGCTTACTTTTTTTTTTTGATCATGCTTTGCTATATCTTTATTGCTTCAAATTTTCACAATAGTTTTGGCTTTTGAAGATACCATTTGTTGTATTTTAACATTTTTTCCTTTTTTATATGTCCTTTAACCCAATTAAAATGAACAAGCATCGGCTTCAATTTTTGATCATTCTTATAATAATAATTTCCATTAGGAAACAACTCAAGTGGCAACGTTTTGTAGTTTAACTTTGACTTAATTTTATTTATATAAATTTGGTCACCCCAACCTGACTTGACATCTTTTTCGACATTTGTAGGATTAAGAAGCTCTAAAGTTTTTTTATTTGATTTAATAAACATAAAACCACTACATAAATTAGTATGATCGGTATTCGATAAAGTATCATTTTGGATGACCATATCCTTGTCTTGTATATAGTTTAAACAATAATTCAGAAAGTTTTTATCCAGAAAAACTATATCACCATCAGTAAAACAAACAAATTCATTTTCCATCAATTCATTATAGATTATTTCAAACTTTCTTTTTGTTACATTATGCCAATTTCCTTCTCTGAATTGATTGAATTTTGTATCTGCATCGTTATGTGATTTCAACAAAATATAATTTCTTTTCATTTAATTAATTACGTATACGCGTTGCCCAAAACGGGTATTTCAACGAGTCTCCTTTACCAAAAGGTGGTTTCCAACTTTCATCATCATTTATTACTGGTAAATTCATCTTTTTGCGTAAAATACTAGTAATACTTTGTTCATGACGATTATCTTGAAATCCCTCATGAGTTTGTTTTTCGTTAAAAGTATCTGTTGCTAGAAGAGGGTGATTGTTAACAATTTCACTATATGATTTCATATATTGTAATAAAGAACTATTTTTCTGCATGATTAATACAGTATTAATAATTTGCCCACTATTTGCGATTTCACCATCTAGACTTTCACCAAAAAAATCAAAGATTTCTTTTGTGGTCCAATATTTTTCCTTGTGTTTCATTTGAAAAGATAAAATACCTTTCTTACTTTCATGTAATAATTGTAAATATTCGTAAAATCGTTTTTTTCCTTGTATATTTAATGTGGATCCGGCATCCAAGTAAATAAGAAAATCATTATCATTCATGGTTTCAAGTGTGTCATTAATAATATCATGACGCCATAACCAATATCCTCCACCACGTGGCATATCCAATATTTTATTAAACTCATCACTATGGGTTTCCCTTTTAATATCGTCAGGTCCAAAACCTCTAATGGTGTCAAATTCTCCAAATTCTTTTGCTTCTCTTAATAAGCGTTGTTTTGAGTTCTCAAAAACACTGTTTCCATATGTAATAAAATTAATTTTAGGGCGTTTATGTTTCATTTTTGATTGAAATTTCTTTGTCCAATGACCTTCATTACCTAAGACATAACAGTATATACCCATGGGTAGGTCCGTAACCACGTCGCTAGTTAGCGATTCCGAGCCGCCGGAAGCATCACTAGGATTATTCTTCCCCTTTAATAAAAAGTATAAATCGATTCCACCTATAATCAATAAGCTAGACAAGATAATTATTATTAATAGTAATTTTAATTTGACGTTTTTTTTAGGTTGGGTCATTCTTCTTTATTTTATAAAAATATATTCACAAATTTTTTTATGAAGATCCCAGGCAGTTCATCTCAAAACGAATCATAATGGAACCTCTTGTGTACATGTATAAATGACTTTTCATGATTTCTCCTTTACGGTGTTGCATCGACCAGGATGGATACGTTTCTTGTATAATAACATTCAAAGTATGCTGCGTCTGATACAATTTTTTTTTTAATAAAAAAAAAATATATTTCCCTTTGATAGATACAATAATATCAAAATTGCAAATGGTACTTACAAGTTGGAAACATCAAGCCCCTACGGATGGAACTTTGGCTACAGCAACTGTTGGGAATATCGACAGTTATGGTCTGGAACCAATAAAAGATTACGAGTACAAGGACCAGCCAGGCGTGCCTGTAACTGATGCTCATCATCATGGCGACACTCATGACCACAGTGCGGATACACACGGTGGTACTGCTCATCATCATGGTGATACTCATGACCACAGTGCGGATACACATGGATTGGGAGCTGCTGAACCTGCAGGAAGATCAGCAGAAGAGGTAGAGGAAGGAAAAGGTAATCTTTATTACAAGAATACAGCAGGTAATTTCGGAGGAGCTGTTGTAGTTTCATCTAGCAGTCAGTGGAGCGAAACTGATAGTATATATACGAGGAACTATGCTAAGATTGAAGGAGGAGCTGTTGGTACTATGAAAAAAATGGCACAAACACCACGTTTTACGTTCTACTACAGTATTGCCAAAGATGATGTGAAGTTTACGCCAATTAATGACGATAAGGAACATCCTCATCATATGCGTGCAAAAGAGTTCAAATTATTTTATACGGAGAAAAACGATAAATTGTCGGTTCCGATTGGAACTCTAAAATTTATTGAGACGGTATCCTTTGATGAAGATAGAAGGATTGAAAGTTTTCTTACCAATGGACATTTAGATTTTTTCAATGTCCCGTCCGATGTACCGATTGGCGAAGGACTCGCAGTTACGTTCAAAGCGTTTGGGCAAAATGACATCAGATTGTCTGTAAGTCATCCTGGCGTTTCACAAACCGATACTCTCGAAGAAACGATTAGTAAAGAACGATATGGGAGAGTCACTGGTCGTTCAAGGGAGTTTAAGTATCCAAAGCTTGGTGATGAGGCAATCGTAAGAATTTCGACGTTACGAGGAAAGGACTACAAACAAGTTGATGTACGTCTGACGCAAAAACACAGAAATTGTTGTAATTGAGTCCTTCCAACTATTTTAAAAGCAAAACTGATTTAATAGTTCATTTCCTTTTTTAATAAAAAAAAATGAAATTCTATCTTGGTTTATTGTTCCTTCCGATTGCATTTGCATTTGATACACTGGTCCACACATCACTGCAAAATATCAGGAAAATGTCATTGGCGCGCGGGATTGATAATTCCCACAATCACGTGCATAGTAAGGAGGTTCTTTATTATGCCAAGGAATTAATGAAGGATGTTCCGTTAAGCGACCGACAAAAAAAAATTGTCATTTTGGGTTCCCTGTACCATGACATGAATGATCACAAATATCCTCCACAAGATTTGGACCGGCTCATTTTGGAGATGCAAGATGTCGAGAAGGATCTGGACATAATTACGCGAACAATTTTCTTCATGGAGAACATGTCCTTTTCAAAAACCGTAAAATATTGTGACGGTGGTTTACAATATACAGCACCGAGCGATGTAGAAAAATGCAAAGATTTCGTTTGTTTTGACATTATTCGAAATGCAGATTTACTAGCGTCATACAATTTACGGCGTGCCTTTGAGTATCGTCTCCACAAAAATCCTGAAAGCTCTGTTGAGACAATGGTCGAAGAAGTACATCAGCTGTTCATAAAACGAATGGGGAACCTCCGTTCTTGTAATATTTTGTCCTTGCAATATGACAGATGCAACGTATTATCCGAGCGTTTTCATAAATTATGTGCGTCGCGGCTGAAAACCTATACGCCGCTTCCCGTAAAGGAAACCCTGGATTATTTCGAGATCTATCCACATGAAACCATTGAAAAAATATGCCAGGAATTAAAATAAATGACTTAATAATAAATGTTTTATCGTTTGCCAGTGGAACTTATACGACTAATCTATGAATATGATTCAACCTATCATGAAATCTTTGCGGAAGTCCTCCAACAAATAAAACAATATTACATTTATGAAAATACCCTTTTGGGTGAACACAAAATGTACCTAATCTATGACCAGAACAATCGCAAATCCTATGTAACCGACAGCTTGGACAATCCGACCTGGATTAGTATATCATATCGCATTACCCGTCAAGATATTCGACAGATGGTTTCCACACAGAATATGTTTTACAATCGACGAGCAAAATTGGAATATGATGTTACAAGTTATGAATTTACGACCAATCTGGAACAAGGTCACGAAATGCACTTCCTGGTGTGAGTCCAAAATGAAAAGGCGGAACTGAATGTAATCTCGAGGAAGCTGCTTTCAAATGTAGTTGATATCCTTTCTGTAGGTAAAAGAGTTTCGTCAATTTACATCGGTGGTGGACTGTCTAGAAAGCTTTTAAATGAATCAAAATTTTCACCAATAATCTGTGGAGTCCATGAACCTAAGCTATCAGTCGATAATGGTTGATTGAAGAGCCTGTTACGATAACATGTTGCATTATCCGGATTACCTTCCCATTCTGGATTTGAGGCACGATAACGACAGATATATAAAAATGTTGCATTTCCCATTAGATATCCAATTTTTCCACCACGTGTTACAGTGACTGGATCACTTGTATTTTTTTTACCTATAAATAATAAATAGTCATATACAGATTCATACTTTCCAAAATATATATAAGCGTATCCATCGTCGTCCTTAATGGAATCTAGTTGAACAGCATTTATTGACCAATAAGGTAAAGGATTTTTAGGTGCTTCATCCAAAGAAGGAAATGTTGAAGTAACACTAAAGTATAAAGTATCAACTGTCTGACTTTTCTGACACTTTGATCCATCATATGTTTTAGGAACTTTTATTTTTACAGTTGCATAATCATACTCGGGATATAATGGATAAACATCTGATTTTACAGGCGTCACCAAATATGTATCCAAACAGGTTCCCCAATCATAACAGTCAGGAACTAATCCAGATTCACTTGTTTCGACATCTGGACGATATATTTGTAGATCATCCGAATGGGAAATTGCAACATCAGATAAATTCCTGTTAGAAAATAGCTCATTCGTGAATTGGCAACTGTTTGTACAGTTTGATGTATCATCAGATAACTCATAGCACCCTGTTGAGGGGTTTCCCGGGACAAATGGATCAGGAAAATTTAAATAATCCGCCTTCAAATGCTCATTCTCAAGTTTATAAGAATTTATCCAGTACCAAGGACCAGGTTGTGTCTCTCCTGGAATTCTATAATTCAAAGACCAATAGGATATTTTGCTTATATTTATTTGGAGGTTGGAAAAAACAGGTTCTTTCTCTCCAGCTTCGATTGTATAATACGTAGCCGACATATCATACCCTAAGCCTGCTTGTCCAACTAAATATGTACCAGTATCTCCTTTTTTATAAGTATAATTTATCATGGAGGATCCTTCACCTTCATCTACCGTCAGTTCAGGAGGTTCAGAATCAATGTAAATGAGTTTTGAGGTGTATATACGAAATATCCCAGTTGCTATCTCCAATGGTGAAGATGATTTTGTTTGAATGTTTAATATTAATTCATTCTGAATCAACTTGAATTGA
>CENJ01012428.1_pt1 | contig 12996 bp, 15 predicted proteins | sample 356161 | NCBI WGS metagenome assembly CENJ01 (sample SAMEA2619531, study PRJEB7988) | marine metagenome | biome: marine biome (ENVO:00000447); feature: surface water layer (ENVO:00002042); material: "saline water (ENVO:00002010), including plankton (ENVO:xxxxxxxx)" | depth 5 m
GCATATCCTGCTTCATGACGCTGGCGCGGATTTCACCACTGTCGAGATCGATTTCGCCACAGGTGAACAGACCAGCCCCGATTTTCTGGCGATCAACCCGAAAGGGCGGGTGCCGGCGCTGGTCACGCCGGACGGTATCCTGACAGAAAACCCGGCCATCCTTCTCTATATCGCGCAGACCCACCCAGAGACCAAGCTGGCGCCGAGCGAGCCCTTCGCGCTGGCACGGGCGCAATCCTTCAATATGTTTCTGGCATCCACTGTCCATGTTGCCCATTCGCACAAGCATCGCGGGGCACGCTGGGCGGATGATCCGGCGGCACAGGCGGCGATGACCGCCAAGGTGACAGAGAACATGGCGATGTATGCCGGCATGATCGAGGCGCACTATTTCACCGGCCCCTGGGTGCTGGGCGAAGACTATTCGATGTGCGATGCCTATCTGGCGCTGATCACAAGATGGCTTGGTGCGGATGGTGTTGACCTCGCCGATTTCCCGAACCTGCAGGCGCATGACAAGCTGATGCGCACGCGGCCGTCGATGCAGGCAGTCATGGGGCTTTACAGCTGAGGCAGGGGGACAAGGTCAAACGCCCCTGACAACAAAAAGGGCCCGGACGATAAGGTCGCCGGGCCCTTGAAGCAGATGTCGACCTCTTGGTCGGCCGGATCACTCGGGTGCCGGATTGTCGGCGATGTACTGATCGATCTCGGCCTCGCTTGCGCCACTGTCGATCAGGTCCTGAAGCTGGTTTTCGATATTCTGGTGTTCAATCACCTTGGCAGCTTCCTCGGCGGCGAACTCAGCCGCATATTGTGTGGCCTCCGCGAGGTCTTCCTGCGAGATGTTGGCCCACGCCTCTTTCGTTGCTTTCGCAGCCTCGGCAGCGGCAATGCCGGCAACGTCCGCGTCGTCGATTGATGCCAGCGCGGCAGCCACTTCCTCGTCAGAGGCGGCATCTTCCGCTCCGTCAGCCAGGTCCTCGACATTGATGCCGGCTTTGGCAAGCGCCTGTTCGGTGAAGACTTTGGTTACCGTCTCGGTGACTTTCTCGACAACGATTTCCTTCACAGTCTCCTCGGACTTCCCGGCGAGATCAGAGAGTGGCACAAAGGTGATGGTGTCATTGACCACGACAAACAGCTTACCGGCAGTAACGCCCGCGGATTCACCGGTGCGCTGTGCCTTTTTGATCAACCTGTCCCGCAGATCCGGCGAAGCGCCATCATAGATCTGCCCATCTGAACCGAGAACCTGGCCCTTCTTGAAGGTCAGTGCCGATGCCGCCAGGGGCATGGAGATAACAAGAGCCGTAACAAGGCCCAAAACAGAAACACGTTTCATGGTATAATCGTCAACATCTCATTCTGCAGGAAAACACCGCCCCATTCAGACGGATGACTCGAGCAAATGCGCTACAGGGAGCGTGTTGAGGAGTTGCTCTATACTCACCTTTCGGATGATCCAAATAGAAATGCGGTGCCAGACTGAACAATCTTTAGTGCCAGATTGCGCGGTGCAAGCCCCCTGAAAGCAGGGAATCTGCCTGTCCGGAACGTCGAGCCCCTGGACCGTTCAGGAGCGACTGTCTTCATAATGGCTGAAATTGCGGCGGTTTTTTCCCATGATATAGGCGCCGGCTGCCATCGGCGGAATCACCTCGATATCGGCCTGCGGGTCGAAATCGCGCGGGTCAATCACCGCATCACTCGCCGGATCGCAGAAGATCGGAATCGAGAACCGTGAGGTGCCCGAACGGTTCAGCACCCGGTGGCGGGTGGACGCAAGCCTGCCATTCGTCCAGCGTTCAAGAAGATCACCTATATTGCACACAAAGGTACCGGCGATCGGCATCGCTTCGATCCAGCTTCCGTCCCGGTTCAACACCTGCAGCCCGCCAAGACTGTCCTGCTGCAGGACCGTCAGGACGCCAAAATCGGTATGCGGTGCGGCTCCAAACCGCTCCGCCGCGATATCGGTACTGTCGATCGCCGGGTAGTAAACAAGCTGGCCGCGCCCGAGTGGCTTGTGATAGGCGCGGCGGAATATCTGCGGATCGCCCCCCAGCCCCCGCGCCAGACAATCGAGGATCACACCGCCAAGCGCCATCACCTGCCTGTAATAGGGAAGGATGCCCTCACGCAGAAAGGGGGCCGCCTCATCCGGCCACTGGTTCGGATGCACCAGGGGCAACCCGGCCTGAACATCCGGATCGTCCGCTGCGACCTCCCGGCCCCAGAAGAACACCTCCTTCGCATCATGCGTTGCGGATCCTTCCAGATTGGCAAGCCCCTGCGCCATCCATCCGCGCTGGTGCCGGTCGATCGCAATACTGGCCTTCGCTGCTTCGGGAAGCGCGAAGAAGTCGCGGCTTGCCATCATGGCGGCTTCACAAGACTCCACCGGCACACCATGGCCTTTGACATAGAAAAATCCGATCTCGGAGACCTTGCGCACGAGTTCGGCACCGATCGCCTCGCGACCCCGCGGGGTATCCGCCGCGGTCAGGTCAATGACCGGAATCTGATCCACGCTGACAGCCTTTGCCGTGGCATAGGCTGGCGTGTCGATATCGTGCACAGACCTGTCGTCAGCCATGCTTCTCCCCACTATCCGGCCTAGGTGAACGCGGCGTTGACCATACCAGCTTTCCGCCGGTCGATCAGCGTCAGAATGTCGAAGATCTCCAGATCGAAACGCGCCTTCAGCGCCTGTTTGTAAGGCGGCAGATTGGTGCATTCCAGAAGCAGCGCGCGCACTGGCCGCTCCCGAAGCAGATCGCCGACCAGGTCGACAAGCTGGGCTTCGGCCAGCAATGCATCAAGATCGGGAAGGTCACCGGCAATGACCTGACGGAGATGGGACTGCGGGGGCAGACCGATGATCGGCCCGGAAAAGCCGCCAAGCGCCGGGGCAAACGCCTTCGAGGCCAGCACATCGCTGTCAAAGGTCAGGATGGCAAGCTGATCCCCCGGAAAGGCTGACATCAGGCGCGGCAGATCCATCAGCGCCGAACTGATGAATGGAACCCGGCACTGCGCTGCCAGCCTGTCCTGCCAGTAACAGAGAAACCCGCAAGAGGTGGTGACGATGTCGCCTTTGGCTGTTCGCACCGCCATTTCGGCATCACCAATGTCGGTATTTTCCGGGGCGGCGTTGATGACCCGCGCCACCGACAGGTCTGGAACGCGTTTGATATCAACGTCGCATGCCCAGGTCTCGGCAGCGCCGATATCTCCCGGAATGCGCGGGAAGCTGGTATCAAGCTGGATCAGGCTGATCACCGGCATCACCGCCCGCGGGTCAGCCGCCCGGCCGCTGGCGGACATTGTCAGGAAGCCAGGTTGCCAGCTCCGGCCAGACCACCAGAATCACCACCATCAGGATCATCAGCCCGACCATCGGGATGGCGGTGCGTGCGATATAGGAAATCTCGTGTTTCGTCATGCCCTGCAAAACGAAGAGGTTGAAGCCGATGGGAGGTGTGACCTGCGCCATCTCGACAACCACAACGACAAACACGCCAAACCAGATGACATCAATGCCGGCCTGCCGGATCATCGGCTCGACAATCGCCATGGTGAGAACCACCGAGGAAATACCGTCAAGGAACATGCCGAGAATGATGTAGAAGACGGTCAGGGCCGCAATCAGGACGATTGGCGACAGATCCATGCTGTCGATCCACCCGGCCAGCGCCCGCGGCAGTCCGGTAAAGCCCATCGACAATGACAGGAAGGACGCCCCCATCAGGATCAGCGCGATCATCGCCGAGGTGCGGGTCGCCCCCATGAGGCTTGTGAAAAACGTCTCCATGGTCAGCGACCGCTGTAACGCCGCCAGTCCAAGCGCCCCGATGACACCGACCGCAGCGGCCTCTGTTGCTGTCGCCCAGCCGAAATACATCGACCCGATGACGATGAAGACAAGCGCCAGGACCGGCAGCAGGAAGCGGCTGTCCCTGACCATCTGGCCAAGGCTCATCGACGGTTCGGGGCGCGGGCGTTCTGCCGGGCGGAAAAAATGCCAGCCGATGATGTATGTCATGAACAACCCGGCAAGAACCAGACCGGGGATCACCCCGGCCAGAAACAGTTTGGTGATCGATTCATTGATCGACACACCATAGACAATCAGCGTCAGTGACGGCGGGATCATCAACCCCAGCGTCGCCGCCCCGGCCAGCGTGCCGATGATCATATATTCAGGATAGCCTCTGGCACGCAGCTCCGGGATCGACATCTTGCCAACAGTGGTCAGCGTTGCCGCCGATGACCCGGAGACCGCCGCAAAGATCGTGCATCCGGCGATATTGGTATGCAGCAACCCGCCGGGAAGCCAGCGCATCCATGGCGCAAGTCCACGGAACATGTCCTCGGACAATCGCGTTCGGTAGAGAATTTCCCCCATCCAGATAAACAGCGGCAGGGCCGTCAGCGTCCAGCTGGACGCGCCGGTCCAGATGGTGGTGATCATCGCGTCTCCCGCGGGCCGGGAGGTGAAGAGCTCCATCCCGATATAGGCCACACCGACCAGGGCAAGGCCCACCCAGACCGACCCACCCAGCAGGGCGAACATGGCAAACAGGAAAATGCCGGTTGCGTATAATTCGCTCATTCCACGACCTCGGCCCTGATGGCTGTTTCGTCATTGACCAGAAGCCGGATCAGATGGTCCCACAGCGCCACTGCCAGCAGAATTGTGCCAATCGACATCGGGATCTGCGGCACCCAGACCGGCGTGTAGATCCAGGCATCGCCCGTACCGTTCCAGATCGCCGCCCAGCGGTCAGGCGTGGTGCCGAACATCGACAGAAAGCTGACAACCCATTCCGGAATTTGGTCCTGACCCTGGGTCCGGTCATTCAGCATTTCCGACAGGAAATTCGTCTTCACGGCATAGCGCGCGAAATAGGTGGCAATGATGGCTGCCACCAGCATGGCCCCGGCATCCAGCCACATGCGGGTGAAGCTGTTCAGGTTGAGAAGGATCGAAACACGGATATGCGCACCGCGGGAAAAGGCATGGGCGAGGGCGAAAAAGCTTGTCGCCGCCATCGCATAGCCGGCGAATTCGGTCGATCCTTCAAAGGTAATGCCTGCCCAGCGCGCCGCCATCTGCCCGACGATCAGCAACAGGATCATCACCATGAAGAACGCCGCCAGAACGCCCGAGCCCAGATAGACCGTATCGAGAACGCGCCAGACCGGCCGCAGCAGGCCACGCATGCGCACCCGTTGATGCCGCGCCAGACACGCCAGCACCGTCGGCAGGACAAAGAGCCAGACCCATAACGGCAGGCCAAGAATAGGGGACCAGTCAGACATGATAAAAACATAAGTCCGGCCCCCGACAGATCGTGCCGGGGGCCGTCTGAAGAGTTAGGTCAGACTACATAGCCTTGTAGGCGTCAACGATGGCCTGACCGTCAGAACCAACCGACGCCAGCCAGTCAGCCTGCATCTTCGCGCCGATCGCCTGAAGCTCGTTGAGGAACGCCGGGCCGGCATCCTCGACCTTCATGCCGTTGGCCTCGAGCTGCTCGAAATACCAGCTGGCAAGCTCGGCAGACTTGGCGGCACAGGCGGCGCCTGTCTCGTCAGCAGCCTTGTGGAGCGCGTCCCTGGTGGCCCCGTCAAGGCCGCCATAGACGCCCTTGTTGATGATCACATAGTTGCGCGGCAGCCAGGCATTGACCTTGTAGTAATGCGTCAGATGCTCCCACACCTTGCGGTCATAGCCGGTCGAACCGGAGGAGATGAAGGCTTCCGCAACACCGGTCGCCAGTGCCTGTGACAGCTCGGCAGCCTCGATCTGCACCGGGGTCATGCCAAGCTCCTTGGCAAAGGTCGCGGTGGCAGCGTTATAGGACCGGAACTTCACGCCTTGCGTATCCGCCGACGAATTCACCGGCTTCTTGAAGTAGAAACCCTGGCCCGGCCACGGACAGGTGTAGAGGGCCACGAGGTTCAGACTGTCGAGCTGGGCGTTGACCTTGTCCTTGGCGGCGGCCCACAGCTTGTTGTTGTCCTCATAGGTGGTGGCAAGGAACGGCAGGTTGTCCCAGCCAAGAAGCGGAGCTTCGTTGGCGTGTGCCGACATGAAACGCTCGCCGATCGGCGCCTGGCCGGTCTGTACCGCGCGCTTGATCTCGCCGCCCTTGAACAGCGAGCCACCCGGATGAACAGTGATGTCGATCTTGCCGCCGGTGTAGTCACGCACCTTGTCAGCAAACACCACCCCCATCTCGGAATGGAAGTTGGTCGCGGCATAGGCCATCGGCATATCCCACTTTTCTGCATGTGCAGCTCCAGCTGACAGCGCCATTCCGGCGGCGGCAGCGAGGATGACAAGTTTTTTCATGGATCTCTCCCTTTCTGGTGGCCTTTTCGCCGACATCGGTCCGGCAGGCCTTGTCTGCTCGGTGCCATCCGGCGCTGGCGCAGGCTGACACCTAGCAACTGCAACCGGTTTTATGTTCGATGTCAAGAAGCTGTCACGTCCCACGACAGGCCCGAACATCGGCATGTGCTGTCAGGCGGGTCTGGCGAGGTCCTCGACAATCTCGCACCCGGCGATCAGACCGAAGACAGATGGCGGCACCTTCAGTTTCGAGGTGCGGTTGCCCCCACCGAGGATAATGTAGTCCAGATTCATCACCGATGCCTCGACCCAGACCGGCACCCCCGGCGGAAGACCGATCGGGGTGACTCCGCCAATTTCCATCCCGGTGATGGCGCGGGTGTCCTCGGGGCTGGCGAAGGAGGCCTTCTTCGCGCCAAGCTTCTTGCGGACCACCTTGTTGACGTCGAGCCGATGCGTTGCCGGCACCATGCACAGCGCCACATCCTCGGGCGCCGTTTTCGACCGGACCAGAATGGCATTCACCGAATGTTCCGGTGGCACACCGTAATGCGCGCAGAAGGCGGCGGTATCGGCAAGCTTGTCATCACAGGGCCAGACCTCGAAGGCAAGGCCGGAGGCTTCGAGGAATGCCCGGATCTGTGGCAGGGTCTGTCCTGTATCGACGCTCATGCCACCCAGCTTGCCAAAGCAAATGACAACGCGCCAGCCCGCATCTTTACAGGGGTGCGACCTCTCCCCATCTCAACGGCATGGGACGGGACAGCAGACAGGCGATGAGTGCCGCCGGTTGGCGAGGATGGATCAGGACAGTCAGGTCACTGGCGGTCGGGGCCGGAATCGCGGGAATGGTGCTCCTCGGCGCGGGAGGCAACGTGGCGGCAGACAGCAGTGATGAAGCGCAAGGCAATGGCGGTCCGGATCTGCGGTTTCCGATGACCGCAGAGGCCGCCTCATACTGGCAATATGTGTCCGATGGCGTGATGGGCGGCGTCTCACGCGGCAGCCTGAGCTTTGGTGATGATAACGGGGTCGGTTTCGCGCGTCTGACAGGCGATGTCAGCACCGCCAACAATGGCGGTTTCATCCAGCTCCGCGCCGGCATCAGCTTTGGCGCACTGGAGGATGGTGGTGCCAGCCTGAAAGGTATCCGGATTCGCGCCCGCGGAAATGGTGAGCCCTATTTCATCCATCTGCGGACCACCGACAACAGACGGCCCTGGCATTACTACGCGGCGCACTTTGCCACTGGCGACGAATGGCAGGACATATCGCTGAATTTCAATGGCTTTCGCCATTCCGCCGGTATGGCGCCTGACCGCCCGCAACCGCAGGACATTGTGTCGATCGGCATCGTCGCCTATGGCCGCGATCACCGGGCCGACCTGTCGGTGGCGGAAATCTCCTTCTACTGACGGCGCCGGCTCATGAGCTTCCTTCGCAATGATGCCGCTGATGTCATTCCGCCCTTTGGCGGCGAACGCTTTCCCTGGATTGGCGGCGATCTGCAGACCATCCGCCACTTCCTGCGCCACGACGCGCCGGTTCCGGACAGCGGCGAGGAGGTGCTGATCGAGCTTGATGACGGCGACAGGCTTCTTGCCGCCTTTCACCCGGCGACCGCCGTGAGGTCGAAGGGATGTGTGATTGCCGTTCACGGGCTGGCGGGCTGCATGGATGCCCAGCATATCTGGTGGCTTCTGCCGCAGGTGCTGGCTGCCGGTTACAGCTGTCTTCGGGTCAATATGCGCGGGGCTGGCCCGGCCCGGCCGCTGGCGCGCAAGACCTACAGCGCGGTCGCCGGCGCCGATCTTGTTCCCTTTGTCGATGTTGCGGCAGCGCGCGATCCCGGTGTGCCGCTGTTCATGATGGCGCATTCCCTTGGTGGCACAGCCGCGCTCAACATGGCGCTTGATCATCCACAGACAGCAGCACGGCTCGCCGGGATGGTGGTGGTCGGCACGCCGCTCGACATGGTGGCAACGGCGAAGCGCTTTCGCGCCAGACGCAATCATCTCTATGCCCGCCACATGCTGATCGCGCTGAAGGATATTGCCGCCGGCGTGCCCGATCCTGACCTCGACCAGCTTGCCGCCGCCCGCTCTTCGCGGAGCATCACCGAATTCGATGACCTTGTGACAGCCCCGATGGCAGGCTATCGCGACAGCGCCGCCTATTACAGCGCCGCCAGTGTGGACCGGCGGATCACCGACATCGGCATTCCGGTTCTGGTGCTGCAGGGCTCCAACGACCCATGGGTACCGGCCGGGCAATGTCTCGCGCTGCCACAACCGACTGACCCGCTATCCGGTCTGTCTGTGGTGGTGACCCGTGGCGGCGGGCATGTCGGCTTTCATGAAGACCGGCTGAACTGGCACATTCGCGCGACGCTGGCCTGGTGCGACGCGCTGGCAGACCGGGGCTAGATCAGGCTATCCCTGCATCGGTACCGGCGGCGGGCCCTCAGAGTGCCAGGCGCGGGTGCCGGCCAGATTGGTCCAGCCAAAGGCGCGTTCGCAAGGACCATGCTCGCGAAGGTGCTGCAACCGCGCCAGCGCGTCGGCAAAGTCCGGCACCGTACCGGCGGGAATCCACCACATCGCAAGGAAGGGCATCGTCGGCGGAACAAACCATGTATGCCGGTTGTTCATGAACCGGCGGTGCACCGTGTTCCAGGCAAAGAATTCGAGGGCGTCAGCGCTGTCCCAGACCGAAAGCGTGTAGGTCTCGCGCGGATCATCAAGAAGCGCCCTTGCCTGCGCGTCAAGATCCGGGTCATTCAGACGCCAGACATAACCGGGAGATTTCGCCGCGATGGCATTGACCTTGGCCAGCGCTTCCATGAACGCGGCCATCGCCGGCTGGTCGAGATCATCGACCGCCCGTGCCAGATTGATCTGCGCCAGATGATGCCCCGCCGGCTGCGGAAAGACGGTCCTTCCGGCATCCGGATTTGCCTGCCTACCTGTCTGTCCACCTGTCTGTCCACCTGTCTGCCTACCTGTTTGTTCGTCCGGCATTGGCTTCACCCCCGCTTCAGCAGGGTCCACGCTATCGCAGATCAGGGGGCAAGGACAATGTTCTGCACAGCGTGACACCTTCGAAGAGCCGGGCTTTGCCGGCTCAGCCCGCGACTGGCGGAGCGCCGGCCATTTCCCAGAGACGTGTGCCCTCCAGATTGCCCCAGCCAAAGGCCTCTTTTGTCGGCCCATGCGCGCGAAGATGCTGCAGCCTGGTCAAGGCTTCCTCCAGCGTCGGCACCGTGCCAAACGGGAGCCACCACATCACAAAATAGGCCTGTTTCTGCGGCACAAACCACTGGTGACGGCGATGCATAAACCGGCGATGCACCGTGTTCCAGATATAGAACTCCAGATCCTCGGCGCGTTCCCAGACCGACAGGTTGTAAATCTCCCGCGGGTCCCCTTCACCCTTGATGCCGGTGGCATTGCCGCTTTCATCTTTCATCCGCCAGACAAAGCCGGGCGATCGCTCGGCAATCGCATTCACTGCATCCAGCGCGTTCATGAAATCTGCCATCGCCGGATCATCCAGATCGGCAACCGAGGTGGCGATATTCAGTTCGGCAAGATGGTGACCTTCCGGGTGTGGAAACAGGAGACCCCCGGCGTCGGATGAGTCGGTGTTGCGATCTTTTGGCATTCAGCATTGCTCCCGTCAGTGAATGGCACCATCTTCCGAATCTAACAGACCCATCCGAACGGACAATGAACCAGAGCTTCACAATCAGGCGAGCAACGCCGGAGGATGACGCGGGAAAGGCCGCCCTCCTCGCCACAACCTACGGAACAGACGCCGCCACTCTCGTGCGGGAGGCGGCCAAAATTCGCGCGCACTGGTGCGATTTCGGCGATCTGGCCCCGGGTCTGATCGCCTGGGTGGCGGTTGATGCCGACAACCGTGTGATTGCCGCCGCCGAGGCCAGCTTGCGGCTGTTCGCGAATGGCTGCGAGAGCCTTCGCGTGCTGTTCCTCGAGGGCATTGCTGTTGATCCGGCCTATCGCAAAGCCGGCACCGGCCGCGCCCTGATGGCCACAATCGAGGCCTGGGCGACAGCGAAAGGCATCAGCGAAATTGCCTCCGACGCGCTGCTGACCGATGAAACGGGGCAGGATTTTCACCGTGCTCTCGGCTTTATCGAGACCGAGCGTGTTATCGGATACCGGAAGGTGATCGGCGCGGAAACGCCGGGCTAGCCGTCGCGGGTTTCGCCGCTGTCCTCGGGGCGCGCCTCCTCGATATGCGATCGCACACCACGCACCGCCAGCCAGACAAGGAAGGCGATGGCCGGCACCGCGCTTGCCTTCACCAGATTGATGTCCCACCCCCAGTCACCGAGCGGCAACGGCTTTGCCAGATAGCCGACAAGCCCCACGCCGTAATAGGTCACAGCGGCGATCGACAGCCGCTCCACCGTCTGCTGCAGACGCAGCTGCTGGCGGGCGCGGGCATTCATCGAACTCAGCAGATCGCGGTTCTGCCGCTGGATGATCATCTCTGTCTGGGTCTGCAACAGGTCACCGGCACGGGTGATGCGCTCTGACAGGCGCGACAGCCGCTCGGCAAAGGCGCGGCAGCTGTCCAGCGCCGGGGTCATGCGCCGCCCGAGAAAGCCGCTGACCCCCTGGAAGCCGTCAAGCCGCGAGAATTGAAGGCTGGCGATGCGGTCCATCAGAATCGCCTCATACGCCTTGGTGGCCGCCAGCCGGTAAGATGTCTTCGAATAGACCCCTTCAAGGTCGGCCGCCTGGGCCGACAGCACCGACAACAGCTGCTGCACCTGTCCGTGTGACTGTTTGATCTGCGCCGCCAGGTCGGTGGTCAGGCCGCCGACCGTGCGCTCGATCCTGCCAAGCGTCGCCCCGTTCTCGCGCACCGTGGCAAATCCCAGAAGGGCCAGCATCCGGTATGTCTCCAGCTCGACGATCCGCTGCACGATGCGGCCCATCCTGTTTGGCGAGATCTTCTCGTTATAGAGGGCGATGCGCGAGAAGCCCGCCTCATCTATGTCAAAGGCGAAATGAAGCTGCGCCGCGCCGCCTCCGAACTGGTTCGAGGCAATGGCGCGACTTTGCATCCGCTCCTTCATCGTCTCCGGCGTCGTGCCGGCAGGAGGCTTGCCGCCGATTTCCAGCCAGATGGCATGAAACACCGGCGCAGGAATGCCACGCGCCCAGGCCAGCGGCAGATGCGTGACCGTCGCGTCGAAGGCATCCTTGAGAAGCCCGGTTCTGGCAGCATGCCCCTTTTCAATCAGGCTCAGCGACAGGAATTCGGTGTGCTGCTCGACCCGAAGCGCATAGCCATCCATGTCCAGCCGCAGGAATTTCGCGCCGCTGGCGATCGGATCATGCCCGTTGGTGAGAAGAAATTCATTGATGTAGTCGAGGACCGGCGCGGTATCACCCGATGTCAGGAACACATAACGGATGAAGCGTCCCGCCCCGTCAAAATCATGAAAGGCGCGGGCATGAAGCTCGTCGGACAAACTGCGGCGAAGGTCATGTTCCTGCATACACGGCGACTCCTGTTATCACGCAACACACGCCGTCAGGCAGTTCCTGCGATGATCCCCGGTCCCCCACAGCCATCGGTCAGCGGGGAAGAAGCTTCTCGATGGTGTTTATGACCTTGCGCGAATCAGGCGCGGTTGTCGAGGCGAACCATTCGACAAGATTGCCGTCGGCATCGATCACATGCTTGTAGAAATTCCAGCGTGGCACTTTCATCCCGCCCTGCGACTTTACCCACTGGTAATAGGGATGGGCGTCAGGCCCCTTGACCTTCACTTTTTCGGTCATCGGAAAATCAATGCCGTAATTGATCTCGCAGAACTGCTTGATCTCGGCAGAGCTTCCATATTCCTGGCGGCCGAAATCATCACTTGGCACGCCAAGCACAACAAGGCCGCGGTCACGATACTGCTCCCATATCGTCTGCAACGCCTCATATTGGGGCGTGAACCCGCACATCGAGGCGGTATTGACCAGAAGCACAGGCTTGCCGGCAAACCGTGCCAGCGGCAGGGCGCCGCCCTCGATATTCTCGAAGGTGAAATCATGCGCCGTGACAGGCGCGCTCACAGCCGACTGCACCACAAAGGCCTCCATTGCGACAAACAGCGCGACGACGTTCATTCCGATACAGGCGAGAAACCGGCGAAACCGGCCTATACTTTCGCGTCGTGCCATCGTAAGTCATTCCAAATTGCTTTAACCCGCCTTCATGTGGGGTCTTCGCGCCAGTTTCCAATGGGCGCGGATCCGGAATGTGCGAATGTCAGGAGTGCCAGGTGGACGAGACGCAGCAGACACCCATCGAGACAGCCGGCGAAACCAATGTCATGGACCGTGTTCTCGGCACCTTTGACGGCATTGTCGACAATGCCACAGGGTTTTTCGGTTCGGCGGCTGGCAACGCCAGGGTTGCCGGTGCGGGACTTGTCGAAAAAGGCAGCGAACTGACCGGATCGATTGGCGAAAAGGCCACCGGCGCCGCCGGCGATATCGGCACGGTGATTGGCGAGAATTTCGATGCCGCCGTGACCTTCGCCAAGGGCCTGTTTGGCGGCTGAGCGCCGGCTGGCTGGCTCGGTCCGGCCGTATCTTCGG
>CENJ01168425.1_pt1 | contig 12990 bp, 16 predicted proteins | sample 356161 | NCBI WGS metagenome assembly CENJ01 (sample SAMEA2619531, study PRJEB7988) | marine metagenome | biome: marine biome (ENVO:00000447); feature: surface water layer (ENVO:00002042); material: "saline water (ENVO:00002010), including plankton (ENVO:xxxxxxxx)" | depth 5 m
GTTGTGATCAATGAAGCCTTCCAGTAGCTTGTCCATGTCCATGGATACCATTTTTTTCACCATTTCAGTCGGATGTTCTCTCGACATGAAATTCGCTAAAACGATAATTAAATAATCCATGATCAATAAACTCACGTGTTTTAAAAGAAAAATTTCATCAAAGTAATACCTTCGCGGTTGCAAAAATTTATAGAGAATTGCAGTTAGTGGTGGGAAATTAACATCTGGTTTGTAAACAACATCTAAAAACCGTTCCTGCCCTCCCATAATACATGGAATTTGGAACAGATTGTCTACTAAAAAGAATGTAAATGGGGCCTTTTTCATAACCTTAAATTTGACGGGAAGCAGCGTTTGCAAAAAATCTGTCACAAGAGCTTCATTCACATCCGTCAAATCTACTACTTCTTTCCGTGGTAAGTTACATGGGGCATTTGCGCTCTCGATAAATAGCGGTATGAATTTATCACGAAAATTGCACAAAAATATTCGCGTTTGACCCGCACCAGTCAGAACTTGGAATTCAATTCGCGTCGATAAATTTTTCTCCATGACAAATCTCTGAATGGAATCGGACGTCGCCGATATATATTGATCGCATTGAAATGTGGAGTACACGACATCATAAATAAATTTCCACTCCTCGGTGTGATTATCCGTCGATAAACAATTATCCAACATTGGAAACATGATATCCTCTTCCGTTTTCCGCGCAAGAATTTCATATACATTGTTCGGATGTTCCAACAGAACGATTAAAGGATTTTTCTCTTCAAAACGAATTTTGAACGAAAATGTTGAGTTTGGTTTTACAAAATTGCCTTCCACATCAATGACTAATAAATTAATCTTATAATAATATTGTACTAAACATAACAAATCTCGAACATCCAAACGATACTTTGCATTCGTAATCTGATTCAATATTGATGAATCCAATCGCGTTTCCTGTGCCACCACATCCATGGACACCTGCGCGAGCAAATTGCGTAGATCTTTCTGGAGAGGCATTTTTTCATAGAAGGACTTTTTTGCAATCATATCGTTTTGTTGTGGTGTTCGTCTCGGCATTTGTTCGAGTTGGTGGATATGCTTCAACTTGGATTTTTGAAGAATGTATTGACAACATCCAATCAGGGAAGATCTTTGCCAGATGGATGACAATCCTACTCGAACGTAATTCGTTGTAGGGTCAATCGATTGCAAAAATGTTTTGATCGTCGACAATAATTTCCCTTGCTGTCCCATGTAATTTATAATATTTTCGGACGCAATTTCATTTTTTTTGATGAAAACAATGTCCACAGGTTCATCCGGCTCCGTATTCTGGAGTGTGAGGGCTTGAAGCTTCGCAAGGACATTTTCATTTTTCTCACTGTGATCTTCCTTGTAGCAGCAAGGTGCATAACCGCCAAATGGATGTTGTCCTTTATCCTCCAAGGATTTCATAAAAATAAAGCCAGGATACCGATATTCATTGTCATAACAGTGATAATATTGACTTGGATAAAATGTACCGTCGATCGTTGTATCGCGCGCTGGAAATTTCAATATTGTTTCTGGTTCTTTCCCGGTAATGTCGTCAAGTATGATGGGTGGTTTATTCTTCTTTTGACAGGATCGTGACCAAATTTTTTTAGTAAATATCTTTGGTTCAAGCAGTGGTAAAGAATTTTGCTTCGACGATACTTTTTCTTCTTTGGACTGTTTCAATTGAAAATCGGGATTCATGTGACGAAAATATTGAATTTCCTCCGTCAACTCCTGGTTATAATATGCCATCAATTTTGAAAAAATATGAAGGAAATCCTCTACCGTCTGTCGGTCATTTGATCGTAAGATTTTTACTTGAATATAGGCCTCTCCTCGTAAGGTAATTGGATATAACACCGCCGTTAATGAACCAAATCGCGACGATAATTTGTTCCATCCACCAACTAAAACCACAGCATCGTCTGCTTTTTGCAATGGATTTTGAAAATAAACATAGTTGCTTGGTGTTTCGCGACTAATCTTTTCCGAATCGTTAATTAACAGAAATTGCTGAAACAGTTCATTGTTCATAATCATATCCGCTAAAATCGATGGCTGAAAAGATGTCCACAGATCCGTCTCTCGCAAGTAGACAGGTCTGGGATTTTTCACAAGACATGAGCCTATTATACCCTTTGTGTGTACCTGTTTGATACGAAAATCCGCCTCATTCATCTTTAAGAAACGGAACAATCCCTCTGTCGTCGAAATGGATGAGGACTTTAAGAGCAAAACTTGGATTTCAAGCCCGTTTGCAATATTTTTCAAATAAATTTGGACATTTTCATTAATCTCAGGTGTAAACTTTCGAACATATCGCTTCTCATGGCGCAAAATGCACATATCGGTCCCTTTGGTATCAACCACTTCAATCCCATGGTCCTTATATACTTTTTGAAATCCCTTGTATGTTGCCTGGAAAAACTCGTCGTTCAATTCTAATCGATCAAAAATTGTCCCTGTTGAATATTTCCTCGTGGCAATTTCCAAGATTAAGATTTTGCCGTTCTCCTCTAATGGTTGAACAGACAGGCCTTTGAGTCCCTTGAAGGTCTCTCGAGTTTTTGTAATCAATTTACTGCGTTCCGCCAATACATTTTGCGCACGTCGATTTTCGTATGCAAAACTTTTTGCCTTATCAAAGATGAAGCTTGGCCCCTTCACGTCTCGTTTTAACTTTCGTGACAACAATACCACAATGGGCCGACAGGCTTCCAGATTCGCCTTTATCACAAGCTCATATCGACGTTTCTCCTCATCATTTGCAGTTGACGAAATGCAAATCGCCAAATAACCGATCTGTCGCTTCACATCCTCGTCAAAGGACAGCCAATAACTTTTTTTGACCACTTTACCTTCTTTTTTTGGAGCTTTCTTTTTCATACCGGGAAGCGTTCGTTGACGATCCGGTCGGAACAATTTCGATACGGCCACTGCATAATACAAGAGCAATATCAATAGCTTTTCATATAATTCAAATGTGTCAATCTCATAATCACGCAATATAAAATTAATTAGATTGTCATTAATAGTGACCCTACTTTCCCGGTAGTTTGCAAAAAAGACCTTGGCCTTTGTCAAATCGACAACATGAACAGATGATTTTAGATTCAGCGTCTCCTCCTTGAATTTTGCTGGAAATAACAAAAATTCTGGAAACTCCGGATTGATCATCTTTTTGGCCATCGTTTCAATATCCCGAAATCGATCCGTTTCAAAAACTGGGACTTGATACGTTTCTTCCGGTCGATCTATAATATGAAAGGTTATCGTTTTTTCCATTTAATTTCATAAATTATTTTTTGTCTTTAAAAAATAATAAATCGGATACCGTTCAAAAAAACTTTCCTTCTCCTATCATCCTCCACAATTTGAAAAGTTGAATTTTTTAGTTTCTTGGGACAACTCATAAACATGTCGGCATTTATCCTTGATTTAGAAACGACGGGTCTCGATTTTCGAAAGCATCGAATTACAGAAATCTCGCTACTCGACATGCAAGAAAATCGTATTTTTTCAAAAATGGTTCACCCGGAACAGGAATTGACTCCCAAAGCCATGGAAATTACCGGAAAATCGCTTATTGACTTTGCGCGGGAAAAACCATTTCGTTTTATTGTGGACGAGCTGATGGATTTTATTGGGAATGATCCGGACACGTATATTATCGGGCACAATCTGGACAATTTTGACAAATCGTTCCTGCAGGCTGAATTGCAACGATGTGCTGTCGATCTTCCATCTTCATGGAAATATATTGATACATTGAAAGTGGCTCGTAGCATTTTACCACATCTTCCTCGTCATACCCAGGAATTATTACGGAAACACTTTCACATCTCCACTACGAATGCTCATACCGCCGCGAAAGACGTAATGGATTTACAGCTCATTCTGTTCCGTTTTATGGAGAATTACACTTTGAATGACCTGTACAAGATCTCCCAGGACTATCAGTTATGGCCATGTTTCGAATACCGTGGGGTCCCTATGAACAAAATTCCTCTTTGGTATCTTCAGAAAATGAAAAGACAGCAATTTTTTGAACATAATCCTGATGTCCTCGACATGTTACAACGTTCTGATCGTTCCGATTTATGCGATATTATTACCTAGTTGTTCCTCATTTTTTTTTTTGTAATGAATACAAAAAAAAGATGTTTGGCATTGTTTTGTAGGTTTTACAATAACAATATTTTTTTATAGTTGAGGTTTTCAACTACATTCCTAATGCAGCAGCATCTCCGTGTTTATATGGAAAAGCCATTGCTAATGAACCAGCATCTCCGTGTTTATGTTTCACATATACTTTGATCAAGGTATTTCCCTTACAATCTTTTGTTTTAGCATCACTCAATTTAATACATGGACTTTTGAACAGAATCTGGTAATCATAACCCTCTGGGTCAGTCACCTCGCTAGGTGTGTGACCTTTTCCATAGTGGGTATGGGACTTTCGATCTCCATCCGTATCCGGTGCTTGTAGTCTTTTGATTTCTTCCGCGATGTCTGTTCGTCCATCATCGGTACATTTGGTATGAATCTTACGTACCACTGCAAAACCTGCCTCGAAAAGATGTTTATGTTTCCCAATGACTTCAAGCTCTATTTGATCCCCATGAGTGGAACAAGTTTGGCCATATTTATTTTTTTGCGTAAATTTTATTCCCACAGGAATAGCCTCGTATCCATGTGATGAGAGCTCGTCTTCATCTACTTTCAATAGTGCTCTGTTGGCAATTCGCCGAACAATCGCAAACACACCAATTTTCGCAACAGGGTCCAAGCTAAAATAAGAAGTATCAACCGCTTGTGTGTTGGCGCCGGAATAATCAGCGGTTCGAGCAGACAATGAGAACCTTCCTTTATCTGGTGTAAAAGGATCCTCGCAATTTTCCGTGTAATGTAAGTCATAAAGAACTGTAAACAAACTCGATGGGAAAATTTGTTTTGTAGTATTACCCCCAAAGGTATCGGTAACATCAACTTTTGTTCCTGGGTCGCTGGTAGCATCTGCAAATGGTGTCAATTCTCGTGTGCTGCAATGTGGATGTGTTTTTGTTATCAATTCACCTTGATGGTCTATAGCGTATTCTCTAAAAATTCGAGCTTGGAATACACTATGAGGTTGATCCGATGGATATTCATTATCGGTTTTTTTCGTCCACTCCTTGTCGTCGATCGTGTTGTCGTCATGGGGAGAATATTTGAAACTTTCGATATAAGAGGTTTCTCCGGTTCCTCCGGTTCCTCCGGTTCCTCCGCTTGGACCAGAATCACCTAATAGCTCCCCTTTGTATTCTGGGATGCCGAGGTGAGCTTCTATGTCCTCCTCCCAATCGCAGTAGTTAAAACCTTCTCCGACCTTCGATTTCAGATGTACTTTTATGATACCATCTGTCCCAGCTTGTTCTATAGTTTTAAATTCATATTCGGCACTTGCTCCTTTCATCTTCTTCGTATGTGCAGACCTATGGTGCATGCCCCAGTTTGGACCGAGATCCTTATATTGATTTTTCACGGAGTCCGGTGCTTTCGGTGGGTTTTGCTTCGCATCAACATGACTATCAATTTTTGGCATTTCTTTTTTTTCTTACACATAATTTTTTTTTTTTTTTTTAAAATTTGATTTTAGTATTTGTTTGCTTTGTAAAGAAAAATGAAAGTCGCCGAGTTGAAAGAATGCTGTAAACAGCTCGGGTTAAAAGCAACGGGCACAAAGAAACAATTGCAAGAACGTTACGACCGTGCCATGCAATGCAAAGTTTCGTTTCCAAAACAGCAGCTTCTGTTACATCCTTTTGGTACGAATAGGCTCATTGATCCAAATAGCTCGTATGTTTGGGAGATGGATTGTATTATTGGTAAATGGCATCCGAAACATGGACTCCTGGACCTTTGTAAAGATGATTTCGAATTCTTGAATTCGAATGTACTGTTTCACAATTTCCGGAAAAAAGTGCCATTTCTACTGAAGGGAGAAGCCCTATCCCTAAAACGTAAAAAACAGAATTACGACGGAGAAAGCGACGACGAATCTGACGAGTAAAATGGTTAAAAGTAGTAACGTAAATGATTTTTTGCCTGTTCGTTTGTCAGGTCATCAAAGACATTTTTTTGGTAGACAATTTTGGAAGCGGCTTCCAGTAATTGTTGATAAAAATTGTTGCCTGTTCGTCGAACAAATACATCAGGCAACAAGAAGGGATTTTTCTCTTTTTTCTCGGAGTCCTCATGAAGACGAGTGATAACCTCATCACATCGAACAAAGTGAGAGAGTGCTTCCGATAGCGTCGATACATCGAACACTGCTTCAAATGTTGGTTTGACTTGGTCACGATCAATTTTTTTCTTTTCGGGATTTATTTGAAAGACTAAAAAAACATAGGTTTCATAAATGTAACGATGAAGTATTTGGTGAATTTCAATGACAGATTTTTTGGTTTTTCTTCTGCGCCGTAGCAAGACATAAAGTAGTCCTAAGGACAGGGCAACAATGATTGTAATATACACTAAGGATAAAGAAAGAATTTTCATTTCTTAACAGAATGAAAAAAAAAAATTGTTATGTCATAAATGAGACGATTTTAATCTGCCTCTCTATTTCTACATTTTGAAATGTTTCACGGAACATTCGTCTTCAGATTCACTTTCTGATGGACATTCATCTACGTCACCGGACGCAACAGCATCTGGAGGTGGTGGTGGCGGGGTATGATACTTTGAAAGTTTTAGTGGTAATCGGAATGTATACTCAGTATCACCATCGACTACCTTTGCTATATATGTTCCACCCGTTGGGTTTCCAGCAGCATCAACTTCTGTCTTTACACTATCGCCGTATGAATATTCTTCTGGTTTTGTTGCTGGCGTAGGACCAGATGTAATATCCCAATTATCTGGTCCGCGCGAGATTCCATCTTCTGTGGTTACCATACTGGGATCGTACTTGCGAACAAAAGTGCCGAGGAAATCCGTTCCGGACGCTTTTGCTTCAAGGACAGCCTCAGCTAATATGTAAAGGAAAAGTAATTTTTTAATTTTTGTATCTGAATTTGCCCCTACCAATTTCACATATTCAGGTGCTTTTGCCTTCAAAAGATCTATTGCTGCACTCATTTTGCTTTTTTTTATTAATGGATATTTTTTTTTTTGTTTTTTTTTTTTTTGCAATTGTTTTTTATAACGTAAAATTTGACAGAGAGCAATCATGTTGTGGTTCCGCTTTCAAGTCCTCTTCATAGCAGTTCTCGTGATACACATTGAGCATGGGATATTCTCCATGTGGTAGAGGCACAAAGATTCGTACATATTCCATCAACGATGTGGCAATTCTTGGGTATTTTAATGTGATGACCAATGGCTTATCGAGGTGGCCGTGTTCAAATTCTTGTGTAATTTTAATCTCATTGTCCGTTGTCAATGGGAGCAAAGATTCCGGATAGACCTCTTTGGACAAATCGACCTCACCGTCAACGGTAGCTTTTGATTCAATTTTTTTGTCAAGGGCTTCTTGGTAAATTGCCAAGGATACGTCAATGATACGATAACGATGGTCGGGTTGCCCGACCACAAATGCGGCATTATCGGATAATGCCTTGCGAATGTAGGCGCCTTTCGCTTGAATTTGTTCTTGTGTCGCTGATGGTAAATGCTTCAAAAGATCTAAAAGAATATTCAACACATAGGGCAAATGGAACGTCGATCGACACTGACCATTGATATCTAAGAGAGGCTCATATTTGGGAGAGGGGTAGTAATGTTTTACTACTTTTTCAAAAGTGTTTAGTAAGGCTTCTTCAATCATTTTTTTATTCAAGACGTAATAAAAAAAAAAAATTATTTCGACGACACGTAAGCTGATTGAAAGTTAAGGTAACATTTGCCATTTGTACGTTTCGAATTTCCACATACTGGCTTTCCAATCGTATAATCGGGTAATTTGTCCGTTTCCTGTTTGGTGAAGGAATTGGGAATACTCTGTTTTGTTTCATGTAAGGAAGGAACGTTTTGTAATTTTTTATGAATATCAACGACGAAATTCTTTATCATTTCTTTTTCACTTGGTCCATCATATCGTATGTAGGGCAGACTATTCACATACAAGATAATATCCGGGACGTAGTTTATCGGAGAAATTGTCTTTTGACTCATTTCTACGACCTTTTTATTATGATTAATATTTAATAGACCGAACTTACAGCCTTTTATGAGGTTCGGGAGCTGTTTGTATTCGGTGAGTAGTTTATCACAAAACTGACACTCTTTTGAATAAAACAAGACCAATTCCAAACCATTCGTTTTATGCGTTAATCCAAGCAAAGATCCCTTTACATTTTCACGGATTTCGAAATCATCGCCGTTCAAAAAATAAATTCCTTCGCTCATTTTCAATTCTTTCTTTTCATTTGTTTTTTAGTCCTCTTTAAATAATTTATTCATTGGCTGCGTTAGCGATATCCTTCAATGTGTTGTAGATGGAGGTTTTTTTCGGATCTTCATACATGGCGGCGTTCTCAACCGGCACGGGCTCATCAGGAACAGCGTTTGCGACCGCGGACAGCTTATGGTCCTTACTCGCATTCATTTTTCGGATGGAAATATAGTTAAACGCAAAATACGAAAAAAAGAGAATCCCAAAAACAATAACAACCCAGAACCAAGTGGTTTTCCAAATTGGTTTGTTTACATCATTTTTCGCATTGGAACTGGTAGTCGTGTTCTCATAATCCGGAATATCCTCCATTATTTTTTCTTGAACGTCGGCCTCAACCTCCTCCAAATCGATGACGATGTCCACCTTGACAGGATTTTCTGCATCAGACCGCAAGATTAAGACATAATTGTCATATTTATTTTCTTTTGATGAAATTGTCCCAGAAATTTTTCCTGGTGCCACCCGCATGTCAATGTCACTCAAATTATCATAATTGTCGACTTCGGCTTGCGTCATAATAATTACATGAAAAATTTGTTCATTTTCTGCAACAATATTGAATTTTAATTCAAAATTTACCTTGTCCTTGTTCAAGTCAATTAATTGATGACGTTTCGTCAATTCCAATGTCTGTACGTTGCGAACCATTTTTTCATTAATTTTTCTTCTTCTTATATACTTTTTTTTTTTGGCGATTAATTTATTTAAAAAATAGTTTTGTCTTTCGTAAAAACCATGCAAAGATCACCATTCTATGCCAATCGTATGTTTGATTCAAAATATAATGTTAGCGCTTTGCCAACATTTTCAAATTCGATTATAAATATTGACAAATTGTTCGACAAGGAGACGGGAAAAGTATTATACAAGGAGCGGAGACCGCAAGAAAATCTGTATACGTTAAACGACGGATCCGTCAAAAATTTGGTAAAAGATTCTGTGCAAGAGAAGACCGATAAGGTCGAAGAAATTGTAACAAAAAATGTCGTCAATGAAATTGCAACCATTGCACCACATGCACAAACGTCAATGAATTTTTCAGGATACCTTCAGGAATTTATCAAAAATTCCTCCAAAGACCGTGAATATATCTTTAGTCCGTATTTTTCCAAGTTAATGAAATACAGTAATACCAAAGTTTATGAAAATGCAGAGTTACTTGAAACCAAAAAAGATTTCACCTTGGAAGTTCAAACAATCAAACTTTTTGTTAGCGGTGGAATAAAAAATAATACGGTTCCTGTACGGTTGTCCCTCCGGTATCGTTTTCTATGTAAGGTTGAAGGAAAAGGAAAAGTACTGCAAGTTGATACTCCAATGTTAGAAATTTCGCCCACGGATCATCCCGTGTTGGAATTTTATGAATACGATATAACAAAACAATTACCTGATTCGGAAAGTATCTTATATGCAGCTGTCCCTTCTGTTGTTGTACGATACGATGAGGATAGTACTTGCGATTTGGATCTCAGTATCAAGACCAGAATCTCCTTTCGCTATGAGAAAGTTTAACATGAAATAGCTTCAGTCGGACATTTGCTCACCGTTTCATATTTTTTTTTTAGAATCCAGAATTTCAGGCCGAAATTACAGTCCGATATATTTAGGTTCAAAATATTACAAACATCTTTCCATTCCGCTAGCAGAATCTCATTTGTATCGGGAATATCCTTATTCTTTTGTACCAGCTCTTCACGCGTTGGAATTTTAATCTGGAAATATATATTGTTCTTTATTTGGAACCGTTGATTAAAATCAATTTGCGTCTCATCCTTAAAAACATATCCCGTTTCTTCGAAAAACTCCCGCAGTGCGGTGACACGTTCCGTTTCGTTTTCTTCCATATGTCCTTTCGGAAAACCCCACTTTTTTGATTTTCGTCCATACACTAAAAAAAACGATTGACTCTCCATGTCAAATAAGATGATTCCACACTTTTTTTGCATTAGAATATCTTTCATTGATGTTCTTAAATTTTTAAATTAAAAAAATTATCATTTTTTAAATAAATGCATTCATCAGGTGAATATATTTGTTTATTTCTCACCATTTTATTGAGCCTAACAGTCTATCGTTTGATTGAAGATATATCAAGTTTTGGCGCCACCGATGACTCGACTATGATCATTATAGATGCGGTTTTTGTCGTCATCATCTTGTCCTTTTTTGGAATGACGTTGTTTCTCCTAAAACGCAAAATATAAATGGAAAAATTGAAGATTTTTTTTTTTATTGAATAATAATAAATGCAAATCTTTGTCAAAACCCTGACCGGAAAGACTATCACATTGGAATGCGATTCCACGGATACCATCGAGAATGTAAAATCAAAAATACAAGACAAGGAAGGTATCCCTCCTGATCAACAGCGTCTTATTTTTGCCGGAAAGCAATTGGAAGATGGTCGAACATTAGCAGATTACAATATCCAAAAAGAAAGTACTCTGCACCTTGTCTTGCGACTACGTGGTGGATAAATCCTTTACGAACTACCCATTATTGCATCGTCCATCATATGATCGATTTTGTAAACGCAGGCATTTGACACCGGCGTAAATGATAGTACATTGACCTTCCCGTTGAGGGTAATTGATGTTGCCGTGGATTGGCAAACAATGCTCTGTCCTTTAAGGTCGGGATACAATTGCTGATAGGGGGACGATTGTAAAACTGCCGGTGGGAAAAAGCCATGGATAAAATGATAACGTAAAATATTTTTGCAGGTGGCAATATTAAATTGCTGTAACATGCGGAGAGAAAGGGTGTCTTCTGATGGCAAAAACAATGTGGTCCTTTCCTTTGTAGATGCAAATCTTTCGGCAAATTGCGCCTTTTTTACCAAATAAGCGAACTTGGGGTGTTCTTTTTCAAGAAAATGCATTAAACTATTTATTGGATAGGAGACCACCACTTTTTCTGGTTTTGGCTCTAGATACGTAATGTCAAAAATAGGGTCTATTCCATAGATGCTTGCCATTCTTTTATTGTAATGAAAATTTTTTTTTTCGCTTCATTTTTGTCAATGATTACGAATCGTCGTTGTTATCATTACGATTTATTTGTATCCCCACGATTGTTGTTGTCATTATCGCTGAAACAAGCAATAATGATACCAACCAAAGAATACGCTCATGTTTTCGATTGAAAATTGATCCCCAAGATATCAATACATGAATTCCTAATAGAATTATAGAAATTGTAAACAGTATCTTGACAGCTTCCGAAACTTCCATAATTTTACTATAAGCAAAATTATTTTTTACTTAAAAATTGATTTTTTATTTTTTTCCATTAGGACCTGCAACAACGACAAAAGTAATGTATTATTTTTTACGTCGATGCCCATTACTTCCCGTCAAGGTGAAAGCCCGTCGGCTCTTACGCGTCTCGAAAGGAGTGTCACACCAAATCCTCAAAAATCAAAAATCCTACTACTCGAAAGCTACCGAGGTTTTTTGGAATCAGGAATCACCAGAAGTCCCTTTTTGGAATCAGTTCAACAATGCCTACCTTTTTGACGAAATTATTTTATTTTTGCTGTTCCCAGAAGATATCGACGATATTTTACCCAAGAAAATATCCATACGCTCGCTTACAAAAGTTTGTGATTTCATTTTACATCGATTTGTAATTCCTTTTTTGATACACCAATTTATTGAATTATTACACTTTATTTGGAAACAAAATCCTTCTGTATAATGAGGAGCATGAATTGTCTGGATCACATGTGGGTTTGAACAAGTAATAACATGCATAAAGTAGGAAAGCCAAAACTATAAAAAAGGTAGATACAATGTAAGTGCTATTGCTTTGTCCGCTGTTGAACAAGATAATCAAACCAATCAAAAGGCATAGGCTTGATAAAAAGGGAAATGCATACAGGAAAATTTTGTTCATTTTTTTTTAAAAGATTAATTATTTTTTAAGTAAAAACTTGCATGATATGAAGCAAGCAATTGAATTTTTGTTAAATCTCATTCTTCATGTAATCATTTTATTCATAATTTTGACTGTCTTCTTTTTTGTATACATTTCTGTCCTGGAAAAGGAAGCCTATCAAAATGAAATTGACAGTGTTTTACGAAATGAGTTTCTCTCACAATTGAATAAACTGCCAGATGACCAAAAGCAAGTAATAAGAAGCTATTTGGAGGACACCAATTTTGATCTCTACCTAAATAATTTTAAAGTACCGAATACTTATGTAACAATTAATAATAATTGGCTCGTCGCTGTTTGTGTTATTGTAGCTTCCTTTTTAATTTTGCTGTTTTTGACTATATCCTTTTTTGTTCAACATACATGTCATTTACGCTTGGATATATACAACATTGTTTATGAAAATATCTGCCTCTTCTCCATTACTGGTGTTATTGAAATCTGCTTTTTTGTCTATATTGCCTATAATTACATTCCCGTCTCACCGACGGTTATGCTCGACTCTTTTCTCACAGATATTGATGATAAATTAAATTAAATTAAATTTTCCATTTCACTAATAAAATGGAAGAACTCTTCTT
>CENJ01138501.1_pt1 | contig 12980 bp, 4 predicted proteins | sample 356161 | NCBI WGS metagenome assembly CENJ01 (sample SAMEA2619531, study PRJEB7988) | marine metagenome | biome: marine biome (ENVO:00000447); feature: surface water layer (ENVO:00002042); material: "saline water (ENVO:00002010), including plankton (ENVO:xxxxxxxx)" | depth 5 m
GCTGGCAACAGCACGTCTGCGACTCAGACAATCACTGTTCAGGACACAACAGTTCCTGAATTGAACACCCCTGCGGATTATACCGCGGAGTGTACCGAGACGTTGACGCTTGCCGACGCAACTGCGACGGACAACTGCAGCGATGTGACCATTGCTGTCAGCGAAGAGACCTTCGCTGGAGATTGCGTGAATGGCTACGTGTTGGTTCGCACGTTTACTGCGACAGACGCCTGTGGCAACAGCACGACTGCAACGCAAACCATTTCAGTGGTGGATACGACCGGCCCTGAGTTGTTCATTCCACCGAGCTACGAAGCGGATTGCGGTGACGAGTTGTTGCTGTTGGATGCCTTGGCGACCGATGCATGTGGTTTGGCCCTGGTGACAGTGGAAGAGAGCTACGACTTTACGTGTGACAATGGCTACGTATTGACCCGTACGTTCACGGCTGTGGATGCCTGCTTCAATGAAACCGTGGGTGTCCAAACCATCACGGTGACCGACACGACGGCTCCAGAATTCACCAGCATTCCTAACGACTTCAGTGCGGAGTGTTCTGATGAAGTCGTGCTGGACATGGCCACGGCAACGGACGATTGCGGAGTGGTGACTGTGACGGTGAGTGCGGATACGATCTACGGTGAGTGTGCCAACAACTACACGCTTGTTCGGACGTTCACGGCGATGGACGCCTGCGGCAACAGCACGGATGCCACGCAAACCATCCAGATTTCCGATACAACAGCGCCTGAATTCACCTTCGTACCGGCTGATGAGTTCATCGAATGCAACACCAGCTTGGATGGCACCATGGCCACTGCGGTGGACAATTGCGGTGAGGTGACGGTGACGGTCGAGGAAACCTTCGAACAGGGGGAGTGCGGTGGCGCTTACGTAATTACACGTACGTTCACTGCAACCGATGCTTGCGGCAACGCTGCCACGGCAGTCCAGACCATCACTCAGCAGGACACCACAGCGCCTTCGCTGGTGATTTCAGCCGACGTCACCATCGAGTGTGACGAGGAGGTGCCTGCCGCTGGTTACACGTCTGAGGATGTTTGCGGCGCGGTGTCTGTGGAAGTGACCGAAGAGATTATCTCGGGCGATTGCCCACAGGAAATGACCATTCTTCGCACGTATGTCGCTACGGATGATTGTGGCAACAGTACGTCGGCGGTCCAGACCATCACGATTCAGGATACCACAGCTCCGGTATTCACATTCACGCCTGACGCCACATCCACGGTTTACGCTGCGGAAGGCGACACGCTTGCGGCACCATTCGCGGTGGTCCTTGACAACTGCGATACGGAAGCCTCTTGGAGCGTGGAAGAGACCATTTTGGTGGATGAGGTGAACGAATTGACTGTGGAGCGGGTGTACACCGCGTTTGACGCGTGTGGCAACACGTCCACCTACACTGAGGTGACCACTTTGGTGTTGCAAGTGTTGGGTTGTACAGATCCGGCGGCTTGCAACTACGATGAGTTTGCCAACGAAGACGACAACTCTTGTTTCTTCCCATTGTATGGCTACGACTGTGACGGCAACTGCATCAACGATGTCAACGAGAACGGCATCTGTGACGAGTTGGAAATTGCAGGTTGTACGGATCCAGACAACCCAGGATACAACCCTGAAGCCAACGTCGAGGACGGTTCTTGTTTGACGGGCGGCTGTACGATTGCCTTCGCGTGCAACTACGATCCCACGGCGGAATTCCAAATCGCAGGAAGCTGTGAGTTCACCTCGTGTGCGGGATGTACGTCTGCAGATGCGTGCAACTACGATTCGGATGCCACGTTGAACGACGGCAGCTGTGAATTCCCAGACTACGGATATGACTGCGATGGCAACTGCATCAACGACGCGGACGGCGACGGCATCTGTGATGAGTTTGAAATCGCAGGGTGTACAGACCCAACCAACCCTGCGTACAACCCTGCGGCGACCGACGACGATGGAAGCTGTTTGGTGGCGGGTTGTTTGTTGCCATTTGCCTGCAACTTTGACCCGACTGCGGACTACCTCGATGTGTCGCTCTGTGATTTGAGCAGCTGTGCCGGTTGTACCGATCCAACGTCGTGTACGTACGATCCTGCGGCCACGTTGAGCGCGCCTTCAGCGTGTACCTACCCAGTCAACCAATTTGTGGACTGCGATGGCAACTGCATCAACGACGCGGACGGAGACGGTGTGTGTGACGAACTTGAAATCCCAGGATGTACAAACCCTGAGGCTTCGAACTACTCACCATTTGCCACGGACGACAACGGCACCTGTATTGTTGAGGTGGGCGGCTGTACGTTGCCATTCGCTTGCAACTACGACCCAAGTGCAGACTTCTACCTGCCAGGTTCGTGTGACTTCTCGTGCTTGTTTGGAATGCCTCCTGGTGACGGTGAGTGCACCGACGAACTCGCCTGCAACTACGGCATGGAAGAACCTTGTGCTTACTTCGACGCCGAGGGCAACTTGTGCGCGACAGTGGGTTGCATGAACGAAGAGGCTTGCAACTTCGATCTTGAAGCGCAGGTGAACAGCGGATGTGAGTATGCATCTTGTCAAGCGTTTGGCTGCACCAACAGCAATGCGTGCAACTACGATGTCGAAGCCAATACGGACAACGGTTCTTGCGAGTACAGCTCATGCTTGGGCTGCACGGACAACGGTGCGTCCAACTTCGATCCTGAAGCCAGCATTGACAACGGACAGTGCACGTATGACGTGTTTGGATGCACGTTGCTCATTGCCTGCAACTACGACCCTGTGGCGACGGTGAACGATGGCAGCTGCGACTTCACGGGTTGCTTCGGTTGTGTGACGCCTACGGCTTGTAACTACGATGACGACGCGTTGTACCCTGATGGTTCTTGCTTGTTCGCTGCAGCAGGTCAAGACTGCAACGGCAACTGCTTGTCAGATCAGGACGGTGACATGGTGTGCGACGCCAACGAAGTTCCTGGTTGCATGGATGAGTCCGCATTGAACTACAACCCCAACGCCACCGACGACAACGGAAGTTGCACCTACTTGATGGGTGGTTGCACAGACCAAACGGCGTGCAACTTTGAATACACCGCGCAGGTGGACAACGGCACATGTGACTTTGTTTCGTGTGCAGGTTGCATTGTCTCTTGGGCTTGCAACTACGACGCAACTGCGACTTTGAACGACGGGTCATGTGTGTTCCCAGACGTCAACGGCGTTTGCCCGAGTGTGTGCGATTTTGACCTCGACGGCGATGGCATCTGCGACTCCAACGAAGTGGCCGGATGTACGTATGCCAATGCCATCAACTTCGAGCCGCTTGCCACCGACGACGACGGTTCCTGTAGCTTTGTGGGGTGTGTGTTGTCAGACTTCAGCAGCTACAACGAATTGGCCAACACCAACAGTGGCGACTGCACGAATGCACCAGGAAGTGCAGACTTCACGGGAGACGGATTGGTTCAGCTTGAAGACCTCTTGGAGTTCTTGGTGGCCTACGGCACCAGCGGACCTGAATGGGGACTCGAATGGGTGCAGGATGGTTGTTCTGTGGCGGCCATGGGCATCGCCGAGATGGACGTGAGCACCTCTGGCTGTACCTACCCCACGGCATCCAACTATGACGCTTCGGCCGCGTTTGACACGGGTTCTTGTGAGTGGCTCGGCTGCACGGATGATGAGGCCGTCAACTTCAATGACCTGGCTACATTAGACGACAGCAGTTGTTCGTACAACATTTGTCCTGACTTCAACGGCGATGGTCAAGTTCAAACACAAGACTTGCTTGACTTCCTCATTGCATGGGGAGCGGTCTATGAATAATGTATTTTAGAACAAACGTCGAGTCTGACGTTTGGAACAATGGAAAGGGTTGCCAACGGGCGGCCCTTTCTTTTTTGCAATTCAAGGACTTCGTGATTGGAGGCAAAGAACAGTTCATTTTAATATTGGCACATGAAACATTTAAAAGGCAACTTGAGCCTCATGGCTCTTCAAGCCACATGTGCATGGTTCCTGATGCTTCAACCATGTCTGGCACAAAATGAACTTTGGGTACTCAACGAAACGCCCCCCAGCCTGGGTCGCATCGACCTGACGTCCTTCAATTACGAGGAGCTGCTGTCGTTTGATAACGTGAGTTACGCTACGGACCTCGAGATTCAGGGCGACATGGCCGTGGTGGTCTTGGAGAACCGTGTGGTCAAGGTTGATTTGACCACAGGCGAAGTGTTGGCCGACGTGGAATTGCTCGGCGCTCAGGAGGCCACACTGCTTGAAGACGGCACTGTCATCGTCACGCGCGGCGGTCTAGACGAAGCCTGGCAGCCATTGGATCTCACCAGTTTTTTGGTTTGGTTGGATGGCGCCGACTTGGCCTTGGAAGGGGAGTTGTTGCCCATGGAAGGGCCAACGCTGCCAAGCCAAGAAGTCATGGTGGTCGATGGCAAAGTGTACATCGCGGTCAACAATGGCTGGGCTTGGGGCCAAGAGGTAGGGCGTGTAGGCTGCTGGAACCTTGAGGAAGATACCTACGAGGAGTGGGATCTCGGAGAGGGAGCGGAAAACCCTGTGGCCCTTCACGTTCTTGACGGCGACCTGTTCACCGTGAACAATGGAGATTGGTCAAGCACGTCCGTGACGCGGGCAAGCCTTGCTGACCTTTCGTCGTCGGAGACCGTTGCTTTGGAAGGTGTTTCTGTGGGGTGCAACGCATCTGCATTTGTCGACACCAAGTTGGCCGTCCAAATCAGCGGTGAAAATGGACTTCGCTTGCTCGATGGCCCTAGCATGATTTGGGAAGAAGGGGCGGTCCTGAATGCAGATGCACCTTCTGCCTACAGCCTGATCACCCATCCGACGTATGGTTGGACGTGCGCTGGTGTGACGGACTACGTGACGTTCGGGGAAATTCAAATTCGAACCGCGGAAGGAGAGTTGCTCTCCACGGTTCCGGTAGGCGTGTCGCCTGGCTCATTGGCATGGCGCTCTTCCGAAGTGTCGAACCTCGGGGAAGTGGCCCTTCCAGGGACCACCACGGGTGTAGGTGAATGGGACGGTCTTGGTCGGGAAGCAGGGAATGTCATTCCTGGCATGCCCGCCTTGCGTATCGTACGTGCGGCCAATGGCCAAGTCGAAAAGACCATTCAAGTCCCGAACTGATTTCAGATCGAGCGCACAAAAAAAGCCCGGCCAATCGGCCGGGCTTTTTCGTCAATGCTCAATGCCAACCTCAGTGAGAGATGACGGTAAGTGATTTGCGGGCAGCGTGCCCTTGGCTCACCATCTGAACGATGTATTGGCCGTTGCTGAGTCCTTCAATTTGGATTGAGCGCTGAACAGCGTCGATGGACTTGACGACCTGCCCCTTCATGTTGAAGATGCGGATGTCGGATACAATCCCTTGAGGACAAACAATGTTCGCTTGACCTGCAGAGGGGTTGGGGTAGATGTTGAAGTTGCTCAACACCTCAAAGACGTTGTCCGTGTTGTCGATGACCACGCCGCTCAAGGAGCCAGTGCAACCGAGGCTGTCTGTGACAGTAACGGCGTAGGTGCCTGCAGCCAAGGAGGCGTCCTCGTCGGAGCTCACTTCAACATCGTTTTCGTCAGTCCAGCTGTAGCTGTATGCACCAGATCCCCCTGTGACGGTGATGTCTGCAGCGCCATTTGTTGTGCCTTCGGCATCAGTCGTGCCTTCCAACGTCACCACAATCAGGTCACAGCTGCCATCGTCTTCCGTGGCTTCTGGGTTGTAGTTGCATGCCATCTCGTCGGTGCATCCAGGAACAGCATTGAACTCTTGGCCAAACAACTGACGCTCGTCGCAGAACGTCCAGCCGAGGGCAAAGTCGTGGCCTGAGCCCTGTCCGACATTCAAGAAGAGCTGGTTGTTGGCCATGCCACCTGCGGCATCAAAGCCAAAGAAGTAGTCGAGTCCTTCAGGCTCATCGTTGACCACCATGTTGTCGTTGGCGTACGCATCGAGCATGTCGTCTCCGTCAGCCGCGTCTCCGTCGTAGTCCAATGCGTCCACACCACCAGTCACAACGATGTTGTTCAAGGTCAAGTCACCCGCAGCCCAGCGCTCGTAGGCGTCTTCCACCTCGTCGGCCTTGTCTTCAATCTCAATGCCCTCGCTCGTGTTGCAGAGCAAAGCATTTGAAATGTGACCACCTGAGCCATTGCGGAGCAGCAGTCCTTGCTTGCCTCCGACACCCACAACAGTCCATGCTGCCACGGTGGGGGTGGCAAAGGGCATTTCATCGTCGCTGACATTGCCGTCGTCGGAATCGTCACCGTCCAATTCACCGCCGCGGTCTCCTTCGCCGCCCGGCTGATCTTGGATGGCCAACCAGTTCGAGCCTCCACCGTGGAATCCTTGGTCCCAGTCGAAGCTGTCGTCACCACAAAAGGCGACGAGAGCATCATCCACAGTCACCGATCCTCCAAAGAACTCGATGCCGTCGTCGAGGTTGGACACGACTTCCACGTGGTGAATGGTGGTTCCCGAGCCCACACCGGCAAGGGTCAATCCGTTGATTTCGTTGCCAGCACCAAGTTGGGTTCCACCGTGACGAATGCTGACGTATGTCAATACACCGCTGTTGTCCGTGTCGTTGTCTCCGCCGTAAGACGCTTGGTCGTTGTCGGCAGGAATGCCTTCAACTTGCGCCGCTCCGCCAAAATTGGTCGTAGCATCACCGAGGACAATCAAGCCGCCCCACTGGCCGCGCGTGTCGTAAGAAACCGAGCCGTCAAGAGGATCACCTTCAAATGTGAAGATGATGGGGCAATCGGCAGTTCCTTCTGCAAACAGCTGTCCGCCTCTTGCGACGATCATGGCCGCAGCGTCTGCACCTGATCCAGCAGCACCTTTCACGACGGTGCCGGCCTCAATGGTCAGGGCTTGTCCCGATTGAATGAAGACATAGCCGTTCAGAATGTAGTTGTTGTCGCATGTCCAAGTGGTCGTGCCTGTGCCTGTACCCATGTCTGAGATGAGGACATCTGTGCGTTCAGAGAGGGGAGGGCAATCGCATACAGGCTCCACAATCTCTTCCGCAAACAAGTTGCGCTCGTCACAGAAGGTCCATCCCTCCGCAAAGGCGTGTCCTGATCCCTGACTCACATTGAGGTAAAGTTGGTCTGTGGCCATGCCACCAGCAGCATCAAAGGCAAAAAGGTAGTCGACATTGTCGGGCTCATCGTTGACAATCATGTTGTCCATGGCGTAAGCGTTCAAGAGATCATCTCCTTCTGCAACGTCGCTTCCGTCGTAGTCGAGTACATCGACACCACCCGTCACCACAACGTTGTTGAGGGTCAAGTCGCCGGCGACCCAGCGTTCGTAGGCATCTTCGACTTCGTCCGACTTGTCTTCAATTTCAATGCCCTCGCTGGTGTTGCAAAGCAAAGCGTTGGAGATGTGTCCACCTGAGCCGTTGCGAAGCAACAAACCTTGGTTGCCTCCGACACCAACCACAGTCCATCCTTCTACAGTCGGAATGGCGAATGGCATTTCGTCACTGCTCACGTTGCCGTCGTCCGAATCGTCGCCGTCGAGCTCGCCTCCACGGTCGCCTTCAGCACCAGGTTGGTCTTGAATTGCCAGCCAGTTGCTTCCACCTCCGTGGAATCCTTGGTCCCAGTCAAAGCTGTCATCACCACAAAACGCGACCAATGCGTCGTCCACGGTGACAGAACCACCAAAGAACTCAATGCCGTCGTCAAGGTTGGACACGACCTCCACGTGGTGGATGGTGGTGCCAGAGCCCACGCCTGCGAGGGTCAATCCATTGATTTCGTTGGCTGCGCCGAGTTGCGTTCCACCGTGGCGAATGCTGACGTACGAAAGGACACCGCTGTTGTCCATGTCGTTTTCACCGCCATACGTAGCGAGGCCATTGCCCGAGGGAATGCCCTCCACTTGAGCCGCACCTCCGAAATTGGTGGTGGCATCACCCAAGACAATCAAGCCTCCCCACTGACCGCGTGTGTCATAAGAGACAGATCCGTCAAGAGGGTCTGCTTCGAAGGTGAAGATGATGGGGCAGTCGGCGGTGCCTTCTGCGAAGATTTGTCCACCCTTCGCCACGATCATTGCAGATGCGTCGGCACCTGTGCCGGCTGCGCCTTTGATCACAGTTCCGGCCTCAATGGTCAGAGCTTGACCCGATTGCACGAAGGCATAGCCAGAAAGGATGTAGTTGTTTTGACAGGTCCAGGTGTCTGTACCCACACCAAAACCGTTGTCTTCGACTTCGATGTTGGGTCGATCAGAAAAAGGAGGACAGTCGCATTGTCCGAATGAAAGCGAAGCAACGGCGAAAAGAAGCGCCGCCAAAGAGAAACGTTGTTTCATGATGGAAATTAGAGTTATAGAATTCAGGTTAAAATTCTCGCGCCGAAACAACGATTTTGTCACCGTGAGGTTACCCCTTTGTTAACCTGTTCTTGAATCGGCAATGGAGAGTTAACACAAAAAAAAGAGCGCTCAAGCGCTCCTTTAAATTCGTTGCCACTTTCGGTCAATCTTTTTCGAATCGAAGCAAGAAGCTGTAGTCATACACCGTGACGCCCTCGACGTATTCGCGGAACTGGTATGCTTGCAAGTCGTCTTGTTCCAATTCCAGAATCTGCCAATACACGTCCATCAACCGCAACACTTCATTGTAGGTCACGGTGACGTTGAAATCATTGTTGTCATTGACGTACGCAAGGACATCCTCCGAAAGGATGTCTTCTGGAGAACCCAGGTACATCTCTGCGCTCAACCCACAATTCGCCTGTACTTCATCGAAAAGATTGGGGTCATCCAACCCTGTGAGCACGGGATTCTTTTGGTTGAAGTAAGAAATCTCGGCACCGTAATCACTTGCAATGGCGCCCGCGATGCCATCGTAATCGTCGGCACCTGCAACGGCACCATCGTCGATCCAATCTGAAAAGCTGTCGTCAATGACCGCTTGCACCCATTCAGTGATGACGTCACCAGGGTTGAAGGTTTCCCCATTCACCGTCAGCGTGCCATTTTCGCCATTTCCTTGAACCAGGGTCCATTGGAATCCCGTTTGGGAAAGAAGGTTGACGCAGGATACAACTTCGGTGGTGATGTCGGTGAATGTGCCGGTCTCGAAGAACAGGGTGTCCTCGTTTTGGAGATGCACCAATGCATCCTCCAATTCTGACGTCCGATCCAAGCTGTCTTCGTCAAAGAAGAACGGACCAGTGGGTTTGAGGCTCTCCAGGTCCAAGTGCAAAACAGAATTGTCGTCGTTGAATGCCCAAGTGCCTTCGTAAAGCAATTCTTCCCCGATGTTTTCAAACGTGACCAAGCCATTGTCTTCGAAGAGGGCTTCGAGTCGCAGGTTGTTGGACGTCAAAAATTCGGTGACATTGGTGTCGGCGTCTGTGCCGACTTCGGTTACAGAGGCAGAGGACCACGTTCCGAGGATGCGCTTCTCAGGCTTCCGGAATTGCACCAGCGCACCGTCTTGGTCGTATTTCGTGCATCCACCAAAGAGGACCATGGTGCCGAGGGCAAGAAAAGTGCTGCAAAGAGAGAAGTGAAACAGCTTCATGGTTCGGTCAAAAATTAAATGGTGTAGGAGAGGGTCAAGCTGTACGTGCGGCCTCGTGTGTTTGCCAACCAGTTGTAATAGACGTCATTGAACAAATACGTCTTGCGGTCGACGGGGTTGAGGAGGTTGCGGGCACGGAAACGCAAACGGATGTTGTCGCCAAATCCTTTGGACAAGCTGAAATCCAGAGTAGGCGTGGGCTGCTGGTAGATGTCGGGTGCTCCGCCTTCTGTGACGAGCAAGAGTTTTTCACCCTGGACGTTGAAACTGGCAGCCGCATTCACCTTGGCGCTGTCGTTGGCATACGTCAGCATGGCGTTGATGATGTAGGGACTCTGGCCAAAGAGGGGGCGCGTTTCAGGATGGAGGGGGTCGCTTGCGCGGATGGCCTGGAGCTCGTCCTCCCAAATGCGAGCCTCAGAGCGAATCAGAGTAACATTCCCTGAAACACCGAATCCGGTGAGTACAGGAGACCATGTCCCAAGGTCCTTGCGGCCTTCAAGTTCGAGTCCCCAAACATTGGCAAAGGGCACGTTTGACCATGTGTATTCGGTGTTCACAGCGGCCAACACTGAGGTTTGCTCGATGGGGTCTGTGAAACGCTTGTAGAACACGCTGGCCGAGACGACCTCACCCAGCCCGGGGAAGTGCTCCAAACGCAAATCGAAGTTGTCAATTTTCGTCTCGTCGAGTTCAGGATTGCCTTTCAACACTTCGAGCCACTCAAAGTTGAACGAGCGGAAAGGAGCTTTTTCACGGAAGACGGGACGGGCAATGGTTCGGCTGTAGCTCATCCGAAGGTTTGTCAACTTGATGGGATCAAGCTCGCCAAGGGCATAGGTGAAGTTGCAGCTTGGCATCAAGTCCACTTCATTCAATCCGCCCTGCAAGCTGGCGATTTGCTCGTCAGTCAAGTCACTGACCAAATCAATCTTTCGGCTGCGAATGAACATGTCAGCCACCTCAAGTCGTGCACCCGCGTTTCCTGAGAAGCGCTCATTCTTGCGGAAGTTGAACATGCCGTAAGCGCCCCACACATCCAGGCTCGCATCGTCCGTGTTGATCAAATCCGTGAGGAGTGTCGTGGTGATGTAATCGGATTGACCGCTGGGGTTGGCCACAAAATTGCTGTCCGCAAAGTAGGCTTCGAGGTCCCCGTTGGATTCGTCGAAGAAGTTGGCCGAGGTCGCCTCAAAACCAAATTGGTTTTCAGACATCGATCGCGTGGTGCGCACCATGCTCACACCTCCCGTCAGACGTGCGTCTTCGAATCCGCCCAAAGACAAAGGCTGCATGACGTGCAACTTGATGTCGGTGCGGTTCTCATACAGGTCGCGGTAGTAGCGAGTGGGCGAGGGGTACAAGCTCTGCTGGATGCTGTAGCTCGTGTCCAACTCGGTGTCCAAGTCGATGCTCTGAAGCGAAAGGTCAATGCCCTCATCCTCCCAGTATGCATTGAGTTCATTTACGGTGCCCTCGGGATCGTTCCCCCAGTCGGGGTTGAGGATGCCTTCGTTGATGAGGTAATCAATCTCACCCAAGATGTCTTCGTTGTTGTACGTGGTGTCCAATCCCGCAAACACCGTGGAGGTCACCACCGTGGCGGTGTCGAAGTTGTTGAAGAAAACCCGCAAATCAGGAGTATTCAAGCGGCCCGCAGAATGCGAAGCCGTCCAACGGATTTCTGTATCCGTGGCAGGAAGGAAGTGCTCTCCCCGCATTTGGAAGATGTTGAGCTCTCGTCCTTCGTAGCGGTGGGTGATTTGCTGCTGGAATTCCTCGGTGTCTCGAGGGTTTAAGCCGACTTGTTGGCGTGTCGAGGACGTCGCACTCATGTTGGGCATCGCCATCAAGCTGATCTTGTTGAATTCATTGACCTTGTAAGACAAATTGGCCAGTGCATTCCACTTGTAGCTGATGTCGGACCGGGTGTCGTCGTAGTAACGCTCGAGTCCCAAGCTGTCCGTTCCTTCGATGTTGCCCCCCGCGTAGCGTCCGTATTCTCCGTTTTCGTAGTGCTGAGAGGACTGGCCCCAACGCAAGCCAAAAATGTATCCCAAAGGACGACCAAACAATTTCGTTTGGCTGCCGAGGCTCAGGCTGTGGCTAAAATTCAAGGGAGCCTGCTTTTGACGCACCGCCCACGTGTTGTTGAAGCTTTGTCCGAGTTGCGTCAAGCTGTCATTCAATTGAGCGGCAACCGGAATCAACCCTTCTTGGTTGAGCAGGAACGTCCCATCCGAACCGCTCAAGTCGAGAAGCGTTGAGTCAGAGTAATCAAGATCGGCCAAAATTTGGTTGATCGACACCTGACCGGGGCCCGTACCAATGCCACCTTGCACAATCCCGTCGCCGTAGAGCGTGTCGAGTTGCATCCCAAAATTCAGGTATTGCAAGGCGTCGTAGAAGCTCGCGCTCTGTTGGTAAGGCCAATCTTCTTTGGTCAAACCGTTGACGTAGTTGGGCATGCTCCGATTTCCATCGTCAAAGGCCAACCAGTCGGTCTGTCCCACGTCCGAAGCCAACACGTTCTGAAAGGTGGTTTGATCGTTGAAGCCCACTGTGGAGCTGTAGTTGAGCGTGAATTGCTGTGGAAAATCCTTGGTCTCAATGCTGATGTACGCACCTGCCCAGTCCCCAGGCAAATCTGAAGTCTGGGTCTTCACGATGACGAGGTTGTCCACCAAATTGGTGGGGAACAGGTCCATTTCGATGCTGTTGCGTCGCGGGTTCATGGAGGGGACCTCGGCACCATTTAAGGTCGTCTTGATGTAACGGTCACTCAGGCCACGCACAAAAACGAAGTTGCCCACCGTGCTCACCCCGGGCACACGTTTGATTGCACTGGCTGCGTCGCTGTCTCCCGTCTGCTTGATTTGTTGGCTGGAGATGAAGTCCATGCTCGCCGCACTTTTCTTCTTGATGTTCTCCATGTAGACGTCGCGCGAGCGATCCACTTTGGCCACCACCTCAGCGGCCTGCTCAATGACGTAGGTCTCGATGTACAGGTTGAAGTTCACAATGGACACCCCATCTGTGACCGTCACAGACTCAGTAATGGGGGTGTAGCCGATGAAGCTGCCCGTGACTTCGTATGTCCCAGGAGTCAAATTATCAAGGGTGTAGTTGCCATCGATGTCTGCCATGGCCCCTTTATAAGGGTTCTTGATGACCACATTCGCGCCAATCAGCGTTTCGCCGGTTTGCGCGTCAGTCATCTTTCCTCGGATGATGCCTTGTCCCAGGGCTTCCCCCAGGACCAGCATCAAACTCATGACAAAAAAAGAACGAATCATACCCTGGCGTTTGTGCAAAGGTCTTCCCAGAGGGCACTCTGTTTGTAAACCCATTGTTAAGGAATTCCTTAACAATGGCCTCAGTCCTCCATTCGCCGAATGGAAAAAA
>CENJ01030227.1_pt1 | contig 12979 bp, 19 predicted proteins | sample 356161 | NCBI WGS metagenome assembly CENJ01 (sample SAMEA2619531, study PRJEB7988) | marine metagenome | biome: marine biome (ENVO:00000447); feature: surface water layer (ENVO:00002042); material: "saline water (ENVO:00002010), including plankton (ENVO:xxxxxxxx)" | depth 5 m
ATTGATAAATAGTTTTGTAGCGCCATTATTCTGATGACGTCGGCAAAAATACTGACATCTGTGCTTAAATGCACGTGCCGGGCCGTACGCGAGTATCTCGCCAACAATAATCAAAGTGTAGCATAGGAAACAATAATATTGACTCCTATTGCTGATCTATGCTACACTTATGTAAATTGGAGAAACAAATGGAAGTAAAAAGAAAACTTAAACCCAGCGAGATAAATGCCAATTACGGGGCATTGCCAAAAAACATCAATTCATACATAGACGAAAGTGTGATGGCAAAGCAACCAGAGATAGACCTTTGGGATTTCATGCAAACAAGGCCGGACAAATTGTACGAAGAATGGGCATACGAGGTTGACTCGGACACCACGACCACCTATGATGCAAAACCATTCACTAGATTAGACATTAACGAGAAAGACTTCTTTGATTACATGAGAGACAACAAGGAAACTTGTCAGAAAAAATTTTACGAACGTAGACCATATCACAACGGCAGGAGTGAACTTACAGAAAACTTCCCAATGAAGTGTGGTTACAATTCAGGTAACACTGTGGAATACAACTGGGGCCTTTATGGCAACAGCAACGAAGAGATCAAACAGATGTTGGGAACAAGGAAGGTCTGGGAAGACCAGATTGGAATTGATTACGACACTGCTTTGATTAGATTGTTGTGCTACATGCCAGGACAGATATTGCCATGGCACGTGGACAACCTAGGCAATTGGTGTAGGAACAACAAACAGTTGAACCCGGACATCGACACCAGGATGTGTGACCTAGGACCGATCAGGAGATATCTTGTCATGATCACGGACTGGCACTGGGGACACGTGATACAGTTCGAGAACAGTTATTTCCCCAACTACAAGAGTGGTGACGTGTTTGACCTACCCATACCGAGACCGCACTGTTCCGCAAATATGGGAATGAGGATCAAACTCACTTGCAGTATCAGTGGCGCACAGACACATGATTACACAAAGTAATATCAGAGAATACCAACAGAACGGAGTGGTATTTCTAAAATCTGTTTTTGAAAGTTCGTGGATAGATATGTTAAATGTAGGCATATCTAAGGATATTCAATCTCCAGGTAAGAATTTCAAATCACACACCATCGGCAGTGGACCAAGATATATCGAAAACTATTGGGTGTGGGACGAACGAGAAGAATTTAAAAAATTTGTATTCCATTCTCCATTAAAAAAAATAATGGCAGATCTCCTACAGGCAAAAAGCATCAACCTATTAATGGACAATTGGTTCTTGAGAGAGGCAGGTACAAAATCCTACACACCTTTCCATCATGATCTTTCATATTTTGATATTGAAGGAACCATGTGCGCCTTATGGTTACCTCTACAGAAAACTGAAAAGGATGAAGCGATAGCATGGGTTAAAGGTTCGCACTTATGGGGTGAAACATATCCGCGTGTATGGTTTCGTGACGGACATAAAGTCGATGTAGAAAACCATATACCTAACGTTTTGAACAACCAAGACAAGTATGAGTTAATACAGTATGATTTTGAAGTTGGAGACTGTGCAATATTTGATGTGAGGACACTGCATGGTACTCCAAACACAACCGTACCCAGTAAGACATTGAGTAGGTACACAGTGAGGGTAGCCAAGGAGGACGCCAAAATCAAATACAAATCTGAGGAAGAATTCAGTTACAGAACACAACTGAAACAAGCAGGATACACAAACGGTGATTCAGTGGATGGTGTGTTATTTCCAAAATTATACCAGGAGAAAAAATATGAAGTTGAAACATCCAATATCTGAAACACGTCTAGACCCAAAGACGGCAGTACCCGAGGAGATACTTGAACAGTACCCATGGCATTGGAACCCAATGGAGTCCAATCACACCGACGGAGACCATTTCATGAAGAACATTGATTTCGATTGGAAAGGACTAGGTGAATGGGCAGTTAAGAAATGCAACGAACATCTCACTCCTCAGAAGTACTGGAGATTTGACTACGAAGAGGATGCAATTTATCACGCCAAGGAGAATGTCAACAACATGCCAATCAAGAAACAAGCGTTCATGGCATTTAAGAACAACACACACAACGAACACAACAGTCAGTATTTCAAGATTGCAAATGAGGAGTTTGAACACTGGCACGAACCGCTGAAGCAAATGTTTCCAAATCTTAAGGAAGACAACGTGGGTATCAGTCTATTCGTGCAACCACCAGGACACACGATGTACACACACGTGGACACATATAGCAGTTTCATAAGGCGTACAGGTGACACCAAGGCGGACTACACAGTGTTACGTAGATACATGGCATTCGTGAGAGACTGGGACTTCGGACATTTCTTCCACTATGGCAATCACTGTTTCAGCCAATGGCGAGCGGGCGACTTGTGGGACCTAGTACCGGGTGTGTATCATGGCAGTGCCAACGCAGGAATGAATCCAAAGATCACAATACACTGGAGTGGAGAACTCAAGGATGTTGGATAATCAGTATTTCAAAAAGTATCTTGCAGACAGGAAAATAGATTTAAAAGAGCATCTTGAATTGGATAAACTTTGCACTTTAGAAATAGATCCAAAAGCATTCGAAGACTTCGCCAACAAGCACAGGGAGGAAGCCACAACAAAATGGTATCATCCCAGACCATTCTTGAATGCTGAAACAAACGAACAGGCTATAAATGCCAACTGGATAGGATACAACGAGCACAACACGACAGAGACCAATTGGGGACTAGATCCTAAACATAATTCTGTGTTAAAACAAATGATAGGCAGAGATAATTTTGAAAGAATGGGATTGGATCCAGACGAAACCCTGTTGCGACTTCTAGAATATATGCCAGGCCACTCCTTGCCCCTACACTACGATGGCTTCGAAGGTTTCAAAAGGTTATATGGCAAAGAAGACAGCACAAGATTTTTCGTTGCTATCAGCGATTGGGATTGGGGGCATGTGCTACAGGTACACGATAACATGATAGCAAACTGGCAACCAGGTGACACATATATAATTCCAGCAGGAGTCTGCCATGCCAGTGCCAATTTTGGTATATCACCAAAATATACATTGACTGTCACGGGCGTGGTCCGATGAACATAGCAGTGATCGGTGCAACCGGAACACTGGGCAGGGCCTTAATGAAAATACCAGGCACGATCGAATGTCCTATTAGGTTCGAGGACTCAAAACTGTATAAAAAATGGTTTGCCGAAAACCAAAACATAGACACTGTGTGGCATGTGGGGAGGGCCTGCAGGAAGACAGGTGTGAGAAGAGATTATTGTACTTTTTTCCTTGAAACCAACGCAATGAAAGATTTATTAACATCTCGGGCAAGTGAATGTGTATTTGTTTATGCGTCTAGCAAGATCGTGTATGGACTGGGCGGTTTGAGTAAAAATCCAAAAGACCATATGCCCGCTGATAACGTGTCAAAATATTTTACTAGTGGTAAACTTGGTGTTTTCAATTGTCCTATCGAGCATACCAACAGTAAAATTGATATTGATAATCTAGATAGCCAGAGGACAATATACGCTTTGACCAAACTTTTCAATGAAAATTTAGTGAAAAGCCACTGTAGGCAATACAAGATTTTACGTATATGGGATATAGTACCATAAATACAAATAGGAGTCAAATAAACCTTAAGGAGACACAAACTATGTACAAGTTTGAAACTACGACAAACGAAGAAGGCGTGATTGAAAATGTTATCAATCATCAGCCAGAAGGATACAATCCTTCAACTGGTATCTATGCTTCTTCATACATTTTCCAAGGCGACTGGGAAAATGAACTGAAGGCTCTAAACTTCACAAGAAGAGGACAAGCATTCAAAGAAGTTGAGAAAGTTGACGCTATGAAAGGCCAAGACACTCAATATCTTTACAACTCTTTTAGAAGTGCAGACGGTAAAGATACCACACACGATCAACTACAAGACTTCTGGAAAGAAGAAAATCCAGCAGACTACAAAGACACCAATTCAAAACTTTCTTCACCACAACTAGCGGCAATTTGCGACTGGTTCCAGTGTGAGAAGACTAGAATTAGAATCTTCCAACAACAACCAGGTGCTTACATGCAGATGCACACAGACTTTGACAATCAACGTGGAAATGAACACGGTGAGACTCTAAGGATCTTCGTGCAGTTGACAGACCAACCTGGAGGTGCTTGGTACAGATTCAAGACGGCAGACTCAGAAGTAAGCATCAACTTGCAGAAAGGTCAGTTTTTGATTTTCAATCCGGATCACACTGGACACCAAACTCAAAACTTGACTGAAGTTCCAAGAAATGCTTTCATGCTTGTTGTTAAGAGAAACGCATGGTTAGATTCTTTAACAGAGAACGAAACTATGACTTTCATTGACACGAAAGAACTAGCAGAAAAAGTTAAAGTTGCTTAATTAACACTTTACAAATCTATAGCGGTATTGTATAATATCGCTATGGACTCACTGATGTTATTAGAAGAGAAAAAAAACTGGGATAAAATCTCCAAAGTAAAAGATTTTCTTACATTTCTAGAAGACCCCGACATGGATGTCATGGCATTGATGAAAACCCTTGCCGATCCATCGAAAAGCGGATTCTGGATCGCGGCCCATGTTGATTTTGATTTTGACATAGAGAAAATTTTACAACAAGAACCCAATATCCGCCATGACGAGGTGTCATCGGTGACTAGGACCGCTAGTGAAGTTTTACACCACATAAAATATAATTTTACAAACGGCTACGACCGATTCACTCCCCCTGCTGACATATTGAAAATTGCCAAAGCCCTGGGATTCAACGACCAGCCAAGTTGTTGGATCAACAATCAAAAGCCAGGAACTATGCTCCACAGGCACATTGACTTTGTGTCATGCTACACATACGAAAGAAGTCATGATAAAGATTTCCTTGAACTTGAATATGATAAAGAACTTAGACAGGCAAAAGGCCATCCTCCGATATATAGATGCTTTGTTGCTCTAGATGATTGGCATCCGGGACAGATGGTTAATTTTGAACCGGATTTTTGGCATCACTGGAAAAAAGGTGATGTGATGTTTTTTGATTGGCAAAACACCCCTCACAGCACAGCCAACTGTGGTATCAAAGATAGACCGTTATTAAAAATCACCGGAACCTTGGACGATGATAGTTTTGTCAAGATGGCACGCGACACAGGAAAAATCAAAAAAATCAAAATATGAGTTGGAGATATACTGTAGGAGACAAGATTATCCTACATAAGGCTCACGCAATCCAAGAGAGCATTAAAACAAATCATCCTATACATTTCCATGCACCCGAAGAATACGATACCTTCGACGCATCAGTGGAACCGGAGGAATCACTAGACGATTTGTTGATCGCTGAAGCGAGATACCTACGTGAAAAATACAAATATTTAAAATTGAATTATTCAGGCGGGTTGGATAGCAATCTTATTTTAAAGATCTTCACTGATAACGATATAAAGATAGATGAGATACAGTGTTTCAAATCTGGAATTCCACCAGCAGACTTTGAAATAGATAATTTTGCTATACCTATGATCAAAGATTTATCACATAAACTAAAGCATACAAAAATTTCAATAATCGAGCCCACACTGGATGATTATGAAAAATATTATAGCGAACCGTTGACTGATGAAAAGGTAGACAAAGGTTGCATTGATTGGCATTTACACTGTAGAATTATTTTCCAGAAATATTTACTCGACCGGGAGTTAGATCCAGACGTGATTACTATCACAGGTAAAGAAAAACCAAGAATAATAAAACACCATGATGATTATTACACCTACTTCCTAGATGGAGATATTGAATACCAACCACAATTCTATAATTTCTTTGTAGATAATCCAAAAATAAATGCCAAGCAGACACACGGTTGGTTAAAGGAATTTAAGAAATATGATAAAAACATAGATGCAACGTGGGAGGTAGAGTATCTATGGAATCAAACCACAGGAAGACCTGTCAGTGAACCGTTCCCTAAGAAAAATTTACATCTCAATAAAAAAGATAACAGTATTTTTCATAAAGGTTCAAAAATTTACTTCCAGAACGAAAAAGAAAGGTTAGCATTTGATTGGCTCTCAAAAAATGCCCCAACCATACTTGATCAATATCAAAAATTCATAGAAGCACTGCTAGACTTCACAAACAATACGTGGTTTAACCACGGCCGACCAGAGTTGATGTACGTGGCAAACTTCAGTAAATTTTATGGACTCACCAAAAAAGACATCAAAACTGTTGATGAATTATATCCTAACGGTTTCAAACCCTAGTAAAATAGCGACTTTTCTGCCGGTTGACGGTTATACCATTACCAGTTATAATATTGGTAACAAAGGAGAGAAAGACAATGTATAAATGTTCAGCAAAAGCAAGTTTGGTATTAGATCAAGTTAGATCTAGATGCCAAGAAGACACGCAAACAAATAACAAGTGGAGAGGTAGATCTGGAAACTATATGTATATCATGGGCAGAGAGAACGCTGATGGTAAGGCTACAGGTGTAGTACACAAGATCGCCGAGGACGGTTCTCACAAGTTGTGTGGATCATTCAAGATAATGAGTGATGGTATCATAACAAGGTTCACTGGTCTAAGTAAAGCAGACTGGAACAATGCTATGAGAAATGCAGAAGCCGAGTACAAAGCCAAGTACGAAGCGGAAACAACAGAACCAGCGACAGAACAAAAAGTTGCAGTATAATATTGATTAGTGGGCTCGAGTACCCCCGTAGTGCCAACGAGGCCATATGCATAAAAATCTCGGCCCACTAACTAATTACAATGGTGAAAAGATATCTTAAAAGATTCATATATTTCTGTATAGCGGTAGCATTCGTTATCGCAGGTGCGTGGGTTGCCGGCACATTCCATCCTAACGATTACACAGTTCAAAAAATTGAGGACGAGATACATAGGAAGGAAATGAAGATAGTGGAGGAACTTGGTTTGAAAGAACCAGAGTTTGAATTCCAGGACAAGATTTCATTCATTAACGCAACATCCAAATGCATATCATATCTGAACTGGACCACAGACAGAGATAAGAGAGTGCCAACAAGCATCATAATCGCAATGGCGGGTATAGAGAGTGCCTGGGGCAAGAGCAGGTTTGCCACAGAAGGAAATGCATTGTTTGGTGTAAGAACTTGGGATTTGGAAAATACGCCACATATGAAGGCACTAGGTAATCCAGATGCCAGTTGGGGTGTAAAGAAATACAAAACTAAATGTCAGTCTGTAAAAGACATGATCCGGATACTCAACACACATCCTGCTTATGAGAAGTTCCGTGAGTACAGGTCCGAGCAATTGGAAGATGGAGAATGGAACTACGGTGAACTGCTGTCTGGTATGACCGCCTGGAGTACAAATCCAGATTACCAAAAGATCATACTCGCAACCATAGTTGACAATAAATTACCCTAGTAGTATAATTTAGAATGGGATTCATACAAATGAAACTGCCGAAACGCATCAAGCACAAGATTGAGAACTCTAAAAGAAACAGAGAGGCACAGGCCAATCACGAGGAGTGGTTAGCATCGCAAGGTCTGGACAACTACACACTGAAGCAGGCGGCAAAAAGATTCAAGGGCTATGACATACCCAAGTACGAGGCAGATCCCAACCAACCCAAGTGTGGTGACAAGATACCTGTGGGCACTGGCAAGAAGGAAGAGATGCGATACTCCGGTGAACGTAAGTTGTTAGGTATCGGAATGATGCACAAATCTAACCTGGTCCCAGTATGGGACGAAGACGGAGCCAAGGAAATATCCACCATGCGTAGGAACTAGTTTAAGTAGTGTTATGACAACACAACAAGTTCTTTTTGCATCAATCACATCATTAGTCATCGTCGCTGGCTTATACCACTGGATAGGATGGAAAAAAGTATTATCATGTTATACGATGTGGTTAGACAAAAAATATTGGACCGATTATAACATAGTCGAGGCCGTATCTTGGATAGCGAAGGCGGTCATCATTGTGCCTGGATTGATATTTGGCCTGCAGATATGGCAACTATATTTCGCCAGTCTTTTAACAAGTGCCCTGCTGATTTGGGCAAGTTACAAAAAGTTATTACCAACATTAGTGGGATTCAATACATTATGGATATGGTTAAGTATGATGATAATTGCACAAAACATAATATAAAAATGATTAATTTTGAATTCAATTACAAAGCAACACATTGCCTGGAATGGCCGAAACTAAAAATATTTCACAACAGCAATCCTGTGCTTGATGTCGTATGTGACAGCAATAACTTTCAGTTCTCTATAGAAGAGCAGGAGCATAATAAGTTAGAATTTTTTTGGTATAACAAAACACAAAGGCACACCTTACACGAAAATGGAAAGATACTCAAAGACCAAACATTCGAACTTGGTGTGATTCGAGTCGATAACATTCTCATAGAAGATTGGTTCATGACCGATGGCTTCTATAAGCCACACTATTTCAAAGGGTTTGTTGACTCACATAAAAAAGAAAGAACAAATTTCCCACTCTTAGAAGAACTGCCTAGCCAAAAAATATGGCACTTCCCTGGCAAATACTATTTCAAGGAATGGGATGGCACATGGTGGGATTGGTACTACAAAACCAAAACCCAAAAAGAAGTTGTTAAATTCACAGAAAAAGATCCTGAAAGAATAGAGAAGTACAGGGGGACTCTTGATCCTTGCACTGATCTCGTACATAAGTTGAGAGAAATTATAAAATGAAGTTAGCATTTGTGAATATACCACTACAGAATCTAGACTTCCCACCAGCGGCCGCTTCTCTTCTTACAGCCATTGTTGAAAAAAGATTAGGATGGGACACTAAAGTGTTTGATTTTAATATGTTTCTAAACTCATCCGTTGATACAGATGCGTGGATAGAATTAGAAAATTACTGGAGATCAACCAAAGAAGATATTTCGAACGATACTAGAAGTAAATTAGAGGACACAATAGAAAGATTCGCAGAGCAACTGCAAGATTACAACGCCGATTGGTTAGCAATAAGTGTATTCTCGAGATGGAGCACCATCGCATGTTATGAAGTAGTAAAAATCTTACGTAAGAAATTAAAATGTAAGATTTTTATAGGAGGACACGGTATTGATTCCTGGCCGGGTTCATTGCCAGGGAGGGATGATACAAAAAAATACACAACAATAGCAAGTTATCTAAAAGATCAAAATCTAATAGACCACTATATCACAGGCGAAGGTGAGGATTCTATCGTGGAGTTGCTTGGTGGACACACAGAGTTTCCAGGGATAGACGGAAAAATGCCACGCCCTGTTAAGTCACTTAATGATCTTCCCGCACCTAATTATAGAGATGTAAATCCAAACGACTATTACTACACCACTGCCCCGGGTGTCTATATTACTGCCAGCAAAGGTTGTGTAAGAAAATGTACATTTTGTAATGTGCCGGACCTTTGGCCTGTCTATACGTTAAGAGATACCGATAGTTTAGTATCGGAGTTCAAGATGAATGTGGACCAATACGGAGTAAAGTATCACATGTTTACTGATGAATTATGTAACGGAAGTATGAAACACTGGCGTGCATTCAATAAAGGGATAGTAGATCTAAAACAAAAGGATCCCAAGTACGAAGGCATCCGATATCGAGGTTTCATGATATGTAGGTCGAGGAAGGAGCAAGACGAAAAAGACTGGGAGTTGATGGCCAAAGCAGGAGCGAGTCTGTTTATGGTAGGATTCGAATCTTACAGTCCCAAGGTCAGAGCCCATATGGGCAAACACAATTACAGCAACGAAGACATAGACTTTCATTTAGAACAATCTGGAAGATACGGAATCAAAAATATAGCTCTATTTTTTACAGGATACCCAACAGAGACTTTGGAAGATTTTGAAATGAATAAAGAATTTTTATATAAACATCTAAAATATGCTAAATCCGGTATAGTGCATATGATAAGGTGGGGTTATACAGGTATGTTTAGAGACCCAGCAAAAGTTGAAGCAAAGAAGGGCGTTGAAATGATAATAGATCCTGATTTTGAAAGTAAATTCAAAAACTTGCCCTGGGGTATCAGGGATATTGCATTAGGGGTTGGATGGATAAACAAATCAAATCCAACATTGACATTGAAAGAAAGAATACGAAGACGATTAGAAATGCACGAACTTTGTGTCAAACTAGGTTGGCCTCAGACAAGAAGTCGTGACGAACTTACAATACTGTACAACATAATGAAAAATCTAGAGCAAAACATAATCGATCCTAATGATTTAACCGATCTGGATAACACAATCGATTTACACTAAAAATGTTAAAGGATATCAAAATTCTGCAAATTGAACTTACAAGCCTATGCAACGCGGAATGCCCGATGTGTACTAGGAATATAAACGGTGAAGGAATCAATCCATACATGACTCTGAAGAGCCTACCATTGCAATGGTTTAAGGATAACATTTCCGGAGAGCAAATCAAACAGTTAAACAAAATATTTTTTTGTGGCACAGTAGGAGAACCAGCATCATCAAGTGACTTACTTGAGATCATACAATATTTCAAAAAACACAACCCAGACATAGTGGTTGGACTCAATACTAACGGTGGACTTAAGACCGCCACTTGGTGGAGTAAACTAGGACACCTACTAGACGGCAACAATGATTATTGTGTTTTCAGCATAGATGGACTCGAGGACACTAACCATTTGTATAGACGTAACGTCAACTGGCAAAAGATTATTGAAAACGTCAAGGCTTATGTAAGCACAGGAGCCAGTGCCCACTGGGATATGTTGGTGTTCGATCATAACAAACATCAAATCAATGATGCTAAAAATCTAGCATCAGAATTAGGCTTCACTTGGTTCAGGTCAAAAGAGACAGACCGATGGGATATGTACAAAACCGATCTAGGCCTGAAACCAGCATCGCCATACAACAAAATAGATTACAACACTTCTGTTCCTGTGTGTGAGATAGACCGGGACAAGAGTGTGTTCCTGGATTACATCGGTAGGTACTGGCCGTGTTGCCACATAGCAGAAGCATATCTTAATGTTGTATCTAGAGCTCTACACAAAGACATTCGAGAACACAACAATGAGCAGTTGTTTAATGAATACAAGCAGAGGTTACAAGACGGTGTTCCGTTTTATATCTGCAAAAGGGCTTGTGGTAAAACAACAAGCAAAAGAAATCAATGGAAAACAGAGGAGCAATTAAGGTAAATGAAAATTAGATATTACAGAGACATAGACGGATGGAGATGGATAGGATTTATACTTGCCATGGTGAGTGCATTTACATTGAGCGGTGGTAATCCCAGTGTGCAGTGGATGGGTTGGACCGTTGCATTGGCTTCGTGTAGCATATGGATATGGATGGGGATCAAAGACAAAGATACACCAAGGGCACTAATGGAATTGATGTATCTACTTCTTGCAATAAGAGGTGTCTATAATTGGTTAGCATAACAAAAAAGCCAATAAAATCAACACTTCTAGCGAGACCAACTTTGGTTGACGTATTTGGAAATTATGCTATAATTGTTGTATGATTAGACTAATAATATTATTTGCAATCTTCCTAGCGGTTTATCCGATGATAGGAGATGGTTGGGCACAGTTCAGCAACGACTTTAATGTTGCCGGTGTATCTGACTTCGTATCAGAGCAGATTGCAAAATTTAACAAATAAGGAAACAAATGAAGAACATGACAAAAGTGATCTTAATGTTGGTAGCAGGCCTGATGTTGGCACAGTGTTCTACCTACAAGATCAAACCAGACATGAACAAAAGCGGGGTTGTGAACAAGACACCTAAATGGTATGTTGATTACAAACACGAAACCATGTTCAAGTACCAGGAGGCGGCAACGGCAGTAAGTCCAGACATGGAACTGGCCGTTAAGAAAGCCACTCTGTTGGCAAAGGCCAAGTTGGTTGATAGGATCAACGGTGAGATGAACAACAGAACAACAATCACAAAGAATGAGGCAGGTACCAATGAAGATCTAAATGTTACCGCAGGATCTCAGGATGTGATCGTCAATGTGATAGAGGACACCCTTGCAAGAGGTTACGAAGTTACCAAGCAGGAGATGTATCTTACAAAAACTAAATCTTACAGAGTTTATGTGATGATCGAAGTCAGCAAGAAGGAAGTTGAAGAAATCATAAACCAAGTGAACAAAAGAAGATTAGCATTGATTGATACAAAAACGATCAACGATCAAGCAAAAGAAATACTGAACTAGTGCTATGAGAAAAATATACTATCTTATTGCCCTTGCATTTCTCACACTGGGATTGATCATATTCTCAACCACTGCAGATGCAGGCGGTCCTTGGAATAATCAATACTGCGATGTTGAAGTAACCAAGATCAAAGTGGTTGATGAAAAAGGCGAAGTGTTAGAGAATCTTACTGAAGAGAAAGTTGTCTGCAATGACGGAGCAAGTGATTTCTTGTTTGATATGGGTATAGCAGAAAACTGTGAGATGTACACTTGGGATATGCCTGTTGGAGAAGTGGTTATCACACAAAGACAAATTATCTGTAAAAGAATGGATAAATCAGGATATGAGATTGTTCAAGGTTATCACAGTATTGATTAGCCTACTGCTGTCAAGCACGGCAATGGCAGGTAGCAAGACACCTGGAGACAGCAAGGGAGTCATAGGTGATATGCCACCTCCTATTTGGTTGGGAGATGATCTCAAATACAGTATGCCGGCCTTCCTGTTCAGACACACACAGTTCCTTAGATTTAGCCTAAAGAAGGCAGAGAAGAAGATGCACGAATCAGCGGTGTTCTTCGCACTTACAAGCACACAGAACGGCAAGATTGTCAGTTGGTATAGCAAGGAGCGTCTGGCCGCTGGCAAGGTGCGTGTTATACACTCATACCCAATTTCAGGCGGATATTGCCGTACGTA
>CENJ01022385.1_pt1 | contig 12956 bp, 9 predicted proteins | sample 356161 | NCBI WGS metagenome assembly CENJ01 (sample SAMEA2619531, study PRJEB7988) | marine metagenome | biome: marine biome (ENVO:00000447); feature: surface water layer (ENVO:00002042); material: "saline water (ENVO:00002010), including plankton (ENVO:xxxxxxxx)" | depth 5 m
GAAGGAAAGCTTGATGCTAATGCAGAAGTTTTAATTCCCGATTTGATCCTGATTCAAACCAATGAATCATGGAAAATTGTTGTTAATGATTCTTGGATGCCAGAGCTATCTTTAAATGAAAACTATTCCAATATGTTAGATCAGACAGATGTTTCTAGTGATACAAAAAAATATCTTAAAGAAAAATTTAATTCTGCAAATTGGTTTATAGAAGCTATTCAGCAAAGAAGAAAAACACTAGTATCGGTTATGAGTGCTATAATTAATCGTCAATACTTATTTTTTAAAGATGGCGCTGGAGAGCTTCAGCCCATGAAATTGCAAGATATAGCAAACGATATAAAGATGGATATTTCAACAATAAGCAGATCAACACGCGGTAAATATGTAGAAACTCCTTATGGTACTTTTGAGTTAAAATCATTCTTTAGTGAAGGATATAGGCTTGATAGCGGAGATACTATAAGTACCAAAACCATAAAACAATTGCTAAAAAGTCTAATTGACAATGAAGATAAAAATTCTCCATTGACTGATACTGAAATTGCAAAAAAGCTAAAGAATGAAGGATACCCTGTTGCTAGAAGAACAGTGGCGAAATACAGAGAGAATTTGCAATTTCCAATAGCAAAACTTAGGCGTGAATTAATTCATTAGAAAGGAATCAAGATGGCATATAAGAGAATCATTATTGGCGATCAAGAAGTAAAAATACCTACGTTCTCTATTGGCACATTACCTATTTTAGGAATATTGCTACTTATTTGGCTTGCAACAGGTGTATACACTGTGGGGCCAGATGAAGTAGGAGTTGTGCAAAGATTTGGAAAAGTTTCGGGGGTAACACAATCAGGTTTAAACTACCACCTTCCTTACCCTATAGAGAAAGTACAGACTCCTAAAGTTACTGAAGTTAAAAGAGTGGAGATTGGATTTAGAACCGTTGGTAAAAATCAATATCGAACTATTCAACAAGAAAGCTTAATGCTTACTGGAGATGAAAACATAGTCGATGCTGAAATGATTGTTCAATACAGGATCAAGGATCCTGCTGCTTATTTATTCAATTTTATCAATCCAGAACTCACTGTCAGACAAGCCTCTGAAGCTTCTCTTCGTACTATTATCGGAAAAAATAATATAGACGCAGCTTTGACATCAGGAAAATTTATGATTCAAGAAGAATCTAAAGAGTTGATTCAGAACATCCTCGATAAATACAATTCAGGTATTTTAATAGTAGCGGTTCAGTTGCAAGATGTAAGTCCCCCTGAGCAGGTTATAGCGGCCTTTAAAGATGTTGCATCTGCTAAAGAAGATAAAAATAGAATGATCAATCAAGCTGAGGGCTATAGAAATGATATCATTCCAAAAGCTAGAGGAGAGGCTCAGGCGATGATTCGAGAAGCTGAAGGATATAAAGAAGCTCGAATTGCAAGAGCAGAAGGTGATGTAGCAAAGTTTTCTGCAGTTTTAAAGGAATATAGGAAAGCTAAAGGAGTCACAGAGACCAGGTTATTTTTAGAAACAATCGAAGAAGTCCTTCAGAATAGAAAGAAGATAATTGTTCCTGATGGTGAAAGCGGAGGAAATCTAATAAACTTATTGAATTTGAATGCTAAGGAGGAAAAATAAAAATGAAAAATATTATACTTGCTCTGTTTGCTGTCTTGTCATTAATTGGATCGACATCTGTATTTATTGTTGATGAGAAAGAACAAGTTGTGGTGTTGCAATTAGGTAAACCAGTTAGAACAGTAACCAATCCAGGATTAAATATTAAAGCTCCATACCCATTTCAAGATAAGATTGTTTTTGATGATAGATTGTTGGAATATGATTCTCCCCCAGAAGAGATATTGAGCAAGGATAAAAAATCTTTGATTGTAGATAACTATGTAAGATGGAAAATTGTTGACGCACTTCAATTTCTTCGAACTGTGCAAGCAATTCCAACTGCATTGAGCAGGATGGATGACATTGTTTATTCAGAGCTTAGAAGAGAGCTTGGAACTCATGATATGGTTGATATAATTACGGAAAATAGAGAAACTATTATGGATGTTGTGACTGAGGCAAGCAACAAAGCTACTTTGGATTATGGCATTTCTGTTATTGATGTAAGAATAAGAAGAGTTGATCTTCCCGCAGAAAACGAAGAATCCATTTATGCTAGAATGGAAGCTGAAAGAAAAAGACAGGCAAACAAATTCAGATCTGAAGGTGAGGAGGAAGCTCAAAAAATTAGAGCGTCAACCGATAAAGACAAGACCATTATATTAGCAGATTCATACAAAGAATCAGAGAGGGTTAGAGGTGAAGGAGATGCGAGGGCTGTAGAGATTTATGCCAGATCTTATTCTGCAGATCCAAAATTTTATGAATTTGTAAGGACTTTAGATGCGTACAAAAAATTAATAGATGATAATACAACCTTGGTTCTACCATCTAATTCTAAAATCTTTGAATTATTAATGAAGAAATAGCTTCTTTGAAAAAAGATTTCATTCATATAAGCGATCTTTCCAAAGATGAAATAATGGAAACCATAAATCTTGCTTTACATGTAAAGAGCAAATTTTACAATCGTGAAGATTACCTTCCTTTCAAAGGATATACCTTAGCAATGATCTTTGCTAAACCTTCTGCAAGGACCAGAATTTCTTTCGAGACCGGGTTTAGCAGAATGGGTGGTAAGGCTATCTACCTTGGCCCTGATGATATAGGCATAGGAAAAAGAGAAGCTGTTAAAGATATTGCCCGCGTGATTTCAAATTACAATGATTTAATCATGGCTCGATTATTTCAACATGAGCACTTGTTAGAATTGGCAAAATATGCATCAGTACCTGTCATTAATGGTTTAACGGATTTCAATCATCCATGTCAGATAATGTGTGATGTTTTTACAATTTTTGAAAATAAGGGGCACTTGGATAACTTAAAAATTGTCTATGTAGGAGATGGTAACAATATTGTCAATTCTTGGTTAATTATGGCATCCATCTTGCCAATGCACTTTGTTTGTGTTTGTCCAAGTGGATATGAGCCTGATAATGAATTAATGAATAAAGTACGGTCATCCAAAATATCTACATTTGAATTAAGTCACAATCCTTTCGAAAGCGTGATTGGAGCTGATATAATATATACAGACGTTTGGGCTTCCATGGGGCAAAAAAATGAAGCTAAGTCAAGAGTAAAAACATTTCTAAAATACCAAGTCAATTCTGATATGTTGTCAAAAACAAATAAGAATACTTTATTTATGCACTGTTTGCCAGCGGAGAGAGGTAGGGAGACAACTGATAATGTAATGGAATCAAAAAACTCTATTGTATTTCAACAAGCTGAAAATAGAATGCATATACAAAATGCTATAATGTTAAAATTATTTAATAAAGGTTAATTGTAAGTGTTTAATCGAGACTTAAAAATTATTGCAGCTTCAATTTTAAGAACAGAAGCAAATGAACTATTGCAAGCTGCTGACAGAGCAAGTGAATCTATTGTGGATGCTGCTAAATTAATTGATAATCAGAATGGAAAAGTTATGATTTGCGGGTTGGGAAAATCTGGATTGATTGCACAAAAAATTGCAGCAACTTTTTGCAGCATAGGAAGAAAAGCTGTTTTTTTGCATGCTGTTGATGCCCTGCATGGAGATCTTGGAATTTTTGAAGCTGGGGACCCAACAATAGTTATTTCAAAAAGTGGGTCTACAGAAGAGATACTAAGACTTATCCCTATTCTTAAAGAATTCGAATCTCCTTTAATTGGGATTATAGGTAATATGAATTCTGTAATAATTAACGATTTAGATATTACATTAGATGCTTCTGTGGATAATGAAGCAGATCCATTAGGTATTGTCCCAACATCCAGCACAACTTTGACCCTTTCAATTGGTGATGCTTTAGCTGGAGTGTTAATGAGCATTAAAGGATTTAATAAAAATGATTTTGCAAGGTATCATCCTTCTGGAAGCTTGGGAAAACGATTAATATTTACTGTTGAAAACATTATGCAGCATTTTAGTGATGTTGCAGTCGTTAATATAAAAGACAAATTGAGGAAAGTCGTAATCGCTATGACTGAAAAACCAAACGGAGCTGCCATTGTAAAATGTGAAAATGATGAATTTGGATTGATTACAGATGGAGATTTACGAAGATGTCTTGCTGCAGGGGAAGATATTGATCTTTTGGATGCTGAAAAAATTATGACCACAAATCCAGTTTCAATCACATCAAATTCATCCGTTGATAACGCTTTAAAACTTATGGAAGATAGAAGGTCTCAAATATCTGTCCTGCCAGTAGTAAGCGAAGAAAACGGTGAATGCTTAGGTCTTATAAGATTACATGACATTTATCAAACTAGATTATTATAAAAAATTATCTAGTTTTTTATTATTTAAATGATTCCCATTTCACTTCGTAAGTCCTATAGGCAACATCACTTTTTTCATCAAGAGTTAAAACTATTTTAAATTTTGTTGATGATCCTGGCTCCAAAGTTGCATCAGATTTAATACCTGAATAATACTTTACATTTTTGCCAGATATAAATACTGAATCACGTTTGATAAGATTGGTTTCTGGTGACCATAAATTTGCAATTACTCTAACAAAATCAGCTCTTTTTGTGCCAATGTTTTTAATCGATCCTGTAATTTCTTCTTTATTGGGGTATACATCAACGAATGGTTCATCAATTAATTCTACTTTAGCCATTGGGGGAAGATCTTCTTTTATATTAACTATTTTATCTTTTTCAATTGCAAGTTGACCAATAGTAGTTTGAATAATAATCCCTAGATCATTCTCTTCGATGATTTCACCGTTTACAATAGTTCCATTTTGTAATTCTATTCGATGGCGTAATTGAGGAATTTTAATCAAGTTTAACAATTCTTCATCAAGAGTAGGAAGGGCCCCTTTTCCCTCTTCATATGTAGATAGAACTTTTTTGAGTGAATCTACTTGTTGTTTTAAAATATCAAGGCTGCTTTTGAACTCAAAGAAATCTTCGCCAGGTTCTAGTTTTCTTAGCTCTGTATCTAATTTTCTCACTTCAGGAAGAGGTTTAATTTGATCTAAAGAGTCTGGTACGCTTTCAATCTGCAAGCTATCACTTACTGATATTGGATTTATTATCTCTTCTTGAATGTTGTATTGCTGAATTATTTCATTTTGTTCTTGTGAATTAATTACAGAAAAACAGAAAAGTAAAATAGCCAGTTTAATCATTTTTCTCTGATTCAGATTTTTGATGAGCTTCAAAGGTACGCTTTTTGATTTCTTGTTCGTAATTCTTATATGCACCAAAGTCTTTAACTGTTTGAATTACTGTATCATGTAATTTGAATTGGTTATGATCTGAAAGTATAGGCATAATGGAAGGTATGACTCTATCATCACCTATATCAGGTAATTTTGATATTGCTTTTTCTCTGATTTCTAAAGGATAGTCGCCATTCATACCCACCTCCAATACTGCCCTTCTGATCTCGGGATCATCAAATTCACCTAAAGCTTCTAAAAGGGTATTCAAAATATTGTAATATTGATCTTTACCAGTGCGGTATGTCTGAAGGAGTGCAAGTATTAAATTTTCCTCTTTAACGCCCTTCATTGTGTCCAGTGCAAAATCTCTAACCTCTAAATTTGTTTCAGGATCTCCCAAAAGCTCTGCAAAAGCTCCTGCAACTTGGGAGGGGTCTTTTTTACCAAGAATTTCTAGGGCTCTATTTCTTATGCCAATCCTGACTGATGGATTTCTCGAAATTTCAGTTAGAATAGGAACAACTTCGTCTGTGCCAAGGGCTCCTAATGTTTCAGTTAGCAATTTTTCAGTTCTGTTAAAATTGCTTTTACTAACTTCGTAAAGATCTAGTAAGGCTAATACCTGATCTTTAGTTCGTACTTTATTCAAATTTTGAACTAAAGCCATTTGTAAAGTATTTGTTTTTTCTTCAACTCGATTCATTGCTGCGACCATAGCATCTGCTGCCCTTGGATCATCCCTAAATTGAGCTAATAGCTCTATTGATGCTATCATAAATGTGACGTTTAATGCAGCAGCTTCTCCAACGGTAATGGACAAAGCATTTAATGCAGTAGGATGTTGAGTAGTTGCTAAAGCCCTACCTGCAGCCATTCTGACATCAAATGGTTGATTTGAATCATTGTAAATTGCTATCATTTCCTCTAGCGCTTGTAATTTACCTTCCGAAAATGACAAACTTAAATTTTCAATAAGTTCATAGGAAATTTCATCGTTTGAACTTTTTCTATTTGGTAAAAAGCGTTGTATTGTTGAGCAGCTACTAAAAAATAATGAGAAAAAAGTTAGAATTATTAATTGATTTTTATATTTCAACTTTCTTTCCATTTGTGTAGCTTTATTTTGCTTCCATCATACTTAGCATAGGTAAAAAAACTAAGCCAATCTCCCAATATTATCATATTACCATCGTTTAGTTTTCTGTCTTCTGCTTGATGATAATGACCAGAGATAAAGTAATCAAATCCTTGATCTATCTTTTTCTTGGCGTGTATAGACATCTCATCAGATATTTTTTTGTTTCGCTCAGCTGAATGTAAATAGTTTCCACCTTTTTTAGATACAAAATTACCTATGGCATATCCTATCCTAGGATGTAGCATACCGTATAGATTTATAAATAGCTTAGATCTTATAATTTTTCTTAATGCTCTGTATCCCCTGTCCCATGAAAGATAGCCATCTCCATGCGTGACATAAATTTTTGTATTATTAACTTCAAAAGAGGTATCAGAAAAATATGTTTTATCAAATAATTGTTCAGTTATGAAATCTTTTACCCAAAAATCATGATTGCCTAAAACATAATGTACTTCAATTCCTGATTCTCGAACCTTCATGAGCTCATGATAAAATTTAAAAAAAACCTTTGGTATAACGTTTTTATACTCAAAATAAAAATCAAACAAATCACCATTTATGACAAGTGTACCGCCTGTATTTTTTATTTCCTTAAAAAAATCAAAAAGTCTTCTTTGTCTTTGTTTTTCCTTCTCTGTTAGGTTTAAAGACAAATGTATGTCCGATATAAAATAGATTGGTAAATCCATAGTATGTAAAATAAAGGATATTTAGTAGGCTAGTCAATCTAGAAAGATATATCTTTTATTCAATTTTAATAGTTTATAATAACTGAATTTTAGGAACAAAAGTCATATATTGATATATATTATAATATGATTAAATATATCCTATTCTCATTTTTTGTTCTCTCTTCGTCAGTACAAGCCCAAGCTTTTGGACAGAATAAAGTACAATACCGCGATTTTGAATGGAACTATATTGCGAATCCGGATTATAATTTTGCAATCTATTATTATGGTGATCAAATTGAATTAGCCACTTATACCATGGAAGAGTCTATCAAAGCGTATGAACAAATCTCTAAACATCTCAGATGGCAACTAAAAAAACCCGTTTCAATCATAATCTATAATTCTCACAACGAATTTCAGCAAAATAATGTAGTAAGCGTTTACATGCAGGAAGGAATTTTAGGAGTAACGGAGCTATATAAAAATAGAGTTGTCATGCCATTTGAAGGGGATTATAAACAATTCAAACATACTCTTCATCATGAACTAGTGCATGCAATGATAAATGATATGGTTTACGGTGGTAGAATACAAAATATTGTTAGAAGTCGGACTCAATTATCAATCCCTTTGTGGGCCAATGAAGGTCTTGCTGAATTTTTATCCTCAAATTGGGACACCGAAGTTGATATGATAATAAGAGATCTTGCTATAAATGAAAGAATACCATCGATAAGTGAACTTCAATCCATATTAGCTTATCGTGGAGGTCAATCCGTTTGGAGATTCATTGCTAAAAAATACGGAAGAGAAAAAATAGCAGAAATTCTACAAGCAATGAAAAGATATCAAAATGCTGAAAAAGGTTTTGAAGATGCTCTTGGTATGGACTATGAAGAACTTAATGAACAATGGCAGAAATATATCAAAAAAGAATACTTTCCTGATATTGCAGGAAGAGATGCAATTGATGATGTTGCAAAACCTTTAACCGATCACAAGAAATCTAATAACTTTTATAACATAGCGCCTGCAATTTCACCCGATGGAAGCCAGATTGTATATTTTAAAGATAATATGGGCTACATAGACATTGACATCATTGATGCTGTATCAGGGAAAAAAGTCAAAAGAGCTGTCAAGGGCAACCGATCAATAGAATTTGAAGAACTAAAACTATTGCAACCAGGAGTTTCTTGGTCACCAGACGGTAAAAAAATAGTTATTGCTGCTAAAGCTGGCTCTAAAGACGCTTTTCACATTATAAATACTAAAAATGGCGAATCCAAAAAAATACCATTTGACTTAGAAGGTGTTTTTACTCCAAAGTGGTCACCAGATGGGGAGAAATTAGCTTTTGTGGGCAATAAAAATAGCGCAAGCGACATCTATACCATTGATCTTAAAACAAATGAAATTGTTAATCTTACTAGCGATATCTTTTCTGATTCTGAACCATCATGGAACTCATCTAGTACAAAATTATTATTTGTTTCAGATAGAGGAGCTAAAATAGATAGAGTTACCACTACTGCAGTTGACATGATTAATCATAATTTTGAGCAAAATAATATTTATTCTATTGATATTGATACAAAGCTTGTTAAAAAAATTACCAACACAAGTTCTAATAAAAATTATCCAGTCTATGCAAATACAGAAAATGTAATTTTTTATACGTCTGACTATAATGGAACTTGGAACATTTTTAAGCATGATCTTGATACTGATATTGCTTTCCCGGTAACAAACTTTATTACAGGTTTGAAAGGATTGAGCCTAACAAACGATGATGCAATGATGATTTTTTCAGGTTATTCAGGATGGGGTTGGGATGTTTATAGTCTCAATAACCCACTTCAAATACAAGAACAAACAATTGAGCCAACTATCTACATCAAAAACATCAAAAGTGACCTAGAAGAAGATATTGTTGATCTGAGAGAAGACAAATATAGAGGAGTTGAGTCCAACACAACCGATTATTCAGATTATATATTTGCATGGGAATATCAGTATCTAAATGATCAAAAATCTCAAGATGATTACGAACAGCCATCTTTTTTAAAGTCAAACGTGCAATTAAAAAATGATAATGGTGAATATATACCACAATCTTATCTAACGCGATTTTCTCTTGATATTGCTGATTATGATGTCGGCTATAATACTTTGTTTGGCCCACAGGGTTATTTGACATTTCAATTTAGCGATCTGATGGGTGATCATAACATCCAATTATTTATGGAATCACAATTATCATACAATAATGATTTCGGATTTAGCTATCAATATTTAAAGGAAAGAACAGATTACCAGTTAGCTTTTATTCATCAAGCTCAAAATTTCTTTGCCGGTTATGGGTTCAGTTCCCAAGGCTATCCTATTGATTACATGATAAATTCAAGAGATTATGGCTTGGCATTCGTTGCTTCAAGGCCCTTTAACAGATTCAATAGGCTTGATGCGGGTATAGAATTTCGCAATTTAGAAAGAAAACTCACTGTCGTAGATCCCTATATTAATCAAGTGAGCGAGCTGGACAATGATGGCTTAACGGCTTTACGACCTGCAATAGGATACGTATTTGACAATTCAGTAAACGGTTTTCTAGGGCCTATAGACGGTTTCCGTCAAAACGCTACCATTGAAATAAGCCCTGCTGTTGGTGAAGCTGGAATATCCTTTCAAAGTTTTAAACTTGATATGCGCAAATATCAAATGATAAATAGAGATAATTCCTTGGCCGGCAGGTTGTATTTTGGTTCTAGTACCGGAAGAAATCCATCACGCTTCTTTTTAGGTGGTATGCAAAATTGGATGGCTGGTAGCGGATCGACTGATGGCATAGAGGATGGCTCTAGATCAAGATATGGATTTCTTGATAGCAACAATGAATCCCTACTGCAAGATTTGTATCTATCAGAGCTAGTCTGGCCAATGAGGGGAGCTCGATATGGTGAAAGATATGGCACGAACGTTTTATTAATGAATTTTGAATACAGATTTCCCCTTATAAAGTATCTTGTAACAGGACCTCTAGTATTAGGTAATATTTTAGGTCACATTTTTGTTGATGTTGGAGCTGCGTGGGATGATCCCAAAGAATTCACAGATATCAGTGCATTAAGAAATAAGTACGGGGATGTTTCAAATAGCTTCAGTCCCTGGGTTAGATCCATTGGATATGGAATTAAATTACCTATAATACTTCCATGGAGAATTGAAGCTGCCTATGATTGGACTGAATCGGGATTTTCAAAACCTCAGTGGTATATTTCAATAGGATTTGATTGGTAATATAATACCTCCTTTAAGCTTGATTATGAGCATTCCTTTGGTTGAACTTCTATAACAAGTATGCCAAAAATTAAGACCAAAACCGTCTATTTATGTTCCTCGTGTGGAGATAACCATCCAAAATGGAATGGACAATGCCCATCCTGTAATGAGTGGGGCACTTTGAGCGAGTTTAAAGTTTCCAAAGATAGAAAAATAATCAATCAAAAATCTGAAAAACCAATTGATCTCAAATCCGCTTATAATACTCCTCAGCTTGAAAGGTTTTTAACAAAAATCAATGAGATCGACCGTGTTCTAGGAGGGGGCATTCTCCCAGGTTCTATTATTTTACTTGGCGGCAACCCAGGCATTGGTAAATCAACCTTAGCACTGCAATTATTATCAAAACTAAAAAAAATATCCCTTTATGTCTCTGCAGAAGAAAGCAAAGATCAGGTGGCGATGAGAGCTGATAGGTTGCTCATAGAATCCTCTCATGTACATATTTCTTCAGAAAACAACATTGATTATATTTTAGATCAATGTGTGCAATTAAAGCCCAGTTTACTAATCATTGATTCTATTCAAACCATTTATAATGATAGGTTAGATGCATTGCCAGGATCTGTATCGCAAATTCGAGAGTGTGGGCAACAATTTCTTCAATTTGCAAAGCAAAATAATACTTCTATTTTAATTATAGGTCATGTTACAAAAGAAGGCACAATCGCTGGTCCTAAAATGTTAGAGCATATGGTTGATACTGTTTTGTATTTAGAAGGTGATGACAGACAAGACCACAGAATACTAAGATCTGATAAAAATAGATTTGGCAATACGCATGAGGTTGGCATCTTTCAAATGGAGGTTAATGGTCTTATAGAAGTAAGTAATCCTTCTGAACTCTTTTTATCTGAGAGGCAAAATAAAGCTCCAGGATCATCAATCTTTCCATCTGTAGAAGGAACTAGACCAATACTTCTAGAAGTTCAAGCATTAGTTGCAGATTCTAATTTTTCTACTTCACAACGAAATATTAATGGAATTGATTTCAAAAGACTATCGATGATATTAGCAGTTTTGGAAAAAAGATTAGGATTACATTTGTCAAAAAAAGATGTATTTGTAAATATTGTCGGTGGTTTAAAAATAGAAGACCCTGCGATTGATTTAGCAGTTATAGGCGCTATCGCATCAAGTTATAAAGAGAAAACATTGAATCAAGCGATGTCTGTTTTTGGAGAAGTAGGTCTTGGTGGAGAGATAAGATCAGTAACGAAGGTTGAAAATAGAATCAATGAAGCACAATCATTAGGGTTTTCTCAAATTATTATCCCAAAATCAAATCTTGATAGATTAAAGAAAAAAAGTAAGCTTAATGTGATTGGAGTTTCCAATATAGGTGAAGCTCTGCATCGTATGTTTTTATAGCAAATTCATGCAATTTAATTTATTAAATCAAGACCCTAAAAGTTCTGCAAGGCTGGGCTCTGTATCAACACACCATAGCACATTTGAGACTCCAATCTTTATGCCAGTTGGAACTCAAGCAAGCGTAAAAACAATTGATCCAGAATACTTACACAAAAGTGGAACAGAAATAATATTATCAAATACGTATCATCTATATTTGCGCCCAGGACAAGAACTAATCAATCAAGCGGGCGGGTTGCATAATTTTATGGGTTGGAACAAATCAATTTTGACTGATAGCGGCGGTTTTCAAGTCTTTTCTTTGGCAAAACTGAATAAGATAACTGATGAAGGTGTTGAATTCCAATCCCACCTTGATGGAAGTAAGCATTTTTTGACACCTGAGTTATCAATGAGGATTCAGAGAAACCTCGGCTCTGATATTTTAATGTCCTTCGACCACTGCCCTCCATCGAGCCATGATAAAAAAAATATAGAATTGAGCGTTAGCAGAACAACAAAATGGACAAAAAATTGTATTGATTATTTAAGTGAAAATGATCCCCTGTATGACTGGGATCAATCATTTTTCCCCATTGTTCAGGGTGGTATATTTCCTGATTTAAGAAAAAGAAGTGCATTAGAATTGATTCCAATGGCAAAATGCGGCATAGCGATAGGAGGATTAGCTGTTGGTGAAGAAAAATCTGCAATGTTTGAAATGATTAGCTTGCTTAACGAAATATTGCCAATTGATCAGCCAAGATATTTAATGGGGGTTGGCAGACCAACGGATTTGATAAAGGCGATTTCATTGGGTGTGGATATGTTTGACTGTGTTATGCCTACAAGAAATGCGAGGAACGGTCAATTATTTACCAGCGATGGAATTATTAATATTGAAAATGCGAAATACAAGAATTCTATGATTGAGGTAGACAAAAATTGCGATTGCTATACATGTAAAAATTTTTCAAGAGCATATTTAAGGCACTTGTTTAATGTAAAGGAAATGTTAGGATTGCGCTTAGCAACCATACATAATCTGTCTTATTATGCAAACTTGATGAAAAAAGCGAAAGAGGAGATAAAAAATAATAATTTTTCCAACTGGTCAAATGATTATATATCAAAGATGGTCTATCATAATGGTATGTA
>CENJ01068308.1_pt1 | contig 12955 bp, 16 predicted proteins | sample 356161 | NCBI WGS metagenome assembly CENJ01 (sample SAMEA2619531, study PRJEB7988) | marine metagenome | biome: marine biome (ENVO:00000447); feature: surface water layer (ENVO:00002042); material: "saline water (ENVO:00002010), including plankton (ENVO:xxxxxxxx)" | depth 5 m
CCATGAAATCCATCAACACCCATTTCCGGATATCGATCTGCGATCCCGGGATCACCTGTTCCGGCCGGCCGACGCCAATCCGTACGCGCCAGTAATCCTGGCCAAGGTGGCGGTCGATATCGCGGATACCGTTATGTCCGCCATGCCCGCCGCCGCATTTAACCCTGATCCGGCCGGCGGCAAGGTCGATCTCGTCATAGAAGACAAAGATATCGGACGGGGGAATCTTGTAGAATCTGGCGATGTCGGCGACCGGCCCGCCGGACCGGTTCATGAAGGATTGCGGTTTGACCGCCATCACCTTCTCGGTGCCGATCCGCCCTTCGGCGATCAGGTTCGCGCCCTTTGTCTTCCAGCCGGAAAACCCATGCCGCGCGGCAATGGCATCGGCGGTCATGAAACCGACATTATGCCGGTTGCCGACGTAGTCCGAACCGGGATTGCCTAGGCCTGCGAACAGCAGCATCTTTTGCTCGATTGCTGAAAAGCGAGGACCGGACGTCGCCGCCCGGTCCGTTCCGTATATGGCGCGGGAGGCTTATTCCTCTTCGGAATCGCCGGCCTCTTCCGCACCCTCTTCAGTGTCTTCATCCTCGTTCTTCACGCCGCCGCCAGGCGATGCCAGTGTGGCAACGGTGAAGTCACGATCAGTGATCGTCGGTGTGACACCGTCAGGAAGCGTGATGGCGCTGATATGGATCGAATCACCGATTTTGACACCCTCGAGATCGATGGTGATCTTCTCGGGGATCGCGGTGGCCGGGCAGTTCAGCTCAACCTCATACCGGACAACGTTCAGAACGCCGCCGACCTTGATGCCGGGGCACTTGTCCTCGTTGATGAAGTCGACCGCAACCGCAACCGCCACAGTGGCGCTCTGCGATACGCGGAGGAAATCCATATGCATGATGCCGTCGGAGACCGGGTGGAACTGAATGTCGCGTGTCAGCACGGTCGACTTCGTTCCGGCGACATCGATCTCCAGCAGACGGCCATAAATGCCGGGCTGGTGAACGATCTTGGTAACTTCGCGGGAATTCATGGTGATTCCCACAGGGTCCTTCTTGTCGCCATAGATGACGGCAGGGACGAGGCCTGCGCGGCGTGCCGCACGGGCGGACCCCTTACCGACCCGTTCGCGCTCGGAAGCGCTGATGGTTGTGATATCGGACATTGTACTTGCTCCTTGCTCTACAATGCGCCACGCCTCCAGGGGTGCGCAGCAGCGCGTGGTATAGGCCCATGGGCCCTAAAACTCAAGCGAAAAGCGGGGGTTTGCGGCGGCCACTGGATCAGAACAGTGTTGATACCGACCGTTCTTCATTGATCCGCTGGATGGCCTCGCCAAGCAGCGGTGCCACCGACAGGTGACGCACGTTGCGGGCCACCCTCACAGCCTCGGTTGCCGGGATCGAATCGGTCGTCACCAGCGAGTTGAGAGGCGAGGCGGCAACGCGGCTGACAGCACCGCCCGACAGCACGCCGTGCGTTACATAGGCATCAACGCTGAGCGCGCCGGAATCGATCAGCGCGGCGGCGGCATTGCACAGGGTGCCGCCGGAATCGACGATGTCATCGACCATGATGCAGTGCCGGTCCTTCACATCACCGATGATGTTCATGACCTCGGACACGCCTGCCTTCGGGCGGCGCTTGTCGATGATGGCAAGGTCGGCGTCCAGACGGCTGGCAAGTGACCGCGCGCGCACGACACCGCCGACATCGGGCGAGACGATCATCACCTGGCCATTGTCATAGCGCGAACGGATGTCCTCGATGAACACCGGCGCGGCGAACAGATTGTCCGTCGGAATGTCGAAGAAACCCTGAATCTGACCAGCGTGAAGGTCGATGGTCAGTACCCGGTCGGCGCCGGCCGAGGTGATCAGGTTGGCAAGAAGCTTTGCCGAGATCGGTGTGCGTGGACCGGATTTGCGATCCTGCCTGGCATAACCGTAATAGGGAAGCACCGCCGTCACACGGCGCGCCGAACCGCGGCGCAGCGCGTCGAGCGCGACCAGCAATTCCATGACATTGTCATTTGCCGGAAAGCAGGTCGACTGGATGACAAAGACATCCTCGCCGCGGACGTTCTCGCCGATCTCGACGAAAACCTCCATATCGGCGAAACGGCGGACATCCGCTTTGGTCAGGGGAACATCTAGATAAGCGGCAATCGCTTCGGCGAGCGGGCGATTACTATTGCAGGAAAGGATTTTCATCAATGACCTACTGGATAGGGTGCCAAAGGTGGCCGTTGCCATCCTCGCGAACCGTCGCCTGTAGATACCAATGCCTCGGCGGACGGGCAAGAACTTAACAGGGATTTTGTAATGGTTTCGTAACTTTTCATGGTTGCTGGGTGTCAGCCCATGAAGCAGCTGGCCAGCATGCCAACCACCAGAAGCCCAAGGAAAATATAGAGATGTGGCATTGTCTTCGCCTCGTTCCTGAATGGGGTCACGCGTCTGCCAGGGGACGCGAAATCACGGCAATCTGACGTCCGCAATCCGGGTCTGCCGCGTGCGTTGCGCGCCTGTGCGAAAAATAATCCAGAGAATCGGGATCATCTGTCCGATTGCCGACATAGGTGTCGACCCCGCAATCATGAAGCTGATCAATCCCGGCCTGGTAAAGCTGCAGCCTGACAAGCAAGGCAAGATCAAAGCGCAGCTTGCCGGGGGCATCGTCGATGAAGCATGTCGCGGTACCGTCGCGGATTTCCGGTGCCACCTGCGCCAGAACCTCATCCCGCATCTCTGCGCCGACCTGATAGCTCTGCTGCCGGATCGTCGGGCCAATCAGCGCCGTGATCGGGCCCGCCCCGGCGGCGCGCATGGCGTCCACGGTGGTGCCGACGATGCCGGCCGCGGCGCCGCGCCAGCCGGCATGACAGGCGCCAATGACATCTCCACCATCATCGACCAGCAGAAGTGGCAGACAGTCGGCGGTGAGGATCGTCAGACCCAGCCCGCGCTGTGTGGTGACCAGCCCGTCCGCGCGCACGAGCTGGCTGCGATCTTCGGCGGCGCCTTCCACTGCCATCACGACGTCTGTGCCGTGAACCTGATAGACCGCTGCCAGCCGGTCCGCCGGCAGTTCCATCGCGGCGGCGACGCGGCCGCGATTTTGCGCCACAAGGGCAGGGTCATCCTGTGAGCCATATCCACAATTGAGGCTGGCATAGAGGCCGGTGCTGACGCCGCCTGCGGCGCCGAAAAACCCGTGTGGCGCCCGCGCGGCAGTGGCCTCGTGATGCAGATAGGGGGCAGGGGCGCCGGCAATCCTGAAACCTGTCATCTCACGCCTCGTCACTTTCAAAGCCTGGCGGTATTCCCGTTCCGGGGGGCAACAGCAACGCCGCCTTGAATACCTCACCCATCTGGGCCGGGCTTGTCAGCCTGTCAATGGCCGCCAGCAGGGCGCGACGTTCCTCCGGTGCGGCATGCTGGGCCGCCTGTTCGGCGCGTGCGGCCAGCCCGATGCGCATCAGGAACCGGCCTTGCGGCACCGGCCCAAGGAGGCGCGCGCCGGCCTCGTTTGCCGCCCTGCCGAGCGCCGCAAAATCGACCCAGTGCGAGATATCGCTGTCACCCGGTGCGGCGAACAGATCAACCGGGCGATGATCAGCCACCGCCTGCAGGCTGTCGCCGGGATTGCCCTGCCGCCCATAATCGACAATCAGCACGGCGCCGCCGCGGCGCGCCAGCGCCCTGCCAAGCTGGGATACAATATGCGATGCCTGCGGGCACAGCTCGGCCACCATGCCATCTGTGGGCGCCTGCGGCAGCTCCGGATCAAGATTGTCCGCCACCGCACCGGTTACGAAGCCGAGATGATCATCGCGCAGCCCGACCATCCGGCGGTGCCAGGCGCCATCTTCAAAGACAAGCTGCGCGGCGGGAAGAGCGTCGAAAAATTCGTTGGCGATTCCGAACAGCGGACCGTCACTGGCGGCCAGCGCCGTTTCGACATCATCATGCCATCCTGTCACCGCCTCAGTGCCAAGTATCGCATCCTGCGCGCGGCGCAGCGACGGGCTGGTCTCGACAAGATGCAGCGGTGCCTCGGCAAGACCCGGCATCAACCGCGCCCAGACACCCCGCATGTCGCGCATCAGCGTGCCGCGGCCAGGGCCAAGCTCGATCACCATGCTATCGGCTGGACCGGTGTCAGGGCCGGTGTCAGGGCCGGTGTCAGGGCCGGTGTCAGGGGCGTTGTCAGGGGCGTTGTTGGAGGCGTTGGCAATCTCATACATATGCGCCAGATACAGCCCGCACATCTCGCCGAACAGGCCGGAAATCTCCGGCGCGGTGGTGAAGTCGCCACCCGCACCAAGCGGGTCACGGCTGTGGTAATAGCCTTCCGTCCCGGGGCCGAACCCCGCACCACCAAGACACATCTCCATATAATCATCAACGCCAATCGGGCCGTTTTCGGTGATATGACGGCGCAGCATATCGGCAAGGCTGGCAGGTTTGGGTGCTGGCATCAGGCGCGCCGCCACAGGATCCAGCCGCCCGCCGCCAGCATCGGCAGGCACAGGATCTGGCCCATTGTCACCAGACCAAGCACCAGCCCCAGATGCGCGTCAGGCTCGCGGACATATTCGATGATAAATCTGGCAAGCCCGTATCCGAGCAGAAGAATGGCCGTCATGGTGCCGGTGCGGTGAAGCCAGCCGCGACGCCAGCCAACAAACATCACCATGCCAAGCGCCAGCCCTTCAAGACCGGCCTCATATAGTTGGCTTGGATGACGCGGCATCCCGTCGCTGTGCGGGAAGACCATGCCCCAGGGAAGATCGGTCACCCGGCCATAAAGCTCGGCATTGATGAAATTCGACAGCCGCCCGAGGAACAGGCCGATCGGCAGCACCATGGCGACACGGTCGCTGACGGCCAGAACCGGAATTTGCCATCGTCTGGCGAACAGCAACATCGCGATCGTCACGCCGAGAAGCCCGCCATGAAAGGACATGCCGCCCTGCCAGACCTTGATGATCTCCACCGGGTTGGCCAGAAAAAACGCCGGATTGTAAAACATCACATAACCAAACCTGCCACCGAGGATCACGCCAAGCAGGACATGGTTCAAGAGCGAATCGACGGCCTCGACCGACATCGGGGGCGACATCGGGGACGGCATAGGGGCGGTGCGCTGCTGGCGTGCCTCGCGACGCAGGATCCAATAGCCGCCAAGAAGGCCAACGATATAGGCAAGCGCGTACCAGCGGATGCCAAACCCGCCAAAATTGACCAGGAAGGGATCGAATTCGGGAAGGATAATGCCGCCATTCATTGGGTCAGGCCTCACAGAATGTCTGCAGGTCGGGACTGCGCAACGCACAGTATCGCATTCGGTGCCGGCGTGGTATTGGAAACAGCATCAGGACACCATACATCAGTTATGGAATTCAGATCAGATCTGACAGTAATATTGCGGGAGTGACCCATGCGAGGCCGATCACGATTAATCTCCGATATGGCGCAGATGGCCAATGGTGCCGCCTCGGCCCTTGGCGGCATTCGCGAGGAGGTCGACAATATCGTGAAACAGCGGACCGAGCGCAGCCTGAATGCGCGCGGTCTGGTGACGCGTGAGGAGTTCGACGCCCTTCGCACCCGCCATGATGCTGTGGCGGCCCGGCTCGCCGCCCTCGAATCGCGGTTGGCCGAGCAGGCCTCCAGCCCGAAGAAAGCTGCGAAAAAGGCCGCAAAATCGGCTGGCACCCGTGCGAAGGCAGCAAAAAAATCCTGAATCGGGAAGCGGTGACCCACTCTCATTAAATTCGTTATTTTATCCGGCTTTGCGTGACTGGCGAACATCGCCCGTGAAGCCGTTGTTTATGTGCCATTTCCCTGATTTATCCACAAGTGGATGTGGTTTGGCCATGTGGAAACCACAAAATATTGTGTTGAAAGCCCAGGCGGGATACGGCATTTTCAGCGGGTACCCATCTGCCGAGGATGCCCGCCCCATGGCACCGACCCAAGCTTCCATCGACCTGACGCTTGCCCACCCGATCGATCTCGTGTCGCGGTTTGTCGTGCGCCATGACTGGCTGCTGTGCCAGCAGGAGCATAACGCGCTGCTGGCGGAAATTCCGGGGCAGTGGAGCCAGTATCAGCTGGCGGTCTCCTGGCAGGACAGTGACGAGGCGCTGCAGGTCATCTGCCGTATCGATGTGAAGGCTGATCGTGATCAGGTTGGCGAGCTGGCGTTGCTGGCGGCGCTTCTGAACCAGCAGCTTTTCATTGGCCATCTGGCACTCGACATGGCAACCTGTGAGCTGGAGTTGCGGCACACGCTGGCGCTTCGGGGTGCTGGCGGGGCGACGCCTGAACAGGTGGAAGATGTTGTCGACATCATGCTTGGCGAGTGCGAGCAGGTATATCCGGCCATCTACCAGGTGGTCAGCGGCGCGCTTTCGGCAGATGACGCCGCCACGGCCGTGATGATGGTCACCGAAGGGGAGGCATAGCGCGCCGGCGCCGTGTCCTGACGTCAAATGAAACCTCTGATTACGCTTATTGGCTGCGGCAAGATGGGCAGCGCGATGCTGCATGGCTGGCTTGCCGATGCCAATCTTGACGCGGAATTCGCGATCATTGAGCCGATGATGGATCATCTCGCCTGGACGAGTGATCATGACAATGTCCGGCTGCATGCCAGCATCGCCGATGCCGCCGCGATGGAGCGCGCCGCGCGGATGATCGTGCTGGCGGTAAAGCCGCAAATGATGGATGAGGCCATTGCCGGCCTCGGCGCGCTTGTCGGTACCGACACCGCCTTCCTGTCGATTGCCGCCGGCATCCCGACAGGCTGGTTCCGCGAACGCCTCGGCGCTGAGGCGATGGTGCTGCGTTCGATGCCGAACACGCCGGCCGCCATCGGCAAGGGGGTTACGGCGCTGTTCGCCGGTGATGCGCCGGCCGATCTTGTGTCGCTGGCGACAACATTGCTGTCGGCGGTTGGGACAGTGGTGATGCTGGATGATGAATCCCTGATGGATGCCGTCACCGCGGTGTCGGGGTCCGGGCCGGCATATGTGTTCCTTCTTGCCGAGACGATGACGGCAGCCGGCATCAAGGCTGGCTTGCCGGCCGATCTGGCGCGCCAGCTTGCCGAGGCAACTGTGTCGGGCGCCGGCGCGCTGATCGATGAATCAGACGAGCCACCATCACAGCTGCGCATCAATGTCACCAGCAAGGGTGGGACCACGGCGGCGGCGCTGTCCGTGCTGATGGCTGATGATGGAATGGAAGAGTTGATGATCCGGGCGATCCTTGCCGCGCGCGACCGGTCGGTTGAACTTGGTGGCTGACAGGCTCGGTGGGGTTGATTGCGGCTTGATCCATTTCCCGATTGGCACCATGTTCGGGTGGTAATCTGATTTCGAGGGAGTGGTCCAATGGCAGCAAGTGAAACGCCAACCATGATGATGGACAGGCTGTCCGACGCGGCCTGGGTGATGCTGGCCGATCACGCCCCGCGGGCGATCCATATTGACGATGTTGCCGACGCCGCAGGCGTTGCACCGGCAGCGGCGCGCGCGGTGGCGGGCAGTATCACAGCGCTGATCCTGCACAAGCTGCATCGGCTTGACCGGCAGGCGGTGCTGGAAACGCTGGCCGATATTGAGGATGCCGGCGATGTGCCGGTGCGCGACAAGATCATCGAGGCGTTGATGCATCGCTTCGAGGTATATGCCCCCTACCGCCGGCAGATTGCGCAGCTGGATACAGCGGCGCGGCGCGACCCGGCGCTCGGTCTGCGGCTGCTTGATTCGCTGGTGCTGGTGACGCGGATGCTGCTTCGCATGGCCGGTGACGATCTGGCGGGCTTTCAGGGCGAGGCGCGGGTGCGTGGTGTTGCCGGTGTTGCCCTGGTGGTGGCCAGGGTCTGGCAGGATGATGACACGCCTGATCTGGCGACGACGATGAAGGAGATTGACCGGCGCCTGACAACGGCCGAGGAATGGGGCCGCACACTGCGCGTTCTTGGCGATGGGCATGCACCGGATGAAGATCCCGAGGAAGATATGGCCGGCGGCGATGATCCACTTGACCAGGCTCCGGGCGGCCGATACCAGTAACCACCCCCAAAACCCTGATTAATCACTGTCTAAAGACACACGCGGAGAGATTGATGAGCAAGGATGACACGGCAACCCCAACCGCGACATTCGGCGAATTCATGAAAATCGACATCCGCTGCGGCACGATTGTCGAGGCGGTTCCGTTCCCTGAGGCGCGCAAGCCAGCTTTCAAACTGGTGATTGATTTTGGCGCTGATATCGGCACGCGTAAATCGTCGGCCCAGATCACCGAACTCTACAGCCCTGAAACGCTGGTCGGGAAAAAGGTGATGGCGGTGGTGAATTTCCCGCCCCGCCAGATTGGCCCCTTCATGTCCGAGGTTCTGACGCTTGGCGTTGCCAACGCCAGCGGCGAGGTGGTGCTGGTGGCGCCCGACAAGGACGCGCCCGACGGCAGCCGGCTTCACTGACGGCAGAGACCGACCTCAGACTGGCAGCTTGACGATCACCCGCAGGCCGCCAAGCGGTGAGTCAGCAAGTATCAAATCGCCGCCATGGCCCATCACGATATCGCTGGTGATGGACAGACCAAGGCCGGTGCCGCCGGTCTGACGATTGCGCGAGGTTTCCAGCCTGACAAAGGGCCGCAGCGCATCGGCACGGCGTTCGGCCGGGATGCCGGCGCCATTATCATCAAAGGTGATTGTCACCTCGTCATTGCGGTAGCTTGCGGTCACCTGTGCCTGCTGTGAATAGGCCAGCGCGTTCGAGATGATGTTCTCGATCGCCCGGCGGATGGCCTTGCGCCTGAGCGGGAAGACAGGCAGGGGCGGTGATGGCGGTGTAAAGGTAATGTCAAAGGCATGGGTGTTGCGGGTCTGCGTGACCATCCTGTCCAGCATCGCCTGCAGGTCGGTATCCTCGGTCGGCTCCGCGCCCTCGCCGGCGGCAAAGCTCAGATAGGCGTCGATCATTCCTTCCATTTCAGCAAGATCGGCGCGGATCGCCGCGGCATCCTCGCGGTCACTCATCAATTCAAGCTGCAGGCGGATGCGGGTCAGCGGCGTGCGAAGGTCATGGCTGACGCCGGCCAGCATTTCGGTCCGCTCGTTGAGCTGCCGCATGATGCGGTGGCGCATGGCCTGGAAAGCACGGCCGGCAAGCCGCACCTCGCGTGCGCCCTCAAGCCTGTAATCGGGTGCCTGACGGCCAAGGCCAAGTGCCCGCGCGGCATTGGCAAGCCGCAGGATCGGCCGCACCTGGCCACGCATGAACAACAGCGCGATGGCAAAGAGCAATATTGATGAGCCGAGTGTCCAGCCGAAGAAGGTCCAGCTTGTGGAGGAAAAGATCCGTTTGCGGCTGGCATAGATACGCAACACACCGGGGTCCAGCGCCAGATCGACAAAAACAAGATGCGGGTCCGATTCCAGATCGGCATGCCATTCCTGTCGCAGCCGAACGTCCAGTTCATAGCGCAGTATTTCCTCGGCATAGCTTGCCGGCGGGGCGACATTCGGTCCGACAAATTCAGCCTCGGCATTGTACTGGACCGGGAAGGAGAAATACTGCCATCCAGTCTGCTGGATCAATTCGATGGTGGCTTCGTCGGGAGTCTCGCCAAGCCGGTCGGCAAGAAGACTGATGTCGGCGGCGAGCTGGCCCGCCATATGACGCGTGACGGTGTCCCAGTGACGTTCATAGAAAATGAAGATGGTGATCACCTGCACCAGAATCATCGGCACGAGGATGATCGACAGCATCCGTCCGAACAGCGTTTTCGGCAGGTAGTTACGAAGTTGCATCGCTGCCTCCTGCCGGGCTGTCGGTGCGAAGCAGCCAACCCTTGTTGCGAACGGTCTGCAGGTAGACAGGATAGTGCGGGTCGGGCTCGATCTTGGCCCGCAGCCTGGCCACGGCGACATCGATTGAGCGGCCGCGCATGCTGCTGTCCATCGCCTCGGTGATATCATCGCGCGAGAGAACCCTGTCGGGCGACTCGGCAAAGCTGGCAAGTAGCTTCTGCTCTGCGTTGGTGATGTGAATGCGACCAGTGCTGTGCATCAGGATGCCGGTGGTCCGGTCGAAACTGTAGGGGCCAAAGGTGATGCTCTTGCTTGGCGCGGCACGCTGCGCCGCCGCCCGGCTGAGAATCGAACGGATCCGCAAGACCAGCTCCCGTGGCTCGAAAGGTTTGGACATGTAATCATCGGCCCCGCTCTCAAGCCCGGCGATCCGATGTTCGGTCTCCGACATGGCGGTCAGGAAGAGGGCCGGCACCTGATTGCCGCTGCGGATATCGCTGAGAAACTCCAGCCCTGTCTCGCCCGGCATCATGATGTCAACAATCAGCAGGTCAAAGACAAACCCGTCGAGGAGCTGGCGCGCCTCGCTGGCCGAACCCACATCGGTGACCCGGAACGCACTTTCCTCAAGGAAGCGCCGCAATAGCAGCCGCAACCGTTCGTCATCGTCAATGACGAGGATATGCTGCCCCTGCAAGGCGTCAACGCCCATCATGAAGCTATGCCCCGCCGATCAATCATCCTGCCGTGCCTTGCGGGCATGTGAAAGCGCGCCGACCTGGCGCTGCGTTTCCAGGTCGAGCAGCCCTTCAAGCACCCTCTGAAAGCCCTCAACGGCATTCATGCCGGCATTGCGATAGGCCTTGGCGAAACGACGCCCCTGCACCTCGGTCAGACGTGATTCAAGCTTGGTGCCCTGGTCGGTCAGATAGAGAAGCCGCTGCCGCCGGTCATCGGGGCCGGTCTTCTGAACAACATGATCCGACTCCACAAGCGCCGACAACACGCGCGACAGGCTCTGTTTGGTGATTTTCAGGATCGCCAGCAACTCGCTCACCGTGATCCCGGGGTTGCGGCCGATGAAATAGATCGCGCGATGATGCGCCCGGCCCATATTCTGTTCGGCGAGAATCGAATCCGCCTCGCCGGTGAAATCCCTGTAGGCAAAGAACATCAACTCGATGCCGCGCCGGAGCTCTTCCTCGCGCAGAAAAAGAGCCTTTCCGATGGGTTTTATGTCAGCCATGTTGACCAATAATCCGAGACAATGGTAGCGTACTTCCTGATTACCACAATAAGGCCGGATTGGAACTAAATTTACGATCCGGTTTGTGCGGCGCGGTGGGACGTGTCCGCTGGAGGAGACGAAGATGGCCTTGATTCCGTTCGATGATCGCGACGGCAGCATCTGGCTGGATGGCGAGATTGTTCCATGGCGCGATGCGAAGACGCATACGCTGAGCCACGGACTGCATTATGCAAGCCTTGTTTTTGAGGGTGAGCGTGTCTATTCGGGGACGATCTTCAAGGGTCGCGAACATACCGAGCGCCTGCGCAATTCCTGCAAATTGATGGATTTCGACATTCCGCTCGGCGATGAAGAGGTCGATGCCGCGAAGATGGCGGTGATCGAGGCCAACGGCATCACCGACGGCTATGTCCGTGCGTTTTGCTGGCGTGGGTCCGAGATGATGGCCGTTTCGGCGCAGATGACGACAATCCATGTCGCTATCGCCGCCTGGGAATGGCCAAGCTATTTCGATCCCGAGACAAAGATGAAGGGCATCACGCTCGATATCGCGAAATGGAAGCGGCCGTCGCCTGAATCAGCGCCTGTCCATGCCAAGGCTGCCGGCCTCTACATGATCTGCACGCTGTCAAAGCATGAGGCCGAGAAGAATGGGTTTCAGGACGCGTTGATGCTGGATTACCGCGGCTACATCGCCGAGGCCACCGGTGCCAATATCTTCTTTGTCGATGATGCGGGAACGATCCACACGCCGATCGCCGATTGCTTCCTCGACGGGATCACCCGCCGGACCGTCATTGCGCTGGCCGAATCAAAGCAGATGAAGGTGGTGCAGCGTCATATGGCACCCGAGGACATGGCCGGGATGAAGGAATGTTTCCTGACCGGTACGGCGGCCGAGGTCACACCTGTTTCGAAGATTGGTGACTACAGTTTCACCCCTGCCGAGGTCAGCCGCCAGCTTGTTGACGGTTATGAGGATCTTGTGCGGGGCCGGATCTCGCTCTGATAGTGTGCCGGTGACGGGGCCTTCGCGCCGCTAGCTGGTCCAACGTTTGCGCGCCGCATCGTCGCTTTCGCGGGCGTCGACCCAGCTTGTTTCGTCACCGCGCTCCTCAGCCTTCCAGAACGGGGCGTCGGTCTTCAGAAAATCCATGATGAACTGGGCGGCATCGAATGCCGCCTGGCGGTGCGGTGATGCGGCGCCGACAAGGACGATCTGATCTCCAGCCTCTAGCCTGCCGACACGGTGGATGATGGTGACATCCTCAAGTGGCCAGCGCGTGCGCGCCTCGGCCTCGATCCGCTCAAGCTCTGACTCGGTCATGCCGGGGTAATGCTCAAGCGTCATCGCGGTGACACCATTGTCACTGCTCAGCCCGCGAACCGTGCCAACGAACAGGGCAATCGCGCCAACGGCATCCGCCTGTAGTGCGCGGCTTTCCACGCCGACATCGAAATCTTCGGTTTGCACACGAACAGCCACGATTCAGCCTCCGGTCACCGGTGGGAAGAAGGCCACCTCATCACCGGCGGCAACGGGTGTGTCGAGATCGCCATAGCTGCGATTCACCGCCACCCGCACCGCGCGCATATTCTTCAGCGCCAGCGCATGCCCCGCCGACAACGCCGTCAGATGCGGCACCAGATCGCCAACACAGGCGACATTGTCGGGAAGCGCGACTGTTTCCATCGCGGTGCCGGTATGTTCACGCATCCAGGCAAAATACCGGATCGACAGGCTTGATGTGGTAGGCGTTGTAGTGCTCACAATGCGGACTCCCTGAAGGGTATGAACGTCAGATAGTCTCCGACAGCCACGCCGTCATTTTCAACCGGAATCTCGACAAGACCGTCGGC
>CENJ01040459.1_pt1 | contig 12953 bp, 11 predicted proteins | sample 356161 | NCBI WGS metagenome assembly CENJ01 (sample SAMEA2619531, study PRJEB7988) | marine metagenome | biome: marine biome (ENVO:00000447); feature: surface water layer (ENVO:00002042); material: "saline water (ENVO:00002010), including plankton (ENVO:xxxxxxxx)" | depth 5 m
CCTAAAATTTTTAGAATTATACAACAAATGGAACCATTTGGAGTAGGAAATCCCAAACCTATTTTCATCTTTAAAAACCTGATAAACGATAGTAATCCTAAAATAGTTGGGGAAAATCATATAAAATTTCAATTTTCAGATGTTCAAAAAGAAAATACCATAAATGGAATTTGGTTTAATAGCATTTCATCATATGATTTGATTAATAATAAAAATCAAATGGATGTTGTTGGTTCTATAGATGAAAATATTTTTCGAAATCAAAGAAGCCTTCAAATTCTTATAAAAGATATTAGAATAGTTTAATCTTCTTTTCTAGTATCTGAAATGATATGGAGATCTCTTTGAGGAAATGGAATTCTAATATTATTATTTCTAAAAGCTTGATCGATAGCAAGTCTAATGTCACTTTTAATATTAATAATTTCCCATGTCTTTTGAGCCCAAAAATAAACTTTAAATTCTAACCCATCTTTGCCAAAGTCCTCCAACTCTATTGTGATATTTCTTCTTTTTTCTACAAGAGGATGTTTGAGAGCACATTGGTATAATATTTCTTTTACAGCTTGAGTGTCTGAACCATATGAAACGCTTAAGGAAATATTAAACCTTGTTATTTTGTCACTTATAGTCCAATTGATAATATTTTCTTTTGTTAAATAACCATTAGGAACTATTATGGTTTTACCATCCAAAGTTTTAAGTTGGGAGGTCCTAATATAAATATGGTCTACTTTACATATTTCTGAATTTGGCATTTCTACAATGTCACCTACTTTGATACTTCCATCAAAAAGTAAAATAATACCAGAAAATACATCTCCTAAAATTGCTTGTAATCCAAACCCAATACCAACAAAAAGAGCTGCCGAACCAGCTACTAAGAAAGTGATATTAATTCCCACACCTTGAATGGCAACAATAATAGCTATTGAGTAAATTACATACTTACTTAATTGGATAATGGTGTAGGTTCCACCTTCATCAATCCATTTTTTTTCTTTTGTTGATCTGTATATAAGAACTCTAAAAACACTAATGGAAATTTTAGAAATTATGACGACAAAAATTAAGTAAAATACACTTCCTATAGTAAAACTGAATCTATCATATGTTCCGTTTGCTTTTTCTTCAAAATCAAATCCAAATAACTCTAAATGTGTAATATTACTAATAGAAAATTCTTGGTGTCCAATAATGAGCGCTTCTAAAGCCAGAATGCTACATAGAAGTAATAATATCTGCTTAATTAGTTTTTTTATATTTTTTTCTCGACCTGCTACTAACCATCCTTTTTGTTTTAAATAACCTTCAAGATTTTTATTTATCCACCTATTTAAAATAAGCCACACAAGGAAAACTACCCCAAAAAGAGTGAGGTTAAGAAGGTGTTCTAAACTAAAATAATTTATAAATGCCATAATTTTTATTGTGTTACAATAATACCCAATTCGTCTGCAAATATATTACGTACTTTTATCAATTCCTTAATTTCTTCCATTATTGGCTCTGGAGACTCTGTTGAATCAAGTTCTTTAAGTAATTGCTGTTTATCCAAGATTAGATTTTCTGTAACTCTTAATTTAAAGATATATACAGATTGATGCGCAGCTTGTTTTAATCTTTCTGATTCGACTTTTGTATGAATTTGATGTTTTTTTTTCCAATTCAAACTCAAGACATTTTCTGAGGTAGTTAAATCTGCAACTAAACCAGTTAAATGATTATTTTGAACAAAATGTTGCTCATTTAAAATTAGTCCTTTTTGAAGTCCTTCTAAGAATTCATCAAATACCAATTGATATTTTTCGTTATTGTAAGAAAGTTTATCTGTTAGAATTTCTTCAATAATATATTGAGCAAGAGGATATTCTTCAATAGATTCTTCGTTTTCATTTTCTACTTTTAAAGGGATAGAGTGCGCTCCATAATTTAACATTAATCTAATAAGATCCTTTTCCTGGTAATTTAAATCGTGTTTAATTCCTTTTTCAAAAGGTTTACTAGGTAAGGTATTTTTTGAAATACTTGGAAGAGAGGAAGTCGCATTAATTCCATCCTTAGACCTTAGTTTCTTTTGCACTTCATTTATTAGAAGTTGCTCATCCATCTCAAAAACCTGAGCAGTTTTTTTAATATAAACAGATCTTGAAACTACATTGGGAATTATTGAAATAGAATTAATTATTTCATTAATAGTTTTAGAGATGTTTGCAGGATCGTTTTTTGTTTTTTCCATCAAGTGGTTGGTCTTGAAAGAAATAAAATCAATCTGGTTGTCATTTAAATATAATTTTAAATCTTCATTAGATACTTGATGGGCATAGCTATCTGGGTCTTCACCAGTAGGAAATAAAACTACCTTAACATTTAATCCGGCTTTTAACAACATGTCAACTCCTCTAAAGGAAGCATTAATTCCAGCGGGATCACTATCATAAAGAATAACCACATTATTGGTAAATCGCTTTATAAGCCTAATCTGACCATCTGTGAGAGAAGTTCCACTTGATGAAACAGTATTCTTAATATTGTTATGATGAAGAGATATTACATCAGTATATCCTTCAACAAGAAAGCAACAATCATTTTTAATAATTTCATTTTTTGATTGAAAAAGACCATATAATACATGGCTTTTATTGTAAATCTCACTTTCAGGGGAATTAAAATACTTAGCAACTTTATTATCTTTTCTTAAAGTACGACCTCCAAATCCAATAATTCTTCCAGTAATATTATGAATAGGAAAAATTATACGGCCTCTAAAAAAGTCATAGTTGCCCTTTTCATTTTCTTTGATTAAACCAACTTTTTTTAATGGCTCTATACTATAACTAGTTTCTTTAGCTTTATTTTCTAAGGAATTATAATTTTCTGGAGAATAACCAATTTCAAATTCATCAATTGTTTTTAAATGATAACCTCTTTTTTTTAAATAGGATAATCCTATTGACTTACCTTCATCAGACTCTTTCAAAGAATTTTTGAAAAATTCGTTAGCAAATTGATGAGCAAGATAAAGAGCTTCTCTTTGATGTTTTACTTTTAATTGGTCTTCAGTTTCTTCTTTTTCAACAATTTCAATATTGTATTTATTAGCCAACCACCTTAGAGCCTCTGGATAGGAAAGGTGATCGTGTTCCATTAGAAATGTCACAACATTTCCCCCTTTTCCTGAACTAAAATCTTTGAAAATTCTTTTTCCAGGAGAAACCATGAATGAAGGAGTTTTCTCATTGGCAAAAGGACTCAATCCCTTAAAGTTAGAGCCAGATTTCTTTAAATTGACAAAATCACCAATAACTTCAACAATATCTGCTGAATCAAAAATCTTGGCTATGGTTTCCTGAGGAATCAATTTTTTTAAATCAAAAATATACTTTTTGCTATTAAAAATACTATTACTTAATTGTACACACAACTATTTTAAAAAAATGCATTAACATATTGTACTATATTTTTAATTACCTATACATTTGCTAAAAAATGGATTATGAGTAAAGATCAGTTTCAAGCCCATGACTATTATCTTATGGATGAATTGCTCTCTGATGAGCATAAGTTAATTAGAGATTCCGCTAGAGCGTGGGTAAAGAAAGAAGTTTCTCCAATCATCGAAGAATATTATGAAAAGGCTGAATTTCCCAATCAAATCTTAGATGGTTTGGCATCCATAGGTGGTTTTGGGCCTTATATTCCTGAAGAATACGGCGGAGCTGGATTAGATCAAATATCCTACGGTCTCATAATGCAAGAATTAGAAAGATGTGATTCAGGACTTAGATCTACTTCATCTGTCCAAAGTTCATTAGTCATGTATCCCATTTGGAAGTTTGGTAGTGAATTACAAAAGAAAAAATATTTGCCTAAGCTATCAACTGGAGAAATGATTGGTTGTTTTGGTTTAACTGAACCTGATTTCGGATCTAACCCTGGAGGAATGATTACAAACTTTACTGAAGACGGAAATCATTTATTACTTAATGGTGCTAAAATGTGGATATCAAACGCCCCATTTGCAGATATTGCTATTGTTTGGGCAAAAGATCCTAACAATAGAATAAAAGGAATTATTGTTGAAAGAGGAATGGAAGGATTTGATACCCCTGAAATGCACGGCAAACACTCTTTAAGAGCATCTTCAACAGGTGAGCTTATCTTTAATAACGTAAGAATACCTAAAGAAAATATTTTACCAAATAAAGATGGTCTTGGTGCTCCATTATCTTGTTTAGATTCTGCAAGATATGGGATTGCTTGGGGGGCAATTGGAGCAGCTATGGACTGTTATGATTCTGCATTGAAATATTCTAAAGAAAGAATACAATTTGGTAAACCAATAGCCAGCTTTCAACTTATTCAGAAGAAATTAGCTGAAATGATAACAGAAATTACTAAATCCCAACTTTTAACTCATCGCTTAGGTCAACTCAAAAATGAGGACAGGGCAACAACTGCTCAAATTTCAATGGCTAAGAGAAATAATGTTGATATGGCTTTAAAAGTTGCAAGAGAAGCCAGACAAATCCATGGAGCAATGGGCATAATGAATGAGTATTCAGTCATGAGACATATGGCTAACTTGGAGTCCGTTGTTACCTATGAAGGCACTCATGATATTCATCTTCTTATTACAGGAATGGATATTACTGGAATTCAAGCATTTAGTTAATCCATCTAAAAGAAGATATCATATTTTCAATATCACTTTTTAAGAAAATAATGCTTGGTTTTAGGGAATCATAGTTAGGTTTTGTTTGAAAAAGTAGTTGTCCAGAAAAAAAATGACTTACACTATCTGTAATCGTAAATGCATAATTACAAGCGGTATTTCCTTTAATTTCGTAAGCAAGTGCATATACTTTATTTAATTCACTTTCCCATGTTCTTTCAATGATGGCAGAAGATTTAAAACTATGCTCATAAACCATTTTTCTAAACTCTTCTGATATTTCAAATAAGTTATTATTTAAAGAAATATAATCACATAAAACCTCTGCTTTAAATTCGGGAAATATTATGGTCTTATTACAGTATGGATAGTTTTTAAATTTCTGTTCCCAAGATGAATAGCTAGGGATTTTAAAATTAAAGGAGCAAGTATCTTTAATTTGATAATATTCTTTTTTTGGAAAGTCTATTCTCAAATAACTTTTAGGTTTGGGGAATGTAGCTTCTTGAGAGCAACTCCCTAAGAAAAATAATAATACAATATTTATAAAGTATTTGAAAAATTTAATCAATCTTAATTTTTATTTTTTTTATTCTTCTTTTATCAGAGGCTTCAACGGTAAAAGTGTAGTTTTCAAATACTATTTTTTCATTTTTCAATAAAATTTTTCCAGCATTTTCAATACAGAATCCTGCAAGCGTATCAGACTCTCCTTTTGAAACTTCGAATTTTTGACCATCAATGTTTAATATTTTATAAAAATCTATTAAGGGAGTTTTCCCATCAAATAGATAATTTTTTTCATCTATTTTTAAAAAAGTAACATCTTTTTCATCAAATTCATCAGTGATATCTCCTACAATCTCCTCTAGGACATCTTCCAATGAGACTATTCCTGATGAACCTCCATATTCATCTACAACAATTGCAATATGTGTTTTTTCTTCTTGGAATTCTTTAAGTAAATCATCAAGTTTCTTATTTTCTGGTACAAACTTTGCATATCTTAAAAGTTTAGTCCATTGGTAATTAGCAGGTTCTTTAATTTTACCTATTAAATCTTTTACGTAAAGAATCCCTTTAATTTTATCAAAACTGTCTTCATATACAGGAATCCTTGAAAATTTTACAGCTTTAAGATCATTAATTAAAGATTTATAATCTAAATCATTTTGAAAAGCGACAACATCTGTTCGAGGAGTCATTATTTGTTTTACGTCTGTATTGCCAAATTTCACTATACCCTCTAATATTTTTTTTTCTTCTTTATTATCTACGCTGTCTTTAGTTAAGTCTAAAGCATATTCAAGTTCATCTGCATTCAAAAGTTCAATTTTTTTGTCAATTTTTTTGTCAATAATAGAAGTACTTGAAATTAAAAGATTACTTAAAGGATTGAAAAGAACTTTCAAAATTGAAATAGGAAAAGCCATTAATTTTGAAAACTTCAAATTATAGTTATTTGCGTAGACTTTGGGAATAACTTCTCCGAATAATAAAATAAAGAAGGTAACCAGTACCACTTGAATAATAAAGTTTAAAAGTGGACTTAAAGAATACTTTTCAAAAATATGATTCATCATTAATGATGAAACAAGAACTATGGCCACGTTTACTAAATTATTTCCAATTAGGATGGTAGCCAGTAGTTTTTTTGGATCTGATATTAAATTAATTATTCGTTGACTATTTTTATTTTTCTCATCGATAATTAAAGTTTCCTTTTGAGTATTTGAGAGTCCAAAAATGGCAACTTCGGAGCCAGATAAAAATGCAGAAATTAATATTAGAAACAACAATAAAAAAAGGAATAACCAAAAATTAAAAACAGAGTTGTCTACAACTACAAGATTATCAATTAAATTATTTTGGAGCAACAAGTTTATAATTTAAAATGGGAGATCATCATCTTCTCCAGGTGCAGAAAATTCTTTTTCAGAAGATTTTTTAGGTTCGATTTTGTTGATTTGTTGTTCTCCAAAATTACTCTTTGAATCATTCAAGTTAGCACTACCTAGCATAGTAAGATTATCAGTAATTACTTCAGTAGAGTATCTGTTATTACCATCTTGATCTTGCCAAGATCTTGTTTTTAATTTACCCTCAATATATACTTTATGCCCTTTTTTTAAGTAACGTTCGGCTATTTCAGCTAATCCTCTCCATGCTACAATATTGTGCCATTCAGTTTGAGAGACTTTTTCACCCGTTTTTCTATCCTTGTATGTTTCAGACGTTGCGATTGAGAAGTTTGCAACAGTCGCACCATTTTCTAAATGTCTAACTTCTGGATCTTTTCCTAAGTTCCCTACTAAGATTACTTTATTTACGCTTCCTGACATAATTAATATTATATAATCAAATCTAATGATTATCTAACATTAGTTAGATTTTGGACTATATAATTTTCAACAATTTTTGGAACTGGATAACTTAAAATATTTTTTAGCTTAACTATCATGTTATTATTTTCGCTAAGATTTTTTTTACCCTTAAAATGCCAGAAAACAATACTTAGTTTTTGATGAGTTAGCATATGAATAGCTTCAGTTTTTTTCACAAGACTATAATTTTTAACTAAACTTTTAGGTGGTTCAAAGTTTTTATCATGTGTCTCAAAAAGTGGGAATTGGTAAAGGTTTCTCCAAATATCTTTTTTAATACGCTTTTCCATAATAACAGATTTATTATCCTGAATAATTACAAAATTAAAATAACGAAGCCTTACTTTAATTTTTTTCTTTTTAAAAGGGAGTTCTTTTATTTTTGAGTTTGAAAAAGCCCAACATTTTATATTTAGAGGGCAAATGCTACAGTCTGGACTGGATGGTTTGCACTGGAGAGCTCCAAATTCCATTATGGATTGGTTATAAATTCCATAATTTGATTTAGGCAAATTGTTATAAGCTAGGGAATTAAATAATTTTTTCCCTTTTGAAGTATCAATTGGAATCAATATTCCGAAGTACCTACTTAATAACCTAAAGACATTGCCATCTAGTACAGCTTTTTTTTCATTAAATGCAAAAGAAGCTATTGCTGAAGCAGTATATTCACCAATGCCCTTTAATTTCAATAAATCATTATAATTATCTGGAAACTTTCCTTTTAATTCATTGGATATTAATTTTGATGAAAAGTGTAAATTTCTAGCCCTGCTATAATAACCAAGACCTTGCCATAATTTTAAAACCTTATTTTCACTAGCATTTGCTAAGTTTTGAACTTTTGGAAATTCTTTAATAAAATTTAAATAATATGGAAGACCTTGATCAACTCTTGTCTGTTGTAATACTATTTCACTGATCCATATTTTATATGGATCATTTGTTTTTCTCCATGGTAAATCTCTTTTATTTACATTGTACCATTTAATTAGCTTAAGACTAAAATCTTCATCAATCATGAATGCTAAAATAAAAAACTCATTGCAGGCTTTATGGCTTTCATAAATAAAATTATATTTGCAAGCTATTAACTAGCAAAAATCTTATTTTACATTATGACAAAAGCAGATTTAGTATCAGAAATTACAGAAAAAACAGGTGTTGAAAAAATCGCTGTTCAAGCAACAGTAGAGTCTCTTATGACTTCAATAATTGATGCCATGGAAACAGGTGAGAATGTTTATTTACGTGGATTTGGTAGTTTTGTAGTAAAGAAAAGAGCTGAAAAAACAGGAAGAGATATTTCTAAAAATACAACGATAATCATTCCAGAACATTTTGTTCCAACTTTTAAGCCAGCTAAAACTTTTGTAGAAGGGGTTAAAAATAAGGTTAAGAAGAAATAAAGATTTTAATAATAATTTAAAAGATTAGTATGCCTAGCGGTAAAAAAAGAAAAAGACATAAAATGTCAACACATAAGAGAAAGAAACGTCTGAGAAAAAACAGACATAAGAAGAAGTAGGTTCTTTATCTCACAATAATTAATTTTATTGTGACCGCTTTGTTATAATCAGATAGGAGGTCCAGTGTCGTATGAATTAGTTATAAATTCATCATCAAATGAAGTTGTAACCGCATTGCTTTATGAAAATAAATTAGTTGAAATTCATAAAGAAGGTCTTGATGACCGATTCAATGTAGGTGATGTTTATTTAGGAAAAGTTAAAAAAATAGTGCCCAGTCTCAACGCAGCGTTTGTAGATGTTGGCTATGAAAAAGATGCATTTCTACATTACTTAGATTTGGGTCCTCAGTTTAGATCTATGAACAAATTTGTTCAATTATCTTTATCTGGAAAGCAGTCAACTCACAAGTTAGGGTATAATAAAATTGAAGCAGATATTTTAAAGGACGGAAAGATTAAAGAACACCTTTCTTCCAATCAATTGATCGCAGTTCAAGTTACAAAAGAGCCTATCTCATCCAAAGGCCCTAGATTAAGTGCTGAAGTGACGATTCCTGGAAGGTTTTTAGTGTTAGTTCCTTTTTCAGAAAAAATATCAGTTTCTCAAAAAATTAAAGACCCTAAGGAAAGAGAGCGTCTAAAACGTCTAATTAATAGTATCAGGCCAAGAAAATTTGGGGTTATTATTAGAACTGTTGCTCAAGATAAAAAAGTTGCTGAATTAGATCAAGACTTAAAAGATTTAGAAGAGAAATGGTCTAAAATGTATAAGGAGTTGAGAGGAGCATCACCGAGAAAAAAACTTTTAGGAGAAATGAATCGAGCTACAACAGTTCTTAGAGATGAGTTAAATAAGGAATTTACTAGTATTCATGTGGATGATGAATCTTTATACAATGAGCTTAAAGATTATGTTAAAACCATTGCTCCAGAAAAAGAAGAAATCGTAAAATTATACCAGGGAAAAGTCAGCTTATTTGAAAGTAGAGGAATTAATAAACAAATAAAAGCAACATTTGGTAGAAAAGTTAATTTAAAATCTGGGGCCTATCTTATTATTGATCATACAGAAGCAATGCATGTCATTGATGTAAATAGTGGAAATCGAAAAGCTACTAATCCTGATCAAGAAATAAATGCATTAGAAACTAATTTAGAATCAGCTGAAGAAATTGCAAGGTTATTGAGATTAAGAGATATGGGGGGGATTGTTGCAGTTGATTTTATTGATATGTACAATCGAGCAAACAACAAAAAACTTATTGAAAACTTCAGAAAATTTATGAAGGACGATAAAGCAAAGCATAATATTCAGCCTCCAAGTAGATTTGGTGTTGTTGAGCTTACACGTCAAAGAGTTCGTCCAGAAACTGAAATTAAAACAACTGAGGCTTGCCCTACATGTTTAGGAAAAGGGGAAGTTCAAGCATCTATTTTAATAATTGACGAGATTGAGTCTTTACTTAACTCTATTGTTAACGAAGGAATTGCCAAAAGTATTACTCTAAATGTACATCCTTTTATTGATGCTTTTTTGAAAAAAGGAGTGAAGAATATTCAAAGACAATGGTTCTTAAAATATAAAAAATGGATTGCAATTAGACCTATGACTGAACTAGGAATATTACAATATCAGTTTTTAGATGAAGGAGATAACTCCCTTTAACTAGGATCAGCTATTAAAATGATTCCAACCTTGAGCCTTAAGGGGGGTTAAAGTATTTCCTTTTCCAACTAAATTAATTCCTTGATCTTTTTTTGTGATATGGCCAATCACTGTAATTTTAGGATCATTCTTAATTTTCTCATAATCTTTTTGATTAATAGTGAATAAAAGTTCATAGTCTTCCCCTCCGTTGAGTGCGGAAATAGTTGGATTAATATTAAAATCCATAGATGTTTTATAAGTCTCGGAATCAATAGGAATTTTATCTTCATAAACTTGACATCCTACATTACTTGATTTACAAATATGAAATATTTCTGAAGCTAAACCATCTGAAATGTCAATCATGCTCGTAGGTTTGATATTGTTATCTTTAAAAGATTCTATAATATCTTTTCTCGCTTCAGGCTTAAGTTGTCTTTCCAATATATAATTAAAATTATCCAACTCTGGTTGCATATTTTGATTATTTTTCCAAACCTCTTTTTCTCTTTGGAGAACATTTAAGCCCATATAGGCTCCTCCTAAATCTCCAGTTGTTACAAGTAAATCATTCTCCTTTGCTCCAGATCGTCTAACAATTTCATTTTCGTTACCTTCTCCAATTACTGTTATAGATATTGTTAAACCATTTAAACAAGAAGTAATATCACCACCAATGATATCAACTTTATATTTTTTACAAGCCAACAAAATTCCGTCGTAAAGCTCGTCTATAGCCTCTAAAGTGTATTTACTTGAAATTCCAAGATTCACAGTAATGTGAGTTGGTATGGCATTCATCGCATAAATGTCACTTATATTAACTATAACTGATTTATAACCTAAATGTTTTAAGGGTGTAAAAGACATATCAAAATGAACTCCTTCAACGAGCATATCAGAACTAACTAAAATATTATTTTGAGACTTTATAACTGCAGCATCATCTCCTGGACCGAGTTTAGTATTTTTTTGATAAGATTTAATTTTTTTTGTGATCCTATCTATCAAACCAAATTCCCCTAAATCTTTTAGGGTAACAGCTTCTTTTTCTTCATTCATGACCGCAAATTTAATTTAATACCATCATATTATTAAAACTTTTTTGTTTAACAACTATCTCCATAAATAAATACATTTTAAAATTTGTTTTTTCATCTGTTATTTTATAGGTATATTTGTCTAGTTTATAATAATTCTAAATAAGGTTAAATGATTAAAGTCACAGAAAATGCTAAACATAAAGCCCTAGAGTTAATGAAAGAAGATGGGAAAAAAAACCCATTTATCCGAGTTGGTGTAAAAGGAGGTGGTTGCTCAGGATTGATGTATGAACTTAAGCTTGATAATATTTTAAATGAAAATGATAAGTCTTTTGTTGATAACGGCGTTAAGGTGGTCGTAGACAAAAAAAGCTTTCTTTATCTAGTAGGTACAACTTTAGATTTTTCTGGGGGATTAAATGGAAAAGGATTCGTTTTTAGCAACCCAAATGCTGATAGAACATGTGGATGTGGAGAAAGTTTCTCTTTATAAAATTAACAAATGTCATATACTGAAAAACAGTTAAAAGAAGAGTTAGATAATAAATCCTACGAATTTGGTTTTGTTACTGATATTGAGTCTGAAAAAGCACCTAATGGTTTAAATAAAGACATCATAAAATTAATATCCACCAAAAAAAGTGAGCCAGATTGGTTATTAAATTATAGATTAAAAGCTTTTGAAATATGGCAAACGATGGAAGAGCCAAACTGGGCTCATGTTAAATATGAAAAACCTGATTTTCAAAATATTTCTTATTATTCTGCCCCAAAAAAGAAAAAAGAGTTAAAAAGCTTAGATGAAGTAGACCCTGAACTTCTTAAAACAATGGAAAAGCTTGGCATTTCAATAGAGGAGCAAAAAAAACTTAGTGGTGTTGCCGTTGATTTTGTTATGGATTCTGTTTCAGTTGCAACATCCTTTAAAGAGAAGCTAGGAGAACTTGGAATTATCTTTTGCTCTTTTTCTGAAGCTGTTAAAAATCATCCTGAATTAGTTAAAAAATATATGGGAACTGTTATTCCTTTTACTGATAACTACTATGCTGCTTTAAATAGTGCAGTATTTTCAGATGGATCATTTTGTTATATTCCTAAGGGGGTAAAATGCCCAATGGAGCTATCCACCTATTTTAGAATTAATGAATCAGGTACTGGACAATTCGAAAGAACTCTTTTGATTGCTGATGAATCTAGTTATGTAAGTTATTTAGAAGGGTGTACTGCTCCACAAAGAGATGAAAATCAATTACACGCTGCAGTAGTTGAACTTATAGCTCTTGATCAAGCAGAAATCAAATACTCTACTGTTCAAAATTGGTATCCTGGTGATGATAAGGGTCTTGGAGGAGTTTATAATTTTGTCACAAAAAGAGGAATTTGTGGATATCGTTCAAAAATTTCTTGGACACAAGTAGAAACAGGCTCTGCAGTTACTTGGAAATATCCCTCATGTATTTTAAAAGGGGACTTCTCTATAGGTGAATTTTATTCTGTTGCAGTAACAAACAATTTTCAACAAGCTGATACTGGTACCAAAATGATTCATGTTGGAAAAAATACAAAATCAACAATTATTTCTAAAGGAATTTCTGCAGGAAAAAGTCAAAATAGTTATAGAGGGCTAGTCAAAATAGGAAAAGGAGCTACTAATTCTAGAAATTTTTCTCAATGTGATTCTTTATTAATGACAGATCAATGTGGTGCTCACACTTTCCCATATATTGAATGT
>CENJ01168886.1_pt1 | contig 12952 bp, 8 predicted proteins | sample 356161 | NCBI WGS metagenome assembly CENJ01 (sample SAMEA2619531, study PRJEB7988) | marine metagenome | biome: marine biome (ENVO:00000447); feature: surface water layer (ENVO:00002042); material: "saline water (ENVO:00002010), including plankton (ENVO:xxxxxxxx)" | depth 5 m
CGGGCAGCCAATCCAAGTAAGCATGACAAACGGGCAAGCGTGGCGGCCTTTCCGGCTGTCCGAATCTGAGGCGCAGATGAGGCTGGAAGCCCTGGCCTTGGAGAAGCGGGACATGGATGTGCGGGATGCGTTTGCGCAAGACGCCTCACGTGTGGAGACCCTGTCCTGGGATTTGGATGGGTTGCACGTCGATGCGTCCAAGCAAAGGTGGGATGCGGAGGTGAAAGACGCGTTGATCGCCTTGGGCGAAGAAGCGGATTTGTCTGGCGCCATCGCCGACTTGTTTGGAGGTGTCAAATTGAACACCACAGAAGGCAGGGCCGTGCTTCACATGGCCTTGCGCGGAGAAGATGGCGATGGTTATGAGGTGGATGGACAGGACGTCTTGCCCGAGGTTCTCGAGGTCCGCGGGCGCATGCTTGACTTCGTGGACAAGGTGCACGCTTTGCATACCAATGGCGAGGTGACTGACGTAGTCAACATTGGCATTGGGGGTTCTGACCTCGGGCCAGCCATGGCTGCGAAGGCGTTGCGGCGCTTCTCTTGTGGTCCCCGGTGTCATTTCGTCAGCAACGTGGACGGCGCCCATGTGGCTTCGGTGTTGCAGGACCTGGATCCACAGACGACCATGATTGTGGTCGTCAGCAAGACCTTCACCACACAAGAGACGATATCCAATGCTCGCATTGCCAAGTCATGGCTTGAGTCTGGTGGAGGAACGGCATCCAAACAGCTTGTGGCGGTCTCCACCAACTTGGAAGGAACGCGTGCCTTCGGCATTTCAGAGGACAAAACCTTTGGCTTTGAGAATTGGGTCGGCGGACGTTACTCCATGTGGGGCCCGGTCGGTGTGTGCATTGCACTGTCCATCGGATCTGAACACTTCAGGGCATTCTTGGCGGGTGCTCGTGCGGTCGACCAACACGTGCGATACACGTCATTGGAGGACAATGTGCCCGTGCTCCTTGCCCTTCTCGGACACTGGAATCAGAATGCCCTCGGTTTCCGTTCCCACGCTGTGTTGCCCTATGCCGAAGACCTTGGTCGGTTGCCGGCTTATTTGCAGCAAGCTGACATGGAGAGCAATGGCAAATTTATGGGGCGCGACGGGAAGCCCGTGACTTGGAACACAGGTGCGGTCGTGTGGGGAGAACCTGGAACCAACAGCCAGCATGCGTTTTTCCAGTTGCTCCACCAGGGAACGGAAATTCATCCCGTCGATTTCGTGGCCTTCAAAACGCCCACGAGTGAGCATGAAGGAATGCATCGGATGCTTTTGGCCAATGCGCTGGCGCAGGCAGAGGCTCTGTTGCAAGGGCGCAAGGCCCCCGTAGGAGAGCCCCATCGCTTCTTCCCGGGAAACAGGCCCTCGACGTTCTTCCTGTTTGACGCTTTGTCTCCCAAGTCCTTGGGGATGCTTGTCGCTTTGCACGAGCACCGCATCTTCGTGCAGGGGGTGCTTTGGGGCATCGCGAGTTTCGACCAATGGGGTGTTGAATTGGGCAAAGCCATGGCCAACGCCCTGCTCCCAGAATTGGAGGGCAAGCACAACGACGAGATCTTGCACGATCCTTCGACAGTCTCTTTGGTCAAGCGCTTGGTGGGCTAACGCACCCGGGCTGATTATTCAGGAGGCCCGCACATGGGGTGACCGGGGGTGCGCTGAGTTGATGAGATTTTTTGTAGCTTTAAAGCCAACGCCTCGCGACGAAAAGGCGTTACGAGTCGATTAATTAAAAAAACCGGGCCTCGCCCTCATAATTTGTTTCCAATGAAGCACTTGTTTACTGCTGCACTCACAGCGTTGATGTCAAGCATGGCTCTGGCCAATTTTGTTGGCATGGAGTACGAAGCTGTCGCTGAGACTGCCAACGGCACGACCTACCGCGTTTACGCCACGTTTGACAACCCCACGGATGAGCTTGTGGCGGTTTACGCCCTTGAGACAGCCCCCATGGTGGTGGGTGTTTCTACGTCTTTCTATCAAGACGCAGTTGGTGCGGTCCTCGCTCAAACCATCAACCCTGCGTTCTTCGGCGCGTTTCCTTCGTTGCAATACGACAGCTGGATCACAATCGGTTCTGAGGATTCCAATGGAACCAGTGACGTGCAGCAAGTCGGCATGGATGCGTACTTCGCGGCTTTCGAAAACGGTGGCGGTTTCACCGTGGACACCTTCATCGGTGGGTCTTGGTTCTTGCTCCCCAACCAAAGCGCGGATGCTGAAGCAGGCTCCGATGGTCGTGTGTTGATCGGTCAATTCACCACAGACGGGGTTGTCAACTTGACCATGAACTTCCAGTGGGATGACGAAGCGACCAACACCTTCCAAGCGGAAGGCGTGTCCATCGTGTTCCCAGAAGTTCCAGTTCCTGGTTGCACCAACCCCAACGCGGACAACTACAACGACCTCGCCAACGAAGACGACGGTTCTTGCACATTTGGTGGTGGCCTTAGCACGGGATTGTCCTATGACGTGGTGTCTGCAGACCCCCTCGGCACTGGGGAGACCACCTACCGCATCTACGCCAACTTCTCATCCAACGATGTGGAGGTAACTGCGATGTACGGTACGGATACAGAGCCGTGGATTTTGGACGGCGACGCACCGTTTTACCAGGATGCCCTCGGCGGCGATTTTGGAGGTTCCATTAACCCCTTGTTCTTCGCCTCGTTCCCTACATTGGAGTACGACACTTGGTGGACCATTGGCGCCCAGCCTGGAGACGCCGACGGCTTGAACAGCGCCTTTGATGCTGCCTTGACGTCATTTGCGGATTGGAACAGCGGCGGAGACTTCGTGGTGAACACCTTCATTGGGGGATCCATTTTCGTTGTGCCTGGTGCCAATGGACAGGGCAACCCCATCAACGGCCGCGTGCTGTTGGGCCAAGTGACCACTTCAGGTACAACGAACGCCACCATCAACTTGCAATTCCGTGATGCGAACCAGGATTCCTTCTATGCTTCAGGCATGACCCTGACCTTCCCTGTGGCAGGAGCAGGCTGCAATGACCCCACGGCGTGCAATTATGACGAAAACGCTGAAGGCGACACAGATTGCATTTTCCCCGCAGAGTTTTACGACTGCGAAGGCTGCATCAACGACACCGACGGTGATGGCGTGTGCGACGAATTGGAAGTGCTCGGTTGCACCGACAACGCGGCGTGCAACTTCGACATCAATGCCACAGAAGAAGACGGTTCTTGCCAGTCGCTTGACGCCTGTGGTGTGTGCGGTGGAGACAACAGTTCTTGTTCTGGTTGCACCAACCCCGCGGCAGACAACTACGACGAAACTGCCCTCTTTGACGACGGATCCTGCATCATCAGCGGTTGCACCAACCCAGACGCGGACAACTACGATCCAGCTGCCAACAGCGACGATGGCTCCTGCATCATCAGCGGTTGCACCAACCCAGCCGCCGACAACTACGACCCAGCCGCCAACAACGACGACGGATCGTGCATCATCAGCGGTTGCACCAATCCAGCCGCCGACAACTACGACCCAGCTGCCAACAACGACGATGGATCTTGCATCATCAGCGGTTGCACCAATCCCAACGCGGAGAACTACAACCCTGAGGCCAACAACGACGATGGATCTTGTGTGGCCACGGGTTGCACGTACCCAGGTGCGGACAACTACGATGCGGTGAACACGGCAGAAGACGGTTCTTGCATCTTCTCTGGATGCACGGACGCCACGGCGGACAACTACATCCCTTACGCCAACAATGACGATGGATCGTGCGTGTTTGAGCCTTGTGCAGGTGGCGCTTGCCCATTTGATACGAACGGCGATGGCGAAATCGGCTCTGCCGATTTGCTTGACTTCTTGGTCGCCTTCGGCCAAGCGTGTGAAGATCTCTGATCAAGACACGTGTACAGCAACCTCCCGGAAGGAAGGCAAAGCGCCGACGAGAGTCGGCGCTTTCTTTTTTCAGAAAATTTGTGGGGGAGGTGCTTAGTGTACATTGCACTCCCACCGCTCCTTGACGTTCGACGCTGACATCGTGCTCGACGCGGTGTGCTGGAAATCTTGCGCTGCGTGTGAGCTTGCCGGCGGTTGCACAGATCCTGCATTTGTGGAGTACGATCCGTATGCCACACAAGACGACGGCAGCTGTGGTGAGTTGATTGTGCTCGGGTGCATCTACGACTCAGCCAGCAACTTCGACCCGATTGCAAACGTAGATGACAATTCATGTGAGTTCACGGAAGAAACGAACGATTGTCCCGCTGATCTCGATGGCGACGGTGCGGCGACGACGGGAGACTTGCTCGCGTTCTTGGCCACGTTCGGCTTGACGTGTCTCTGAGCATTTGAATGACTGAAACAAAGGGGGCTTCGGCCCCCTTTTTTTGTTTTCATGTGCCATGGGGGTGACTCTTGAAGGAGGCAGGCTCCTATCTTTGTACCATGAAGCTTTTGGTGTCCGCGAGACTGCCTACCGAAGCGGGGAATTTTGAAGTGCACGCCTTCGAAAGTGGTGTGCCTTCTCAGCCGCATTTGATGCTCTGCTCGAAGAAACAGCCTGATGGATTGCCTCTGGTTCGGGTGCATTCCGAGTGCTGGACGGGCGATGTCATGGGGTCGCTCCGTTGTGACTGCGGTCCGCAATTGGATTCTTCACTCAATCAAGTCCAAAAAGAGGGCGGAGCGGTGCTCTACCTCCGACAAGAGGGCAGAGGCATCGGATTGGTTGAAAAGCTGAAGGCCTACAATCTGCAGGATGAAGGCCTCGATACCTACGAGGCCAATGAGCGTCTGGGACACCAGCGTGACGCGCGTCAGTTTGACGTTGCGGCCGTGATGTTGGCCTCGAGGGGATGGACGGCCATCCGGTTGTTGACCAACAATCCGGACAAGGTGTATGACCTCGAAAAAGAGGGCATTGAAGTGCGTGAAGTTGTGGCTCTTGAAATGGCGCCCAACGAGCACAATGCAGAGTACTTGTCTGCCAAGGCCAAGGAGGTCAAGGAGGGGCACACTCGCGAATAAGGAAAGGGCCTCAGCGGCCATTTTCAGATCGTTGCCGAAGTGTTTGTGATCGGCGGGATTTCCGGCGTAGCAGCCCAAGATGAGGGTTGGAGGGCAGCACCCCAGGAAAAGAGAGTTGGTCGAGCCTCATATGGACAATGCGTGCATCCACTCCATGCACACGATGGCGCCGATCGTGCCTACGGCATAGCCCAATACCGCCAAGAGAACGCCAACGGGTGCCAATGCGGGGGAGAAAGCGCTTGCCACAATGGGCGCGGATGCAGCGCCACCGACATTGGCTTGGGACCCGACAGCGACAAAGAAGAACGGGGCTTTGATGAGTTTGGCCACCAGGAGCAGCACCACGATGTGGACGAGCATCCAGATCAAACCAATGCTGACGGCACTGCCATACATGGCCCAGTTTTCGATGAGGCTGCCAATGTCCATTTTCATGCCAATGGTGGCCACCAAGATGTACAGGAAGACGGAGCCCATTTTGCTTGCACCGGCGCCCTCGTAGGATCTGGCGGGGGTGAAGCTGAGGGCAATGCCCATCGCAGTGGCTGTCACGACCAACCAAAAGAACCCTTTGGTGATGGAAGACAGGTAGATGGCCGGAGAGTCTGGATTGGCTGCCATTGTATTGTCGAGCCAAGAGGACAACGCCACCGACGCATTGTCAGCGACCAAGTGAGATACGGCGACCCCTCCGAACGCAATGGCCACGATGACCATCCAATCGGGAAAACTCGGGATGCGCGCGGCTTTGGCTTGCAATTGTTCCACCTTGTCCTGAAGCTCGTTGACTGCGGATGCGTCTGCCTTGAGCCATCCGTCAATTTTGTCACGGATGCCAGCCCCAAACAGCAGGAAGGGCATCCACAAATTGGCCACGAACACATCGACGATGAGCATGATGGAAAATTGAGCGTCCAGCGTGTCGGAAATTTCCTTGAGTGCGGCCTGGTTGGCACCCCCCCCGATCCAGCTTCCAGCCACGGTGCTTAACCCCCGCCAATAGGCGTCTGGTGCATTCCCGCCCAACACCTCCGGGTTGGACTGACCCACCAGCCACAAAGCCAGTGGTCCGCCGATGACGATGCCCGCGGTGGCGGCAAAAAACATGATGATGGCCTTGGGGCCGAGGTTGTAGATGCCTTTGAGGTCAATGGACAGGCAGAGCAAAATCAAGCTGGCTGGGAGCAGGTACCTCGAAGCCACGAAGTAAAGGTTGCTCTCCTCGCCATTGACAATGCCCAGCGAATTCAGCGCCGCAGGGATGAAATAACACATCAGCAAAGCGGGGACGAACGTATAGAATCGCTTGAATTGGGGCAAAGAGTGGGTGTAAAAGACCAACCCCAAAGCACCCGCAAGAAGTCCGAGAACCACTGCATCGTTGGTGAAGACGGCGTTAAGCAAATAGGAAGAGAGCATGGGAATCATTGCAAAGCAGGTTTGCGCAAAAATGCCAAAAACCAGACAAACGAAAAACGGCCTGCGCGAAATGCGCGGGCCGTCCTCTTCTTTGGTTCCTGGCAGAACCGAACCCTATCACCAGACCATCAATGGGATGTTTCCGGATGGAGTGGAGGTCCCCACTTGAATGAAGTAGGTGCCTGGTGCAATGGATTCTCGAATGGGGTACCCCACAACGCCGGGGGATTTGACAATGCCTGTTCCCTGCCAGACGACACGTCCGTCAGACGCCAGCACACGGATGGCGGTTTGGTCGTTGTCCAAGCCAGAGACAAACACCATGCTGTGCTCAGGGCTCATGGGGTTGGGGAACAAGTTCAGTTCAGGAGCTTCAGAGAATTCAACCACATTGTCTGTTGACACCTCGTCGTCCACTTCGTCACAAATGCCATCTCCGTCGAGGTCGTTGAGGCAGTTGCCCTCACAATCGTAGTACGGCCCTGCATAGGTGCAGGATCCGTTGCTGTCGGTGGCCGTGGCGTCGAAGTTGCAGGCATCTGCATCCTCGCAACCCGCGATTTCCAATTCGTCACACACGCCGTCGCCGTCGGTGTCGTTCAAGCAAGCGCCATCGCAGTCGAAGAACGTTTCTGCGTACTCGCATGAACCGTCGTTGTCGGTGGCGTCCATTTGGAAGTTGCATGCTGAAGCGTCATCGCATCCTGCGATTTCCAACTCGTCACACACGCCGTCGCCATCGGAATCCTGGATGCATTCGCCATAGCAGTCGTAGTAAGTCTCTGCCCAAAAGCACAGGTCATTGTTCGCCACCGTGGCTTCTGCGCTGTAGTTGCACGCGTCTGCCAAAGTGCATCCCGCTTCGTAAGAACATTCTTCACCTGAAGCGGGAGGGTCCGTGGCTTCGGGGTTGTAGTTGCTGGCAATGATGTCTTGACACCCCGTGACTTCCAATTCATCGCACACCTGGTCGTTGTCGGTGTCGTGAATGCAGCCTTCACAGGTGTAAAATTCTGCGGGGTAGGTGCAAGAACCGTCGTTGTCTGTAGCATTGGCATCGTAGTCGCACGCGGTTTCATCGTCACACCCCGCGATTTCCAATTCATCGCACACCCCGTCGCTGTCGAAGTCATTCAGACAGACACCCTCGCAGTCGTAGTATGTCTCAGGGTAGGTGCACGATCCGTCGTTGTCTGTGGTAGAGGCGTCAAAGTTGCAGGCACCTTGGTCCTGACAACCTGCCACTTCCAACTCGTTGCAAATGCCGTCGCCATCGCTGTCCTGGAGGCATTCGCCGTCGCAGTTGTAGTGTGTTTCAGCGTACGTGCACGATCCGTCGTTGTCGGTGGCCGCGGCGTCGTAGTCACACGCGGTCACGTCATCACATCCCGCGATTTCGAAAGGGTCACACACGCCATCTCCATCCACGTCGTTCGTGCAGGAGCCGTCACAGTTGTAGTGGGTGGCGGGGTAGTCGCAACCGCCGGAAATTGTCGCGCTCGAGTCGTAGTTGCAGCCGTTGGGGTCGGTGCACCCAACACACGACGTGAACTCGCATGAGCCGTCGTCGTCAGAGGCGTTCTCGACATAGTTGCACGCGGTCGCATCGGTGCATCCATCGGTTTCCAACTCACAACACACCCCATCTCCGTCTTCATCGCAGTGGCATTGGCCATTGCAGTCGTAGTACTGTTCTGCGAATGTGCAGCTGCCGTCGTCCAAAATGGCACCAGGCGTAAAGTTGCACGCAGTCACATCTTGGCAACCTGAGATCTCCGCGGCATCGCAAATGCCGTTGTTGTTTTCGTCTGCGCAACCTTCCATTTCCGAGACTTCGGAAGCGCACACTTCCCACGAGCCCTCGTAACCGTAGTTGTTCGTGGTGTTGTCCAACTCGACCAAAACATCGCCCGCGGCGTTGGTGAGGTTCATGCTTCCTCCGATGTCACAGATGCCGTCGTCACCGAAGTCAATGGAGCAAAGGCCATCGCCGTTGGTGTCTTCCATGATCAAGGTGTGACAGCCCACGGGAACGCAACCGCTGCTCACGTAAGTGGCTGGATTCACAGGGTAGTCGCCGCCATGCATGATGGCTTCGCCGTCGCTGTCTTCGATGCGCCAGCTGATTTCGTTGGCCCACGTGTCCGTGTTGAGCGTCATGGTCCAGTAGTCACTCTGCGCCAAGACGATGCGTTCAACGCTTTGGTCGTTTCCTGGAAAATCGTCTTGGACGTTGCCCAACAAGCGAACTTCGAGATCCAATTCGTTGGTGTCTGCGGCAAGTGCCAATTCAGGCAGCATCACCTCGACACTGGCTCCGGCCTCCACGCTTTCTTCGTGAATGGTCGTAAACGGGCTGTGTCCGTTGACAGAGGTGGTCAATTCAAATCCCGTCACGGTCTGCGTGCCAAAGTTGGTCACGATGACTGTGGGCGTCAGTGAGGGGAGGCATGTGGATTCCCCCACATTGCCCAATCCGGCAATGGTCAAATCGTGTTCTGTCACGGCCAGGCCGCCCAAGCTCTCCAAGAGGCTTGAACGTGAGGATTCCAAACAGGCACGCATCCGGTCACGTTGACCGGCGGTGAACATGTTCTTGCACGTTTCCTGCGCGTAGTCCATGTAGTTCTCCACTTGGGCACCGTCACAGGTGGGGCTTGTGCATCCAGAGTTGTTGGAGATGGTCGATGGAGTGTCACACACCAAATCACCTTGCGTTTCGCAATTCGTTTCCGAGGTGCACGAAGTGGTGTTGGAGAAGGTGTGGTACAGCGAAAGGTGGTGGCCCATTTCGTGGGTAACCGTTTTGTTCAAGGTTCGGCCAGGCTTCAACTCGCCCACCAGACCAAAGGCATTGTAGAGCACCACAAGGCCGTCGCGTTCGTCGTTGGTGGGACCCAAGTAGGCATAACCTTGGATGCCGTTTCCGCCATTGTTGCCATTGATTTCCGGGACCACGAAAATGTTGATGTATTCATCGCCATACCACGTAGTCAAGCTCTTGACCGCGGATTGATCGGCAGCATCGTCATCCTGACCGTTGCTGATGCCATGTTGCGCGTATCCCGGCACACTGTTTCCGTTGACGCGTACGATGCCGTTGGTGGGCTCTCCCGCTGGAGTGCGTCGCGCCATTTCAAACTGGATGAAGGTGTCTGCACCCTCGCTGTCGCTCACGCGGTTACGGAAGTCGTCGTTCATGCCATCAATGGCGGACAAGATTTGTGCATCGGTGATGTTTTCCTCCACACCCACTGGCGATCCGCGGTGAATCACGTGAACCACCACAGGAAGGGTGTACGTGTCCATGTCTCGATTGGACGAAGCCTGCAAACGTTGAACCGCAGCACGTACTGCGTCAAAGTTCCGGGCGTAGGGCTCGGAGGTGGCCATTTCGGCGGCGTGAAGCGCATCGGCCGAACATGGCTCAGTCGTTTGGGCCAGAGAGGAGAAGCTCGTGGTGAGCAGGGCGAGGATGAAAATGAAAACACGCACGAGATGGAGTGTTGATAGGGTTTGACCTCGCTTACGGGACTGGGTCCACTCCGGTTTCAGTTTCATCCAACGAAAAACCCCGAGGAACGAATCCATCGGGGTTTCAGGAAGAATTTTATCAGAAATTATATCTGCAACCTCAGTTTTTTGCAGTGACTTTGATCAGTTCAACTTCGAAAATCAGCGCGGCGTAGGGTGGGATGGCTCCGCCTGGTGCAGGACGCGCACCATAGGCGAGTTCTTGGGGGATGTAGAATGTGGTTTTGCCACCTTCTTTCATCAGCTGGAGGCCTTCTGTCCAACCGCGAATCACACCATTCAAGGGGAAGGAGATGGGTTCGCCGCGCTTGAGGCTCGAGTCGAATTCGGTGCCGTCCAAGAGAGTTCCGCGGTAGTGAACCGTGACTTCGTCCGTGGCGTCTGGGGAGGCGCCGGTGCCTTCCATGGTATGCCTGTATTGCAATCCTGACGCAGTGGTGACGATGCCGTCGTTCTTGGCATTTTCCCTCAAGAAGGATTCACCTTCTTCCTTGAAGACTTTGGCCTGTTCATCCTTGAGTTTGGTCATTTCAGTCCGAACGATGGCGTCTGCCTCTGACGCGGACATGGTCGCATCGCCCGCGAGGGTGGCCTCAAAGCCAGACTTGAGCGATTCGCCGTCGACCGAGGAAAGGCCTTCGTTGGAGAGGTTGGTGGCGAACAAAACGCCGAGGGCATAGGATAGAGAATCCATGGATTGGGTTTGGGTGGGTTGTTCTTTGTCAGCATTCCGCTTGCCTCTCTGACCAAATGTGGTGACGGAGAAACACGTTGCAAGGGCCAAAACGAGGCACATTCTTGCGTGGTGGCATGGGTTGTTCATGTCGGCAAAGTTCGTATGAAAACCTTCTTGTTGGGCGTCGATTCCTCAGAAGAAAACCGGTACCCCAATTTACTGAATTCCTCGAGTTCAGCGGGGGTATGAATGTCGTGAAGAAGGACGTGTCGCGCCATGGCGCCTCGGGCGGTTTTGGCGAAGGAGGAAATGGCCTTGAGTTGTCCATTGCGGTGTTCGAGGAAGGCGCACGTCACCACGCGTTCGGCCGGGACGCCATGCAAGGCAACGTCTCCGTATTCCGCACTGGCCAAATTCAAAATAAGAGAACCCTCTCCCAAGGCATCCGCGCATTCCGTCACCACTCGCGGAAGGCGCTTTTTCCAAAAGGAAGCCATGTTGTTGAAGGCCGTGTCGTGACACCACCGCTCGCCCATTTCCAAGCGCACGGGCATGAAACAATCCATGGGGCGCAACAACCCGTACACGCCGTGAAGAATGCGCAAACGGCGTTGGGACGCAAGCAAGGGCTTGTGGGGCAGGCTGGGCAGGTCCATGGATTTGAATGCGTCGCCACGAAACGTCCAACCGGCCACGGCGTCGCCCTCGGGGGTCCAAGCTTGGTGCCACGCATGCACTTTGGTGGCAAGCGCGTCACTGAGGTGCAATTGCGCTTGGGTTTGGGCCAGGGACCAGCCCTTCAGGGCTTTCACAATGTCGGTGGCTTCTTTGATCAGCACAGGCGAGGACAATGTCTGATCAAAGGCGGCGCCCGGTCGGTCGGGGTTCAGCGTTTTGGCAGGGGAGAGAAGCACAAGCATGGTGCAAAGTTGGAGACAACCGCGTTATCTTCCCTTCATGAAGAATGCCAAAAGCCTCGTAGGATGGCTGACCTGTGTCTTTGTCTTGGGATGTGTGGACGTCGCCCAGGCGCAATCGCCTTGTCCGTCGGACTCCTTGCCCTTGAACGTCAGCGTGACCACCGACGCCTGGGGGTACGAATTGTATTGGGAACTCATCGACGCGTCTGCGGCCTGTGGCGATGGAACAGCCTTGTTGTGGGGAGGCAATCCGGAAGTTGGATGCGGTGATGGGTTGGCGGGACTTCCCAGTGAGGTCTACGACAACAACACCTTGTACACCTCCGCGACCATTTGTGTGAGTGAAGAAGACAGCTTGGTGCTGATTCACCGAGACAGCTATGGCGATGGAGGCAGTGACTTTGCAATCGCCTTGGGCGGCAATGAGGCTTTTGGGTTTGACGGCTCTGGGACCGGGAATGATTGGTCCTTTCAGCCCGTGCTTGCAGTGGCGGATTTGCCTTGTCTTGCCGAGCCCATCTTCGCAGATACGATGACTTGGGTGGGATCGACGGAGGATGCATCCGTGTCTCCCAATGAACCGGCACCGCCGGCTTTAGGATGCGGTACGTACGGTGGTTGGTGTGAAGCCGGGTTGGAAAACACTGTGTGGCTGTCTTGGGAAGTGCCTCAAGACGGAGGCGTCTTTGAAATCAGCACCTGCAACGAACAAACCACATTTGACACGCAGCTCGCACTTTGGCGCGTGACAGATTGCGCTGATTTTGAGTCATACGAACTGGTGAATGCCAACGACGATGCGGGTTGTGGTTTGGGGGCGTACAGAAGCACCTTGCTGACGCCATGTTTGGAAGGAGGGGAGACGATGATGCTTCAAATCGACGGCTACTACGGGGAAGTGGGAACCGTGGAAGTGAGTGTCACGACCGCGGCGGCTGAGGCTTGGGCTGTGTCTGCGGGTGTGCAAGACCTGTCATGCAGCCTGTTGACTTCGTTCGACCCCAACGGATTGATTTCCGTCAACAGCAATGTGGGCGTCGATGCCGTGGACTGGATGTGGGAAGGGCCGTTTGGCTTCACCTCCGACGCAGCCAGCATTGGTCCCCTTCTCCCCGGAGACTACACGCTCGAGGCATCCTTCTGTGGCCAAACGTTCTCCGCGTCCTACGAGGTGGGAGAGCCTGCACCCTTGGAACTTGAGGTTTCACTCAGCCCCGATTGCGCATTGGGTTCCACCACAGGCGTGGTCGACATCGAAGGGGGACAAGGCGTGACGACGGCCACATGGACGTCTGGCGCATTCGGCACCACGGGTCTGGAAGTCAGTGGACTTCCAGGCGGCCTGTTCGAGGTCGATGTGGTCGATGAAAATGGCTGCGAAGCTTAGGAAGT
>CENJ01077767.1_pt1 | contig 12936 bp, 12 predicted proteins | sample 356161 | NCBI WGS metagenome assembly CENJ01 (sample SAMEA2619531, study PRJEB7988) | marine metagenome | biome: marine biome (ENVO:00000447); feature: surface water layer (ENVO:00002042); material: "saline water (ENVO:00002010), including plankton (ENVO:xxxxxxxx)" | depth 5 m
TTCTTTTTATAAGCACCAATTTTTTTATTTAAGAATTCATATAATTCTTGTCCTTTTGGTGTATTCTTACCATGATTTTCACTAAACCATTGTTTAAAATCATCAAATACTTCTTGCTTTCCTATTATTTTGGTTTCAATATCATCTTTAATAATTCTTTCTTCAAAATACTCGCTGAAATAATCTTGTTTCTTTCTATATTTTTTACCCTGTTCAAGAACAGCATCGCAATCAGTTACAATCCCACCAGTTTTAAAACCAACATCAACAATCATTTGTAAAAACATATGTTTCCATTTATCTAATTCATTATCTAATTTTTTATCAATTAAGAATTCATAATCTTCTATTTTCTTAGATGGCTTAGCAACAAATTTAGATATAAATTCACAAACTCTAATTCTTCGCCATGTTCCATCATCATTTGATTTGATATCAAATAAATGATTTGTACAAACAACTAAACTAAATTGTGGTGTAAATCTTATAATATCTGAAAACAACTTTCTGGCGGTAATTTCATCACCACCAGTTAATTCTTTCATAATACCTTCATTTAATGGCGACCCTTTTTGAGGTTCTTGGATAACAGCATATCTAACACCTTTTAAAGCAGCAATATCTGGAGAAGCAGCACCTGCTGTTGGGCGTTTTTGTGTAATATATTGTAGAGGAACACTGCCTTTATAATCACCTAATATTTTTTCCATAAATTTAACCAATACAGATTTTCCATTTCTACCACAACCATTATAAATATTAAATGTTTGATTATCATTTGTCCCTATTAGTCCTGTAGCCAAATGTTCCCACATATATTGTTTTAAACTAGGATTAGGAAATAATTGAGACATAAACGTTTCAATAGCATTAATATATTTTTTATCTTCTTCTGTATTCTCTTGAGGTTTTTTATATGGTAAATTATTACATAGAGAACAATAATCTTCTGCTCTTCCAGGTCTAAACACTTTATTTTCGAAATCAATTACACCATTAGGTGTGCAAAATAACATAGGGTTAGCATCTAATTTTTCTTCAAATCCTTCTTCATAAAACAATTCACAACATTCTGTCATAATATTATTTTTAGAACTGGTTTGTTTTAACATTACACTAATATCAGATAAAGCGTGTATTTTTTTCATTAGCGTATTAACTGCTTGATCCATAGGAGTCTTAGTGTTTTGATTTTTACTTTTTAAGTTATTAATTTCTTCTTGTTTTTGTCCTTCAGCAGAATTATTATAAGAAACACCACTAGCAACCGCCTCTTCATTTTGATTATCATTCGTTTGGTCAGCAATAGCAGTGAGTTTTTCTTTTTCTTCCCATGTTTTTCTGGAATAAATATTACTAATTTCTGTGCTTAATAATTTTCTTAGTGTCGTTCCTCTGTCTAATGGTTTCCATCTACCGTTTTTATATTCATACCATTCATTTCTCTTAATACTGACACATCTAAATTTATCTTTATAAAGTTGATAAGCTACCATAGCGATATCGTGAGCGGTTTTACCATAAGATTGACTTTTTTGAATATAATAATCAACAGTGTCATTTTTTATTTCTTTATATTTTGATTTGTTTGATTCTTTTGCCCACCACATAATAGATTTTTCTGTTAGTCCTTCGCCTTTTTCTTGATATGCAAAATTAGACCATGTTTGCCAATGTTGTTGAATATCGTTTTCCCAATCAAATTTTTTCCATTGTGATGAAAATTTCATCCATGACAAAAACATTCTCCCGTGTTGATCATGAAAGGTATGTTTTAATTTTATATTGTGCAGTGCTAATCCAACTTTAATCCAATTATTATAAACAGTATAATATTGTTCACCTAAAATCATTAAGAATTTATGAGTTTCATATAAAACATAATCATCAGCATTTATTTGTGAAAACCATTCTTCTATTGCTTCATCTAATTCTATTTCACTGGTAATATCTTTATATGCTTCTGATTTACCGTGTTCATTAGTTGATACATATTTTTTTTTATATTTTTTATTAATTTTAATATTTTTTGCTCCTTTTTTTTTAATTTTATTGTAAAGTTCCATAACAGATTCTTTTAATTTATATTCAATATGATTAGCATATTGGGCAGATAGTTTTGGGAATAATTCTTTTGTAATTTTGATAGATTTTTTTTCCAATTCATACATACCATCTTCTTCTTCTGGGTGATTGATATTTACTTGATAATGATCCACTAATTTGTATGGTTTGTTAAATGGCTTTTTAGAACCATACATTTGCCAGTTCGTTGTTCCTTTACTTATACCTGCGTCTAATACTTCTTCATAACTATTTTCTAAATTTAATTCTTCAAATACTAATCCAATGTCTTGTAATATTTGATTTCTAAGAATATATCTGACATATTTATCAGATTTAATACCAATAATCATATGTATACCATCTTTAGTAACATCATCCAACATATTAATGCTATCTTTTTCAAATAAATAAATAGGAAAACTTGTGCCAGGTTTCATATCGTAAATTTCTAACAATTTTTCCATATACAATGAAATTATATCATCTCTATGCTCTTCATTATGAACTCTATAATCAATCTCTGTGCTATAACGAAAATCAAAATCTTCTAATATAGGACCACCATTTACTAATTGCTTTTCAGTTAAATATTCATCTCTATTATTTTTAATAACAGCATCATAATATTGATCATGAAATTTCTTTAAACTATCGGTTGGAACATGATATGACCCACCATATATTTGTGTTTTACCATTTGCATCTTTTTTAGATGGTATTCTGGTGTGTGTTATGCTAACATTTCCTTTTCTTTTATATGACTTTAAAATGTTATCAAATTTTGGCATTACTTAATATAATTTCAATATATTTTATTAAGTCAATTTTATTTTATTAAAATTAAATTAAATACTTTTATTACTTTTTTATCGTATATAAAAATATATTTACGATAATAGTTTAAACCTTTCTAAATATTTATAAATAATGGAAGATTCTAATAATTATATGCCGATAGACACAAAAAAACGCATTGCTAAGGATGTTATAGAAATAAATAAAAATCCATTACATAAACACGGTATCTATTATTTTCATGATGAAGAAAATTTAAAAAAAGGGTATGCTTTAATAATAGGTCCTGATGATACAATTTATGAAGATGGTTTTTATTTTTTTGAATTTATTTTTCCAATGAATTATCCAGCTTGTCCTCCAAAAGCAAAATTTGTTACAGGAGATGGTAAAACGAGATTTCATCCTAATTTATATCGTAATGGTAAAGTATGTTTGTCATTATTGAATACATGGAGGGGTGAATCATGGACATCGTGTCAAAGTATTTCTACAATACTATTAACATTAGTTACATTATTTCATAATAAACCGTTATTAAATGAACCGGGTTGTACAGAAAAACATAAAGATTTTAATAGTTATAATTTAATTGTTGAATATAAAAATTATGATATAGCAATATTAAACGGTGTTCGTCATAAAGAAAATAATAATTGGTATGGTAAACAATTTAATGTATTTAATGATATTATTAACACACACTTAATTAAAAAATATGATAATATTTTCAAACGTTTAGAAAAATTATCAAAGAAAGAACCAAAAAAATATAGAACTTCAATATATTCGATGGATGTAGAAATTGATTATATGTTAATTTTCACCAAATATAAATCTTTTCAAATAAACAATTAAATTGAAAAAATAATAAATAGATATTATTAATATATATAGATATGCATTTCTGTAAAGTTTGTAATAATATGTATTATATCAGAATGAAAAGTAAACAAATGAATTCTTTGATATATTATTGTAGAAATTGTGGACATGAAGATGATTCATTTAAACAAAATTTAAATAATATATGTGTTTCAAAAACACATATAAAAAATGCTGGTTCAGAAAATTATCATCATTTATTAAATGAGTATACAAAATTAGATCCTACATTACCAGTAATAGACAATATTAAATGTCCAAATGTCACGTGTGAAAGTAATAATACTGAGAACCCAAAAAAAAATAAAATAATATATTTACGTGTAGATGATCAAAAAATGAAATATTTATATATTTGTGCTAATTGTGATAAGGTATGGAATACTTTTAATTCAAATTAATTTAATATTTTATAAATAAATTGAAAAAATATTAAACACTTATATTATATTATAATAATGGCACAAAATTTATATTTTAATGAAGAACCTTTAGATGAACAAAAATTAGTAAATATTGTAGATAGTATAGAAACAGATTCGATAAAGGAAGATTCTGAATTAGTTTTTGAAAATAATGATCCTTCGGCTAAAAACATTTTACCAGTAATTAATATTCCAGAAGCAAAAGATGATGATAAACCAAGTGATGATGGTATTATTGAGAACAATAACCAACAATTACAAGAAATAAAAATAAATACAGAAACATTACAAAATGAATTAAATAAAGAAGAAGAAACATCTGATATGCAAAAAAATGAAGAAGAAAAAAAAAATGAAACCAAAAAAGAAGAGAAAGAAGAGGATAATGAAGAGGAAAATGAAGAAGATGAAGATGAAGATGAAGAAGCAGAAGAAGATGAAGAAGCAGATGAAGATGAAAATGAAAGTGATGATGAAAGTGATGACGAAGAATACAATAAAATAGAAAAAACACAAAATAATGAAATATTATTGGATTATCATCCAGAAGTTAAACAATTAAATTATAATGAAGTTAAAAGTTTAACTAAAATAACAAGAGATTTTAATAATATGATAATTGATCCACTACATACAACTATACCAATGTTAACAAAATATGAAAAAGCTAGAATTTTAGGTGTAAGAGCAAAGCAATTAGATAATGGAGCGGATCCTTTTATATCGATACCTTCAAGTGTTATTGATAGTTACACAATAGCGGAACGCGAATTATACGCAAAAAGATTACCATTTATTATAAGAAGACCAATTCCTAATGGTGGTAGTGAATATTGGTGTTTAAAAGATTTGGATATAATTGATTTGTAAATTATCTATAAAAATAGAATCTATTTTTTGATAAATAAGCATATAATTCACGTTGTGGCATTTGTTTTGCGGTGTTGCTATAAATATTACCAGATTTTTTTACTGTATCTCCGCAAACAGAAATAATTGGAAATAATTTTAAATTGGTAGACCTATTATTCCATCTTCCATAAGGAAATTCTCTTTGAAAATTTTGACCACATGCTTCTGTAGATAAAAAATTACTTAATTCTGTTTCAGTTTCATATGTATAATCACCATAAGGAAAACTATAAATTATAGATATTTTATAATAATATTTTTTATATAAACTAACAGTTAGATCTTCATAATTTGTTTGTAATGAATTATGTGTTTCATCTAAAATAATCGCCTTATCACTAGCTTTCATAGTAGCTATGTGTTTATAATTGCGATTTAATCCAGAACGATATATTTTGTATTCTATATATTGAAAATCTTGTAACAAAATATTTTCATTATTAATATCCCAATCAAAATCAATAAATCTACTTTTCTTTGGTTCATCGCTAGCTTCATTATATTTTATTTGTGTTAGAATTGGTGGTTTATATAATGGATTAAATGATTTAGGTTCACTCCATGAAGAAAACATTTTATTTGCAATTATATCTTCTTTATCAGATTTTTTATAAATAACACGAATTCTAAATTCATAATTGAAACCTAATTTTAACATAGCAAACTGAAAAGTATTCCTACTTTTATCAATTAAAGTTAAAACAGGTTCAAATAAACGTATTGCTTGCCAGGTTCCTAGATTTCGAAATTGTGGCACCCATTCAATTTCATATTGGTACGCATCTGGATGTTGTATCCATTCAACTAAAAACTCACTACCGAAATTTTCCCTATTAAAAGTTAGATTAGATATGCTTGTTCCTGGGTAATCAGCAGTAGTATCTACATAATTTGACCAATCGGTTGTAAAATTAAACATACTTATTTTACCTCTAACTCGTGCTTTATGTATTTTTGGTAACACTAATTCTTTTGTATGTGTTAATTCATCTTTTTTTTTTGTTAATATTACGCCATCTAAATCTAATTCATAAACATCATAATTTAAATCTTCCCATTCATATTCTATATGTGTATGAATACGTGTAAATAAATTTTTTAAAAATGTAGGTGGTGGATAATTAGCTATAACTGTAACAGGGTCAGACCATAATGTTCTACCACAAGTAACATTACCTCTAACTTTTGCTGTATATGAACCCGGAAAAACATTATTTATAGTCCATTCTCTATCACGAGTTGTATATATTTGTTGATTTATCATTATTTCATAATAAGAATACTGGCTTGGATTATCAACAACCCATGTAAATACAATTTTTCTATCATTTATAAAAAATTGTCCAGTTAAACCGCCACTAGAAACAGCAGAATTAGACATATATATTTAAACAATATTTTATTATCTAAATGATGATTTTAAATTACCAGCTATTTTTTTTGCATATCTCATCCTACCACTCATGTTTGAATTATTATTTAATGTTCCAGTATTTTTTATTAAATTTGTTGTTTTGCAAATAACAACCGGTGGACACCAGTTCGCAATAGTTCCACTACTTAATCCATTTTCAATATTTGTAATAGAACGTATAAAATAAATATATAGTTGATCTGTATTAACTGTTTTATCAGTATACATAATTATTCCACCGTGTAATGTTGTTAGTAAATCACTTTCTTGTGGTGTTGGTATAGTTGAACCATCGTTATAAATCATTCTATATAATTTATAATTTTGGGCATTATTAATGTAATTCCATTTAAGAATAATACCATTTCCGGAAAAAGAATTATGTTTGAGTTCTGGTATAAGAGACATTATATATAATAAATTTATTTTTATTAATAAATTTATTTGTAAAATTAAATTGTTTCAATAACATAGTTTGATAATTTACTTTCATAAGTATTTACACTTTTGATATAATAAATATATCTTACATCATTAATTATATCTTTATCAGTATAAGTATTAATATCATTATTTAACTCGCATAATAAATCATTTTCTGTTAAATCTACCATTTTATTACTTGAAAATATTTGCCTATATAATTTATAACTGTTAATATTATCAATATTATTCCATCTTAATACAATATTTTTATTTAATCCAATAGAAGTTAGAATAGGAGCTTCTGGTTTGAATTTTTGTGGTAAATTTATTTTTACAGAAATAGTATTTTTTAAACTTTTCATATTTTTAAAACTACCCTTAGCTAAAGCATACACTTCAAAATCATAACATTGATTATACAATAAAGGTGTTGATAATTTAAAACAATAATTACCATTATCAATAGTTTTTAATACATTGTAAGATTTACCACTTAAAACATTTGTCAATACATATTCATATCTATTTTTAAAATTCCATGAAAATGAAATATTATAAAAATTATTGGAATAATTTGTTACTTTATATGTTAATTTTTCAGGTTTATTAGGAACACATATATTAATAATAGATGGTTCTGAATATTTATCGCCATTTTTTGTTTGTATAGTAACTTTATTTTGAATATCATATGGTAATCCAACAGGTATAGGATATAATGCCTCTCCTACTTTTAATGTATTATCTTCAAATACCTTTTCAATATTATCTAATGTAGTTATAATTTTATATCCAAATGTTTGTTTTGGATTTGCATTATCTTTACTTTGATTTAAATATTCTACGACCCATTTTAAACAGCAAGTATAGTAACAATCATTATAACTTATTTTTTTTATATCAAATTTGATAGGTGATTTTGGTGTTGTGTATATTGTATAATAATCTGTCCATTCGCTCATAACTTCACGGGATCTTAGTTTTTTATTTATTCCTGGAACACTATATAGAACAGCATATTTTAATTTAAAATAAGTTCCTGATATATCTGTATTGAATTCTAAATCATTTATAGGTTTAGTATAAGATAATGAAAAAAAATCTTGTTCAATACCCTCGGTATTAAATGTATCTACATTTTTTACATAAATTTTATTTGGGAATAATCCATCATCTTTAATACAATAACACGAATTACTAACTATATCGTTTTTTCTAGGTGGTTGTGGATAATCGTATAAATCATAAATATACCAACCTACACAATTAATTTGTGTAATATTTGTATCTTCTATTTTTTTATTATATAATACAGGTTCTTCTATTAATTCTACACCTGGATAATTAACACATATTATAAATGGTTTTGAATAATTATACCATCTGTTATTTATTTTACACGCGATGATATATTTTAATGTCGTTCCAGACTTTTTTGGTGGGTCATAATCGATAAAAAATCGTTTTTCGTTTTCACTTTTACCTAGACCACTAAATACTGGACGAGAACCGGCTTCTTTATTTTTGAAAACTTTATAAACTTGTACACTATTACCCATATCATCCCATGAAACTTTCAAATATAATTCTTTTTCATTAAATTCTACTTCTAAATTTGTTGGAATCATTTATATATTAATATATAAATAATATTTTCTAGCATTTCCACCTTGCTCCACAATTAAGACAGGTTACAAACGTAGTCATTGGTTCATCCGCTGACCTAGTTTGAAGTTCATAATACGCACATTTATTTTTTTTACATTTAAAACATGTAAATTCATCTGTCATTGCCGATATATCCATAGTTGTTGAGTTTTTATCTCTTTTTATTTTGGCTTCTATTAGTGTTTTCCATAATGTAGTGTTCATTTCTTGATGTGTCATAAAAGCTACATCTTGACTTTTTATTTTTTGTTTTTTTATATTAGTTAATAATTCTTTATTGTATGTTTTCATTTTTGGATTTATATTTTTTATAATACTTTTAAATTTGTCTAAATACAATTGTATAAAATATTTATTTTCCCATTTTTTTACAACTTTTTTTTTGGTCGCTTCTTTAATACTCCAATTATAAATCCCTTTTTCTAAGTTTATTGATATAGACTGTTTTTTTTTATCTTTTATTATTTTTCTTAATTCATTTACCAAATTACTCCTGAATATTTTTGGATCTGTTATTTTTACTAAACTCATTAAATATATATTATTTTTATTGTTTAATATATATTTCAATTTAATATTAATCATCATATTCTTCTTCTTCTAATTCTGAATTATCACCTTCTATATCACTCTCTAATATTTCTTCTATATCATCATCGCTTTCATCACTTTCATCATCTGTTTCTTCTTCATCTGTATCTTCTTCCCCGGTTTCTTCTTCACCACTATAATCAAAGCTAGTAGATTCTTCTGAATCATCTTTTTCATCAGAAGGAATATATTCTTCATCATCACTATCATCATCTACTACAAATCCATCTTCTTTTGAATAACCTTCTTTAGTTTGTAAATGTTCTGGTATTTCTTCTTCTTCACTATAACTATCTTCCTCGTTTAAATTTTCAAAACCACCAAATAATTTTTCATATTTTTCTTCCCATTCTTCTTTTGTAAAATTAACAAAGTTATTGTCATTCTTATCATAACAAGCTAACAATATTTTTCCAAAATATAAAGTTTCATCTACAGGCGGTGGCAAATCATATTTATTTTCAGAATTAGCCCTACCATTATCTTTTGCATATAAACGTATAACACAATCATTATTATTTTTTTTATATGACCATTCTGTTCTTTTTGAAAAATCTTTATCATTTCTTAAATTACATTTTTTGTATAATGTTTCTTCATTTATATTATTTACATTCGATGTACTAATTGTACCATTTTTATCAATCAAAACTACTTTTACCATTATATGTCTTTTATCAAATGGATTTAAATAGTTTATCTTATAAATAATATAATGTTTAAATATTGGATTATGGAAATACCATTAACAAGTAAAATAAAACAAAATATAAATAAAATAATTGAAAATCCAGATTTATTTAAAAAGGAATATGAAGAAGAAATATTATTAGGACATGATGGATATTATAAGATCGAAAATGATAATTATATTTTATACAAGGAAAGTAAAGATTTTCATTTAGAGTATTTAGAAAATTATAAAGTTTTGATAAATGAAGTAAATAAAAATAAAAAAAGTACAATATTAAAAATACCTTTTAATCACAATAAAATTAATAAAAAAACGATAATGATATCATTTCAAAAAAAGGCAAATACATTTTTGACAATTGAAATAGTGAACAAAAAAATAACTGATTTTTATTTTTATTCATCATTAAATCATCAAAATTTTAATTTAAAAACAGATATTGGTTCGTTTTTATCCAGGTTAAAGTAATATTTATGTATATTAATATATGATTATATGGACATTAAAACAAATAATTATTTCTTTTGTTTTGATAGCTTTAGTTCATTATATTTACGATTTTCTCAAAAATAATTTAACCAATCCTAAAATTAAAGATTTAGTAAATAAACCTAATGAACAGTACAAAGAAATATACAAAAGCATGTCTAATCAAATAAAAGAATCGAAAAAAGAAATAAATACAGAAAATAAAAATCAAATGAAGGATGAATTAAAAAAATACCTTACTTCATTAAATAGTTCTAAAAATAATAACATTGAATCTGTAGGTTCATCGTTTTCGAGTAATTTTGAAAATCAATACGAAACATTAAATCTGTAAATAGTTTAAAGAATAGTCTTGTATGTATATAATGTTAAATTATAGAGACAAACAATATTTACTTAACCAGTTTCCTAATATAGAACTTTGTCGTGAAAAATTATTTCACAATAAAGTTCCCAATTCTAATTTTTATTTAACAATACCAAAAGGAAAAAAATATTTTGCTTGGTTTCGAAGGTGGAAAAAATGGAATGTTTGTTTATTTTTAAGATTGTCTAATAATAAAAGACACATAGAAGATATAAAAATATTTAATGTGTGTTTTGATAATAGATTATGTTACAAAAGAGGAACTATATTTTATGGAACAATGTTTAATATTAAATCTCAAAAATTTTATAATGTGGAAAATATTTATTATAGTTTGAATAAAGATATAACTAATAGCACACAAAAAAATAAATGGGATATAATTAGTAATGTTTTTAATAAATATATAAAACAAAAAACGCACGGAAAAAATGATGTTATATTTGGTGTTCCAATTATAGATACAAATCATGATAACATAAAGAAAAAAATAAAAAATTTACAATATGAGTTATATTGTGTTCAACATCGTTTGTTTAAAAAAGAATTATCATTCTTTAATGAAAAACTAGAAAATTTAGTAGTGCGAGAAGCAAACTTTTTTGTCAAGACAACAATTCGTCCTGACATTTATGATTTACTAATAATGAATAATGGTTGTATAGAAAAACATAATATAGCATGTATACCCGATTATAAAACTAGTGTTTTTATGAATTCTTTATTTAGAAAAATTAAAGAAAATGATAATTTAGATTTATTGGAAGAAAGTGATGATGAAGAAGAATTTGAAGATATTTCACCGGATAAATATGTTAATTTATCCACAACACATATAATGAAATGCGTTTATAATAAAAAATATAAGTTATGGAAGCCAATAAAAATTGTGAATGAGAATATAACAGATAAAAGAGAGATTTTAAAAATGGAAATATAAATATATTTATATATTATATATGCCAGATAAATCTCCAAAAAAGGTAACCGCCCCAGCTGTTCAGCGTCAATATACATGGCGCCATATTAACCAAACCAATCAAGAAAGACAAGCGACAAGTCGTAGAAATAACCAAAATGCTAATACTAGCAAAGTAGGAAGAAAAAGTAAAAAAAGAAAAACTAGAAAACGAAAAACTAGAAGAAAAAGAAAAACTAGAAAAACTAGAAAACCAAGAAGAAAAAGAAGAAAAAGTAGAAAGCGAACTAAAAGACGTAGACGTAGACGTAGAAGAAGTAGACAACGTGGTGGAGGCAAACCAAACCCGAAAGAAAAAGCATTGATAGAAGCACCGAAAATTACTGAAAAAGAAATAGACGACTTGAAAGAAAAACTCCTTTCCGTGTGCTCTAGACATCTTGCAAGCAATGTTGAATATAATAACGAAATGAAAAAAATGGCCGCGTTGAAGCAAAAACTCACAAAGCAGCGGGAAGTACTAATGGAATTGTTTGAAATTCGACAAAAATATGGTTCTGGATCAAATGAATACAAAGAAGCATTGCAAAATAAAGATGGTGGAAAAAGAAAATCTAAACGTACTAAAAGAATGGCTAGAAAAAGCAGAAAACCAAGAAGAAAAAGTAGAAAATCAAGAAGAAAGAGTAGAAAAACAACCAAAAGACGTAGACGTAGACGTAGACGTAGAAAAAGTAGACAACGTGGTGGAAGCACTTTAGGATATAGTATGCCAGGTGTTGGTGGTAGTCATGGTAAATTAGCACCATATTCAATTGGGGGACGTTATTTTGGAAATGCGGCACCTTACACACACGGAAAATAAATATATATATTATTTTATAATTAATATATATAATGAGTTTAAATAAAGACAAATTATCAATGATTGTTGATATCTTAAAAAGAGATCCAAATAATATTGTAGGAAAAAAAGGTCAACTTTCTGGTTATTTAACAGATGAAGAAATGGTACGTTTAGGTTGGACTAGCGAAGCTAATAATTTAAATTTAAAAAACACATTAGAAAAAAGAAAACACGTTTATCCTTTAAAAAAAACGTTAAAAAAAGAAAAACTAAGAAAACAATTTATTAAAGAACATATTAAACCATATCAATGGGGACTTGATGACATAGGATTGGTTCGATTACATAAAAATTATGTTCCTATTATGATTGATTTATGGAATAGAAATTTACCACATTTTAGTATGGAAGAATTGGATGTTATGGATAACATAATC
>CENJ01066156.1_pt1 | contig 12919 bp, 14 predicted proteins | sample 356161 | NCBI WGS metagenome assembly CENJ01 (sample SAMEA2619531, study PRJEB7988) | marine metagenome | biome: marine biome (ENVO:00000447); feature: surface water layer (ENVO:00002042); material: "saline water (ENVO:00002010), including plankton (ENVO:xxxxxxxx)" | depth 5 m
AATCAAGAAGACGATAAAATAACTGACAAAAATACATTTACTATATTTGATGATTTAGATTCTAAAAATTACTTAAATATTTCATTTAAAATTATAGACATGATTTTAATATTGTTTGTAATTTTCTTTTTCTTTAGAAACAATCTAAAAAACATAAAATTTGATTCAAAGAGTAATATATTTTTTTGCATATTATGTATTAGTGTTTTAATCGTTAATCAAATTTTAAAAAATTCTCAAATCAATATTTTTAATTACAATGCAATAATTATTGCACTACTTATTATTTCATTATTGTTATCTTATATAAAAAAAAAATATGAATAGAATTAATATATATTTATTTTCATTAACAAATAAATACTTATTTATTAATTTTGTAATTGTATCTTTATTTATACTTTTATTAAATCTAATTGAAATATCTAGAGTACTATCTATTAACGAAAGAACTATAATTAATTTTTTATATCTTTCTTTGTTAAAATATCCTTTAATTCTAAATGAGATAATTCCATTTGTAACAATTATAAGTGTGTCTTTTTTAATTAGAAATTTAATAAATAATAATGAATTTGTTGCTATGAGAAACTTAGGGTATTCAATATTTGATATTTTCTATCCTATTTCTATAGCTATATTTACAATCGGATTAATTTTTTTATTATTAATAAATCCCTTATCAGTATTTATGGAAAAAAACTATGATAAAAAATTAGATAATAAAGAAGATAGTTTATATTCAATCAAAATTTCAAATAATGAAATGTGGATCAAAAACAAAATCGACGAGAAAAATTCTAGTTTTATAAATATAAAAAATATAGATTTAAAAGATATGAATGCTCAAAATATAAAAATTCTATTAATTAATAATGATACAAATAAATTTATATTGGCTAAAAATGGAGTATTTAACAATAATATTTTTTCATTATACGAAGTTAATTATTATGATTTTGAAAAGGAGGAAAATAAAAATCTAAAAAATTTTAATTTAATTATAAACTTTAATAAAGAAAATATTTTAGATTCCATTTTAAGATATAAACTGGTTCCATTTTATAATTATTTAAAACATAGTAAAACATTGAATAAATTTAATTTATACTCTTCTGAAATAGGTTTATTTTATATATCAGAAATTTTGAAACCAATATTTTTAGTAATATTAGCTTTTGTGATAGTTGGTTTTACAAGTAAGTTTCAAAGAAATGAAAATTTTTTTAAAGTTTTATTTATATCAATAACAATTGGTTTTTTAATTTTTTTACTTAAAGAAATAGTTACAAAATTAACAATTAATTTTTCTTTAAATTTCTTCTTTTCATATTTAATTATATTTTCTATTCCATCTTTTATTGGTTTGTATCAAATTATCAAAATAGAAAATGAATAATAAATTTAACTATATTTTTTTAAATATATTTATATTTATTTTTATTTTTATACCATCATTCAACAATGCAAATGAAATATTAATTTATGCAGATTCCATATCTTACGATGAAAATGAAAATATAGTAGCAAGAGGAAATGCAAAAATATATCAAGATTCTGAATTAATCATATCAGATTTAATAATCTATAGTAAATCAGAAGAAAAAATTATTTTACCTTCAAAATTTACATATAAAGACTCAAATAATAATTTTTACGAGGGTGAGAATGGTTATTTCTCTAAGACCTTAAATAACGCTGAATTTTATAATCCCAAAATAAGATTAAATGATGGATCAAGATTAGTTGGAAATAAAATTAAGAGAGTTCGTGATATAGATATTTTATCGAAAGGAGTTTACACACCATGTAATTCAAGAATTAAAATTGGCAATTTTATATGCCCTACTTGGCAATTGGAAGGAGAGAAGATTCTTCATGATAATAAGAACCTATTTCTATATCAAAAACATTCTAAAATGAGAGTTTTAAACACACCAGTTTTCTACATACCTTATATCGTTACACCATCTCCTTTAAGGAAAGAGAGGAAATCAGGTTTTTTAACACCATCTGTTTCATTTAATTTTTTTGATACTAAAACATCACAGTCAACCGCATTTCCTTATTATTTTAATATAGCAGAAGATAAAGAACTTTTATTTACCCCAATAATTAATTATGGAGGCGGAGTAGATTCATCACAAAGATTTATGTTTGATTATGATCAACTATTGTCTGGTGGTAGTTTAAAGACTGATTTAACTTTTGACTCAAATTTTGAAAATCAAAATAATAATCAATGGTTAAATGATGCAAGTTTAATTACACAATTTAACAAAAATTTAAATCCAAATTATAGAATAACTATTGAGTCTGCGTTACAAACTTCTAAAAATTATATTCAAAGAACAATACCTAATGATGATTTAAGTTATACTAATTCACTCTCTAGTAATTTTAATTTGGAGGGTTATAATTTAAATAAAATAGATGATAGTTTAAATCTTAATTTAAATTATTACCAAACAAATCAAGAAAATGAAGATAGCCAAACAATCCCAATCGTACTGCCTAAAATCAAATATTTTTCGGGCTATCATAACAATCACGGAAATGTATCAAACTATACTATAGAGTTTTACAATATTTTTAGAGAAAAAAGTACAGTTGTTCATGCTAAACAACAAAGAAAGATCTCACATAAACATAACTTAAAAAAACAAATTATAAAATATAATAGTAAAATCTCAATGGATGCAGAAATCTACAATCAAGTTTTTAATACAGAAAAGAAATATATTAGTGATAATAATTATTTAACAGGATCTTATTATAGATTTTTTCCCATTTTAGGTATTTCAACAGAAACTCCTTTTAAATTGAAAAATCTTTTACCTAAACTCACTATAAATCCAAAACTGCATTTAGTTGTAGCACCAGGAATGTCTAATAGTAATAAATTATCAAATGAAGATTCCACTAACAATGACTTTAGTACAGAGAATATTTATCGTTTAAATAGATACAGTGGAAATGATAAAATGGATAATTCTAAAAGAATATCATATGGCTTAAGTACATTTACTGAAAACTTTAAAACATCTCTTTCTCAATCATATGAGTTTACTAAAAATAGTAATTTTCATACAGAGCAAGGTAATGATGGCAATTTAAGTGATATATTAGGTTCAATTGAATACTTCAAAGATAATGAATTATCTTACAATTTTAGATATGATTTAGATGACTCATATTTAAAACAACAAAATGTGAATTTTAAATCTGATACTGAATTTGGAGAATTAAATCTCTCATATTTAGATCAAAATTCAAAAGCAAATAATATAATTTCAAAAGATACAGAAACAATCAATTACTCATTTTATAGTAAAAAATTTTCTAAATTTTCTAGCTTAAATTTAAGAGGTTTATATGATCTAAAAAAAGAAATTAATAAAGAATATTCTTTAGGATATAGTTATTTTGATGAATGTTTTGGCATTAATATAGATTTTAATAGAAAATCATATGAGGAAGATGAATTAAAACCTCAAGATATTTTAACATTAATGTTTTCATTTAAAAACATAGGTAGTTATAAATCAACAAATTTAGCTGTATCAGAAACTGATAAACAGGATATAGAATGGGAAAGTTTTAATATAGATAATGATAAGTTTGAAAATAATTGAATCGAAATTAATCAAATACTTTGTATTTATATTTTTTTTTGTATTTTATTTCGAAGAAGTTCTTTCTAAAGAAAATAAAATAATATTTAAAATAAATGATATTGCTTATACTTCTTTAGATTACGAAATGAGAGTAAGATATTTAGATTTTGTAGGTAGTAATAACAATTTAACAAAAGATATAATAATTAAAGATTATATTTCTGCAAATCTTTTTTATGAACATTCAAGAAATTTAAATGATAAAAATAATTATGATGCAAAAATTAATGAAATATTTAATAAAATAAAAAAAATTAATGAAGAAAATAATAAAGAATATAAATATGAAATTGATAAAAGTAATATTTTGCAAAATATTAAGATTGACTTAATTAGAAAATCTATTTTAGAAAAAATTTTAAATGATAATTTTAGCAATTTTAGTAAATCGCTCGAAGAATTAGATCTACTTTATAAATTTAATTTAAAATATATAAATTTTGAAAGTACAAAAAATGATTCAATTAATTTGATAATTAACAATAACAAAAATATAGATTTTTCAAAAGCAATTTCTATTTTAGAAGAAAACAAAATTAACTTTTTTACAAAAAATCAAGAAATAGATAACATTAAAACAATAAATAAAATTATCAGGAATAATATTTTAATTAATAATAAATATTTTGTAATAAAAAAAGGTAAAGAGACTTCATTAGTCTTTATAGAAAAAAATTTTGAAACTTTTGATGGCATTATTGTAAACTTATACAGTATTAAATCAAAGATAGATTTAGAAAAGGATTATTTGCAATGTAAAAATTTAATAAAAATTATAGACAACGCTAACATTGTAAATAAAGAATATAACTTAAGTGATTTGAACATGCAACTTAAGGATAATCTTGTAAGCATTGATGATTATATAAAATTAAATAGTAATAATGAAAATGTATATGTGGTTTTATGCGATATAAAATTCAATAGAGAAATTTTAGATAATATCAATATTAATAAATTAATAAGTTCAAATGTAATAAAATTTGAAGAAGAATTTATAAACGAATATTCCAAAAAATATAAATTGATTATATTTAATGACTGAAATTATAGCAGTTACAATTGGTGATATTAAGGGGATAGGAATCAAAATTTTAATTGATTCATGGAAAAAAAATACAATTAAAAATTTTATTTTATTTTGTGATCAGAATTTTATAAAAAAATATCTTAAAGATAATAAACTAAATATTGATTTAAATTTAATAGATCCTAAAGATCTAAAATATAATAAAAAAAAATTAAATATATATTCATATAGAAGTAAATCCTTTGAAGATAATACTTACAAATCTTTAATATATGCTTATGATTTTTGTATTAACAATTTATGCATAGGTACAATTACTTTACCACTAAGAAAAGATTTAATTAGAAAAAAAATTGATAAATCTTTTATAGGTCATACGGAGTTTTTTCAAAATTTAAACAAGAAAAAGTTATCAAATATGATTTTATATCATAAAAAAGTAATTATATCGCCTCTTACAACGCATTTAGAAATAAAAAAAGTCCCAAGTATTATTTCTAATAAAGCATACCTCTATGAAAAAATTTTAAATTTACACAGTACATTAAAAAAAGATTTTAATATTAAAAATCCAAAAATACTACTATCAGGTTTAAACCCTCATGCAGGAGAAAATGGTGAAATTGGCATTGAAGAAAAAAAATATATAAAACCAATAATTTCTAAATTACAAAATAAGGGTATTAAGATTATCGGTCCTGTTTCAGCTGATAGTATGTTAATTAAAAAAAATATATCATCCTTTAATTGTTTTGTTTTTATGTATCATGATCAAGCATTAATTCCATTTAAATATATAAGTAAATTTAGTGGTGTTAATTACACAGGTAATTTAGATATAATTAGAACATCACCTGATCATGGAACTGCTTATAACTTAATTAATTCAAATGAAATTTCAAATAAATCTCTAATAAATTGTTTTAAATTAATAAAAAAAATATTCAAAAATAGAATTCTAGATGCAAAAAGCAAAAAGATCTCTTAGTCAAAATTTTTTAAAAGATAAAAATATTAGTAATAAAATAGTAAATCAAATAAATATTAAAAACAGAATAGTAATTGAGATAGGGCCTGGTTATGGTTTTTTGACAGATAGTATTTTAGAAAAAAAACCTAAAAAATTATTTTTAATTGAGAAAGATAATACCTTATCTGAATTATTAGAAGAAAAATACAAAGATAACAATAAAACTGAAATAATATGTGAAGATGTACTAGAACACAACTTTGAAAATTATAAAAATATAATCATAATATCAAACTTGCCATACAATATAAGCACAAAGGTAATATTATTACTGTTTAAATTTAATAAAAATATTTCAGATATGGTTTTAATGATACAAAAAGAGGTTGCTGAAAAATTTAATTACAATTTACCAAAAATGAATAAATATAAGTTTTTAACTAAAATTGTTTCAAAATTTAATATATGTTTTGATGTTTCTGCTAAAGTTTTTAAACCCAAGCCTAAAGTAAGGTCTGCAGTAGTCAAATTTGAATTTAATAATCAATATGTAAATTATGTCAAAGCTCAGGAATTCTCTGATATAATTTTTAAAAATGTAAGGAAAAAAATTAGTAATAATTTAAAAACTAAAAGACAAGATAAATTATTGAACAAAAGAGTCGGTGAGCTTACTATAAAGGAATTATTAAGTATTTATGATTTTTTTTAATCTAGATTTAATCATGTTATTATGATGTATAAGGAGCTCATTGTATTCGATAATTTTTTTTATATCATTTACTGTTTTCATGACATTTTCATTAATTAATACATATTTATACTCATTGTAATGCTTCATTTCATCAATAGCATAAGATAATCTTAATTTAATTTCTTTATGATTGTCCCTTCCCCTTTTAATTAATCTTCTTCTAAGCTCTGACTTAGAAGGTGGGAGAATGAAAAAATCAATTATATTTTTCTTATTATAATGGTTTCTTATTTTTCTTGCCCCCTTCCAATCAATATCAAATAATAAATGCTGCTTTCTTTTATTTGATTTATGAATATTCGTAAATGGAGATCCATATAAATTATTAAAATTTTTAGCTGTTTCAATAAAATAATTTTTATTTTTTAATTCTTCAAATTTCTTTTTTGATACAAAAAAATAATCTTTGCCATTAATTTCATTTAATCTTTTACTTCTTGAAGTATAAGAAATTGAAAGATTAATATTTTTCATTTTTTTAATTAATAATTTACAAAGAGTAGTTTTACCAGCTCCAGATGGAGAAGATATTATTATAAGTTTATTTAAGGTTTCTATACTCATTTAATTTTTTTTTGTGATTTTCATAGTTTTTTGAAAATATATGCTTTTTTAAAGATTTATTAAAAAAATAAAACAAAAAATCAGTTTCGTGATTTTCAAAAATTATATCTAAAGTTTCTTTACCAACATATGATATAGGTTTTGGTGGTAAGCCTTGGTGTTTATATGTATTAAATGGATGATCAAATTGCAGGTCACTAATAAGTAGTTCTCTATCTAGATTATAATTACCATCTGTAAGTGCAAAAATTACTGTAGCATCAATTTGTAGTTTCATATTTTTTTCTAATCTATTTATTATTACAGAAGCAATTTTTTTCTTATCCATTTTATCTAAACCCTCTTTTTCAATTAATGACCCAATGATCATAATTTCTGTAAATGAAAACTTATCTAGCAGACTATTGTTTTGATATTTTTCAAAATACTTTTTTCTAATATTTGATAATTTATTAAATAAAAATTTGAAATCTTTATTTTTTTCAAAAAAATAAGTATCTGATATTATACTTTCATATGATATTTCAAAATAATTATCAAAATGTTTTATTATTTCATTATTTAAACTACTTTTTGACCAACCTTCTACAATTGTAATTTTACTTAATACATTACTAGGCTTTGATATTGTTTTATATAAATTAATTAAAGAAATATTTTTATCGACATAAAAATCACCAAAATGAATAAAATTTTTAAAAACGTAAAAATTTGTATAGCTATATAATTTAAATATGAGTAAATCTAATTTACTAATATTATAAATATTATTAGTAAGAATTGTTTCTATTCTTTCACCTTTTTCAATATTTATATAATTTTTTTCAATATTTAAGTTTTTATTTAAAGAATAAAAAAAAAGCGAACTTGAGAATAGAAAAAAAAATATAATAATAATGCTAAATATTTTTAAATAATAACGCAGTATTTGTTCCTCCAAAACCAAAAGAATTACTTAGTGCATATGAAATTTTTCTTTCTATAGGCTCTTTTGGTATTAAATTTATATTACTAGTCTCAATAGGATTTTCTAAATTTAATGTTGCAGGTAAAATATTATTTTTTAGAGATAATATTGAAAAAATTGACTCTACACTACCAGCCGCACCCAAGAGGTGTCCAATTGATGATTTGGTTGAGCTAACAAATATATTGTGATTAAATAATTTTGAAATCGCGTTAAGTTCTATTGCATCTCCTTTTATAGTTGAAGTTCCATGAGCGTTAATATAGTCAACTTTTTCAGGTGATAATTTTGCCATGTTAATTGCAGCATTCATTGCTCTATAACCTCCATCTCCATCTTCTGCAGGTGCAGTTATATGATGGGCATCTCCTGACATTCCATAACCTATTAATTCAGCATAAATATTTGCCCCTCTTTTTTTTGCATATTCCATTTCCTCAAGAACAACTATACCCGCACCTTCACCCATTACAAATCCATCTCGATCTTTATCCCAAGGTCTAGATGCTAAGTGTGGCTTGTCGTTATATGAAGTGCTAAGACTTCTGGCAGCACAAAAACCTGCAATACCTAATTTACATACCGCAGCTTCAGAACCTCCTGCTATCATTATATCAGCAGCACCTCTTTTTATCATTTCACCAGAATCTCCAATTGAATGAGCGCCAGTTGCACAAGCAGTAACTACTGAATGATTTGGGCCCTTAAAACCGTGTCGTATTGAGATTTGCCCAGATAGAAGATTGACTAAGGATGATGGAATAAAAAAAGGAGATAATTTTTTTGATTCATTATTAATTGTTAAAGATCCCTCATAAATTGTTTCAAGACCACCAATACCAGATCCTACCGATACACCAACTTTAAGTTTGTCATTCTCACTTAAACTAGAAAGACCAGCATCTTTAATTGCCATATTAGCTGCAACTAATCCATATTGGATAAATCTATCATTTCTTTTAATATCTCTTAATTCTAATGAAGAAGTTTCGTTAAAATAATTTTCTTCATCGGGATTATTATTTAAATAACCAGCTATTTTTGCAGGTAAATCTGAAACATCAAAATGTTTAATTTTTTTTATACCTGACTTTAAGTTGATTAGGTTATTCCATGATTTATCTTTATTGTTACCAATAGAGGTAAGTAGACCTATACCAGTAACAACAACTCTTCTCATAAAAAATTAAATTTATTTTTTACTCTGAATATAGTCTATAGCATTTTGAACTGTTTGAATAGTTTCCGCAGCATCATCAGGGATTTCAATTCCAAATTTTTCTTCAAATGCCATAACTAATTCAACGGTATCTAAACTATCTGCTCCAAGATCGTCTATAAACTTTGCTTCAGGCACAACTTTAGAATCATCAATTCCTAAATGATCTACAACTATTTTTTTTACCTGATCTTCAATTTCACTCATTTTTTTCTCCTTAAATGGCTTTTAAATTATTGTTTGAATGTATGTCAACAAATTAAACCATTAACATTCCTCCGTTAATGTGAAAATTTTGACCTGTAATATATGATGATTCATTAGTAGATAAGAAATACACTAAATTAGCAACATCATCTGGGTTTCCAAATCTCTTCATTGGAATTCTTGATAAATATGTTTCTTTTTGATTACTATTCAAATTATCAGTCATAGCGGTTGATATAAATCCCGGTGAGATAATGTTTACATTTATATTTCTGCTAGCAACTTCCAGGGCAATTGATTTATATAATCCTACAAGTCCTGCTTTAGATGCAACATAGTTTGCCTGTCCAGGGTTCCCGGTAGACCCAACAATTGATGATATGCCAATAATTTTTCCAAACTTGTTTAATAACATATTTGGAAGCAAAGATTTTATAATTTGATAGTTTGAGTTTAAATTTGTTTGCAATACTTTAGACCACTGATCATCTTTCATTCTAAAAATTAAATTATCCTGAGTTGTTCCGGCATTATTTACTATCACAGATATGTCTTTATGGTCTTTTGAGATTTCATTTAAAGAATTTTGAAGATTTGCCGGATCAGATAAATCTAATTTATAATAATGATTTTCTTTACCATATATACTTTTTAAAATTTCAATTTTTTCATCTGATGAAGAAGTTAGTATTAATACATTATTTTTACTATGAAACTTATGGCATATTGCTGAACCAATACCACCTGATGCACCTGTTATAAAAATTTTATTGTTTATATTCATATTTCTATAAGTCTGAAATTTTATTTATAGAGATAATATCAAAACTATTTGAGATTCTCTTAATTAAACCACTTAAAACTTTACCAGGGCCAATTTCAATTATATTTTTCTCTCCTATTTCTTCAAGTTTTTGAATACTTTTAGTCCAATTAACTTTATTAGCCATTTGTTTTTGTAATTTTGTTTTAATTTGTTGGCTTTCTTTTGTTATAGTTGCATCATAATTTGATATAATTTTAATATTATTCTCTATAAAATTTAAATTTTCTATTTCCTCACTAAGTTGTCTTTGAGCATCTAACATAAAATTACTATGAAAAGCAGCAGAGACATTTAATAAAACAAATTTTTTAATATTATATTTTAAAAAAATTTCTTTACTTTTCTGTAATTCATCTTTTGTTCCTGATATTACAACTTGTATAGGTGAATTATCATTTGCAATTTCTAAATTTAATTTATTATCTTTAATTATTTCTTCTATCAAATCAGCTTTACTGCCAATTAAAGCAGCCATACCTGTAATGTTGGAAGTAACTGCAGAATTCATAAGTTCACCTCTTTTTTTTAGAATTAAACTACAATTTTTAAGGCTAATTTTATTACTGCAAGCTAGTGCAGTATATTCACCAAGTGAATGTCCAAGCATAACATTAATATTTTCGTTTTTTAGATCTTTTTGATTAATAAAGGTCTTAAAAATTGCACAAGAAGCAGTGAATACGCAAATTTGAGTAAATCTTGTAATATCTAATCTAGAATCTTGATCTTCAAAAATAATATTGCGTATATCTATGTTAGTATGATCCTCAATTTCTTCAAAAGTATCTCTCGCAATTTGAAAATTATCATGAAAATCCTTCGCCATACCTAAGGTTTGGCTACCTTGACCTGGAAATACATAAGATGTCATTTAAACTTGATTTATTTTAAAAATTTAATATATGCAAGTTCAACTTCTCTTGTATCGTAAAATATAAGATTAACCGTGGAGTTATATGAACAAATTTGAAATAGTTTTAATATTTAATCCTGATTTAGCAACCAGTACACTTAAAAACGAAATTGAAAAAATTGAAGCAAAATTAAAAGATCAATCAGCAAAAATTATTAATGATGAGGACTGGGGTTTAAGAGATTTAAGTTACAATATCAACAAGTTTAAAAAAGCTTTCTATAGATTTTTTCAAATTGAAGCAGATGGAAAAATTATCAAAAATTTAAATAAAGAGCTCAATCAATCAGAAAATTTAATCAGATATATGTTTATTAAAGTTAAAAAACACCAGGAATTACCAACAAAATTGAATTATGAAAAAAAATAGATTTAAAACAAAAAAAGAAGAGAGGTCAAATTCACCTTTTGATAACAAAAAAAAGTTTTGTCCTTTTAGTCAAAAAGGATCTCCAGAAATCGATTATAAAGATATCAAATTATTGACTAGATATATAACTGAAAAAGGTAAAATAATACCAAGTAGAATCACTGGTGTATCTAGAAAAAAACAAAAGGAATTAGCTAAAGCAATAAAACAGGCTAGATTTCTGTCGCTAATCTCATATACAAGCAAAACATATCCTTCATGAAAATAATTTTAACAACTACATTAAAAAAATTAGGTAAAATAGGTGATAGGGTTACGGTAAAGCCTGGATATGCAAGAAACTATTTATTTCCGAATAAAATGGCTTTAAGGGAAAACAAAAAAAATATTGAATATTATGAAAAAATTAAAGAAGAAATTAAACTTAATGATGAAACTAATTATAAAAACGCACTAAAACTAATTGAAGATATTAAAAAAATTAAAATAACCTTTAATAAAGAAGCTGATGACAAAGATCAACTCTATGGATCAATTTCAAAAAAAGAAATTTTAGATTTTTTATTGAATAAAAACATAAAAGTTAAATCAGATGATATATTAATCAAAAATCAGATAAAATCTATTGGTGAACATAAAATACAAATAAATCCATATGAAGATATTAATGAAGAACTAAACGTCATAGTTAACAAAAACTAACTAAATTTATTCACACTATTATAATATTATCAACTAAAAATATTTTCTTACGCTTGTTAATTTTTCTAAGATAATTTAATTAGTATTAATGTCTGTGGAGTTAATAAATACAGAACAAAACAAAAATAATACTGATGAAAATTTTATAAATACTGATGCAGAGTTAGCTTTAATTAGTTGCATATTAGTTGATAATAGAAATTATGAAAAAGTGTCAGATTTTATTCATGAAAATCATTTTGTAGATGAATCTAATAAAATTATTTTCACAACAATCAAAAACTTGCTGGAAAAAAATTTATTGGTATCACCAATAACACTAAAGAATTATTTACCTGAAGATGATAATAATTTTAACAAAATAAATTATTTAAATCAGCTTAGAGATAGCGCTCCATCAACTCAAAATACCTATAATTATGCAAAAATTATTTATGATTTGTACGTAAAAAGAAATCTTGTCAGTGTGGCGCATAACATCATACAAGAAACAAATTCTAATAGTAATCAATTAGCTGAAAATTTAATTGAAAATGCAGAAAATGATTTATACAACCTTTCACAAAGTGGAAATGTTGAGAGAAAATACGTAAATTTTGGTAATGCTCTTCAAGGAGCAGTTGATATTATAAGCGAAGCATACAAAAGAGACGGTAAAATAGCTGGTGTCCCAACAGGTTTTAAAGATTTAGATAAGAAATTAGGGGGATTACATAAATC
>CENJ01082531.1_pt1 | contig 12913 bp, 10 predicted proteins | sample 356161 | NCBI WGS metagenome assembly CENJ01 (sample SAMEA2619531, study PRJEB7988) | marine metagenome | biome: marine biome (ENVO:00000447); feature: surface water layer (ENVO:00002042); material: "saline water (ENVO:00002010), including plankton (ENVO:xxxxxxxx)" | depth 5 m
AAGGCCGAAGCCGCCATTGCCTCAACCCGCCTGAAGAAGGGGGAGGAAAAGGAAAGGCTGCTGCCCGTGGCGCGCGCTCTCCTGGCTGAGGGCCGTGAAGCCATCAAGGCCCGTTTTTCCGAGGATAACGATGGTGCGATCTATGTTGGCGGCTATGCGCTGATCATGGACAGTATTGTTTCCAGCCTGTTTCGCCGTATCGCCAGTGATGCACCCAGCGGCTTTACCCTGATGGCCACCGGCGGTTACGGCCGGGGGGAGCTGTCACCGGCATCCGATATTGACCTGATGTTCCTGACGGCGGTTCAGCCCGACCGCAAGACCACCGGGCTGATTGAAACCCTGCTCTATATTCTGTGGGACATGGGGCTGACCGTCGGTCACGCCAGCCGGAGCCTGCGCCAACAGCTGAAAGCCGTGAAAGATGACCTGACCATCCGCACCGCGCTGCTGGAGGCCCGCTACCTCGCCGGTGATAACGCGCTTTTCGATGAGCTGATGGGCAAGTTCCATGATGATGTTGTCTCATCTACTGCCGCTGAATTTATCACCAGCAAGCTGCGCGAACGCGATACCCGCCATGCCCGCAACGGCAATCACCGGTATGTTGTTGAACCCAATATCAAGGATGGCAAGGGCGGATTGAGGGATTTGCACACGCTGTTCTGGATTGCCCGATACGCCTATCGGGTGGAATCCATTGACGCGATGATTGATCACGGCGTTCTCAGCAAGAGTGAGGCGAGGGAATTTGCCAACGCCCAGCGGTTTCTGTGGACCGTGCGTTGCCATCTGCATCTGCGCGCCGGGCGTGAGGATGATCGCCTCACCTTTGATGCCCAGATGGATATCGCCCCTGAACTCGGGTTTCAGAAACGCCGGGGCATGAACGGGGTTGAACGGTTCATGCGGCGCTATTACCTCGCCGCCAAGGCGGTGGGCAACCTGACGCGGATATTCTGTGCTGCCTTTGCGGCCGATATCACCCCCACCACACGCCCGCTTCTGATGCAGCTTTTCACCAATCGTGCGCCGAAACCGTTCAGCGTGGATAATGCCCGCCTGACCCTGCCTGCGGATTTCCGTTTCAGGGAACAGCCGTTGCTGATGATGAGGATGTTCGAAATCGCCCAGGAATCGGATTTTGATATCCACCCTGATACGCTCCGCAAACTGCACAGCAGCCTCAGGCTGGTGGATGCAGCCTTTCGTGAAGACCCTGAGGTCAATGCATCATTCCTCAATATCCTGTCGTCACGGCGCAGCCCTGAACGTGTTCTGAGGCTGATGAACGAAAGCGGGTTTATCGGCAAATTCATGCCTGATTTCGGGCGTATCGTGGCGATGATGCAGTTCGATATGTACCACAGCTATACCGTGGATGAGCATACCATCCACGCTTTCGGGATTCTCAACGGCATCGAAACCGGCGGGCTGGCGGAAATCGCGCCGGTGGCAACCGCCGCCATCAAGGAAATCAACCTGCGGCGGGAGCTTTATGTCGCCATGCTGCTCCATGATATCGCCAAGGGCAGGGGCGGTGATCATTCGATCCTGGGGGCCGAGGTTGCGCGGCAGGTCTGCCCCCGTTTCGGGCTCAGCGATGCTGCCACCGAAACCATCGCCTGGCTGGTGCGGTATCACCTGCTGATGAGCGAGACAGCCTTCCGCTATGACCTGAACGACCCGTCAACGATCATGAATTTCGCCAAAGAGGTACAGTCACCCGAACGGCTCAACCTGTTGCTGGTGCTGACGGTGGCTGATATCCGGGCGGTTGGCCCCAATGTCTGGAACGGCTGGAAGGCAGCCCTGATGCGGACCCTTTATACGCGGACCATGGCGGTGTTGAGGGGTGAGAATGCGGATGACGAAATCCGCCATATTGAGGCCGAGGCCAAGTTACGCCTGCACAAGGCACTGGAAGACACCTGGTCCGAAGAGGAAATCTACGATCATGTCGGGATGTTCTATTCGTCCTATTGGACAGGGTTTGAGCTGGAAAGCCACCGTCGCCATGCCGCCATGTTCCGTGACCACATGAAAAAGGACTCCCTGCTCAGCATCAGCCTGACCCCTGACCTGCACCGCAACGCCACCGAAATTATCATCATCACGGCGGATGATGCGGGGTTGTTTTCCCGCATCGCTGGCGGGGTTGCCTCCCTCGGGGCCAATATTGTCGATGCCAGGATCACGACGCGAAAGGACGGGCTGGCCCTTGATGCGTTCTGGGTTCAGAATCAGGACAGGCAGGCGATCACCGACCCTGCCAGACTTGATGCCCTGCGCGATAGGCTGGAACAGGCCCTGACCGGAATGCTGGATATCACCGAGGCAACCGACCGCCGCCGCAGCCAGACACCGTCACGGATACGCCAGATTGCCGCCCCCGCGAGGGTGCTGGTCAGCAATCAGGCCTCCACCAACCACACGGTAATCGAAATCAACGGCAAGGACGGGCCGGGCCTGCTCCATAAACTGACCAGCAAGATGGTTGAACTGGGGCTGCAAATCCAGATGGCCAGTGTATCGACCTATGGTGACCGGGTTGTTGATGTGTTTTACGTCAAGGATGGCTTCGGGCTTAAAATCACCAGTGAGACGCGGCTGGATAAAATCCGTCAGGAACTGCTCAGGGTATTGCAGGAAAGCGACCCCGCCAATGAGGTAGCGGCCTGATGCCAGCGTTGCGCAATGCCATCAGCAGCATGGTTGCCGGCAAGGGTTTTTTTGGTGCTGTCGGCCAGATCAGCGGGCTTACCGCCATCAGCCGTGTGCTGGGGTTTATCCGTGATATCCTGATCGCTGTTTTCATTGGTGCCGGTCCCGTGGCGGATGCTTTTTTTGTCGCCTTCAAACTGCCCAACCTGTTCCGGCGCATCACGGCCGAGGGCGCGATGACCAATGCCTTCATGCCAGCCTATTCAAGGGCCAGGCAGGAAAGCGATGAGGCCGCCGCATCCATGGCCTCCGAAATCCAGATCACCCTCTTATGGGGGCTGGTGATGCTCACCATCGTGATGGAAATCGCCATGCCCGTGGTCATCAGCCTGATTGCCCCGGGGTTTGAGCAAGGCAGCGCCCGGCATAGTGATGCCATCGAATTTGCCCGCCTGACCATGCCGTTTCTGCCCATGATTTCCATGGTTGCACTCTGGGCTGCGATCACCAATGCCCATGATCATTTCTGGGGCGGGGCGGCGGCGCCCATCATCCTCAATCTCTGCCTGATTATCGGGGCGGTGGCTTGCGGGTTAGGGGCCTGGGTCAAGGCGTTTCCGCTGGCCGTGGCCATCCCTCTTTCGGGGGTCTTCCAGCTGATTTTGCTGCATCGGATGCTGCTCAGGGTTGACCGCAAACCGCGCTGGATGATCTGGCCGCGTATCGGCCGGCACAGCCGCACCATGTGGCGATCGTTTTTCCCGGCTGCCCTTGGTGCGGGGGGGATGCAGATCAACCTGCTGGTCGATACGATCCTGGCCTCGCTGTTGCCGGTGGGGGCGATCTCGGCGCTCTATTTTGCTGACCGGATAGCGCAACTGCCGCTCGGCATCATCGGGATTGCGCTTGGCACCGCCCTGTTGCCTCGCCTGTCGCGTCTGGAGGCCGAGGGTAATCACAGCGCGGTCGGTGATGCGCTGGCCAAGGGTTGCCAGCTCGGGCTTTTTTTCGGGATACCGGCGATGGCAGGATCGATCATTCTGGCTGAGGCGATCATCGGCGGGCTTTTTGCCTATGGTGCGTTTGATGCCTCACGCATTGAACCCGTGGCCATGGTGCTGGTCGCCTACAGTATCGGCATTCCTGCGTTCATTCTGGTCAAGGTGCTGCAACCTGCCTTTTTCGCGGCCGGTGATACACGGACCCCGATGCTGATTTCATTTGCCACCATCATCATAAATATCGGGTTGAGCCTGATGCTGATGCGGCATTTTGGTGCGGCGGGGCTGGCCCTTGCGACAGCGCTTGCCAGCTGGGTGTCGGTGCTGATATTGGCCGTCATGCTGGTGAAGCGGGACCGGATCAGCCTGGTGATGATGAAGTTGTTTATCCCGACATTGCTGCTGACGGCGGTGATGGCGGCGGTGATCCTGCTGGTTCAATACGGGCTGGCCCGATACCCTCTCCCGCTATCGGCCGGGCAAAGGGCGGCGGAACTGGTGGTGATGGTATCGGCAGGGCTGGTTGCCTATTTTGGTCTGGCCTGGCGTTTCAGGGCCTGGCCGCGTGATCGCCAGCCATCCCATCCCCTAACGGGATAAAGCAGGACTTGACCAATCGTGACCGGTGGTTAAAAAGACAACGGTAACAGGATTTAAGGGGCTTCAGGCCATGAAACGTATCTTTTCCGGGGTTCAGCCCACCGGTAATCTGCATCTGGGCAATTACCTAGGCGCGATCCGAAACTGGGTCAGGCTCCAGCAGGAATTTGAATGCATTTACTGCGTTGTTGATCTGCATGCCATCACGGTGCCTCAGGACCCGGCCGAGCTGACCGCCAGCACGCGGGAGGTTGCCGCCTCGCTCATGGCATCGGGGATTGATCCTGACCAGTCCATCCTTTTCAACCAGTCCTGCGTGCCGCAACACGCCGAGCTGGCCTGGGTGTTCAACTGTGTTGCCCGTCTTGGCTGGCTCAACCGAATGACCCAGTTCAAGGAAAAAGCAGGCAAGAACCGTGAAAACGCCACCGTGGGGCTTTATTCCTACCCGACGCTGATGGCATCGGACATTCTGGTCTATAAGGCAACGCATGTTCCCGTGGGTGAGGACCAGAAACAGCATCTGGAGCTGACACGCGATATTGCCCAGGCGTTCAACGCCATGGTTGGTGAGGATTTCTTCCCCCTGCCCGAACCCCAGATACTGGGTCAGGCCACCCGGGTGATGAGCCTGCGTGACGGCAGCGCCAAGATGAGCAAATCCGATGCCTCGGATTTCTCCCGCATCACCCTCACCGATGATGCTGATGCCATCATGTCCAAGATCAAGAAGGCCAAAACCGACCCTGAACCCCTTCCGTCTGAGGTTGAAGGGCTGGAAGACCGGCCAGAGGCCCGCAATCTTGTGTCGATCTTCGCGGCCCTTGCCGACAGGGATGAGGCCGGTGTGCTGGCTGATTTCGGGGGTCAGGGTTTTGGTGTTTTCAAGCCTGCACTGGCGGAACTCGCCATTGAAAAGCTGTCCCCGATCACGGGTGAAATGAACCGCCTGATGGCTGATCCCGGCTATCTTGACCAGATTCTGGCTACCGGCGCGAACAAGGCTTATGCCCTTGCCCGGCCTATCATGGCTGAGGTTCGGCAACGTGTCGGTTTCCTCGGCAGCAGTGCCGGATGATTATTTTTGGGCCTTGCGGTTGTGGTGCAGGGTCAGAAGACCTATAATAGAATTATTACACATGAGAGGTTTGTGATGTTTATCCAGACTGAAGACACGCCTAACCCGGCCACCCTTAAATTCATCCCTGGTGTTGAAGTCCTCGGCACAGGGTCGTTGCAATGCTCATCGATTGATGATGCCGCGCATTCACCGCTTGCCCGCCGATTGTTCGGGGTTGACGGTGTTTCCAGCGTTTTTCTTGGCAGCGACTTTGTTTCCATCACCAAGGGTGAAAGCCGCGAATGGTTCACCATCAAGCCCGGTGTACTGGCGGCGATCATGGAACATTTCGCCAGCGGCATGCCGGTGGTTGAAACCGGCCAGAACATGGATGAAGATGACAGTGACGATGACGATACCGTTCGTCACATCAAGCACCTGCTGGATACAAGGGTTCGCCCTGCTGTTGCCATGGATGGTGGCGATATTGTTTTCAAATCCTTTGAAGAAGGCGTTGTGACGCTGTTCATGCGTGGTGCCTGTCAGGGATGCCCCAGCTCAACGGCGACGTTGAAAATGGGTATTGAAAACATGCTTCGCCATTACATTCCGGAAGTACAGGAAGTTCGCGCCGACGAAAGCTGATAATAGGCTTTACTGGACGAACGCTGATTTATCGGGGAAATCATGCCATCTTCAACATCAACCGTGTCCAGCCGGTATCTTGTTATTGGCGGGGTTGCTATGGTGGTGATCCAGTTCGGGCTGGTTGCCCTGCTGGGTTTCAAGCCGCCGCAATTCAAGGCCGGTTATCACATCGAAGAGGCCCCCAGCGTCACCAAGGCAACGCCGCCGTCACTGTCACAGGATCGCTTGCGTAACCTTGAGGCGATTCTGTCCCCCAAACCCGTGTTGGCCTGGTCCCAGAAAGCCGAAGTCCCGACCCTGCCAGAAGGGATACTGGACCCGTCGGTCATCCTCGCCTTCACTGTCCCGTCCAAAGACAGCATCACCAAAGCCCCGGAAAGCAAAGTTCCGGGCATCAAGGCCGAACCGGACCCGCAACCGGACCCTGTTGCAGAACCGGCCCCCGAACCTGATGCGGAAGCTGCACCGGAAACAGCCCCCGAGCCATCAGAACCACTGGCTGAAGCAGAACAGCCCCCGGAAGCTGAGAGCGAAACTGTCGCTGAAGCTGAAGAGAAAGCCGAGCCGCCGGTTGCCGAGCCGCTAGTAGTTGAGTCGCCAGTAGTTGAGTCGCCGGTAGTTGAGCCGCCAGAAGTTGAGCCGCCAGCAGACGAGGCAGACGATCAGCCCGAAGAGATCACGCAAACCGCATCACTGCAGGCGGTGCCAACGATACCGAGCCTGCCCGATGTATCGAGGTCTTCGGACCCCCTCATGATCAAGCCTGTCTACCTGCAATCCCTGCCTGATATCACCAAGCTGTCAGCCAGCCAGCGCAAGAAGCAGTTCATTGCCTTCATGCTGCCGCTGATCCTGCGCGCCAATCAGGAGCTGGAAAGCCGTCATGCGCTGGTCATGAAAGCCGTTGAAAACAACGATCTGGCCAAGCTCCGTCAATGGGGTGAGCTGTATGGATACAGGCCAACCGACCCGACTGTTGACGATATGAAACAGGAGCTGGGCAGGCGTGTTGCGCCGATCCCGGTATCCATCGCGCTGGCCCAGGCGGCGGTCGAATCAGGCTGGGGAACATCACGCTTTGCTATTCAGGGCAATGCGCTCTTCGGGCAATGGGCCTGGAACACCGGTGCCGGGCTGCGCCCGAAAGAGGCCCGATTTGATAATGTTGTGGTCCGGTCCTTTGCCTCACTGTTTGATTCGGTGCGCGCCTATATGCACAACATCAACTCCCACAGTGCCTATGCTGATTTCAGGGATCAGCGTCAAAGGCTCGATGGCCCAACCGATGCCGAGGCGATCAGGCAACTGGTCAACCAGCTGGATCGCTATTCCGAAGAAGGCGAGAAATACATTGAAACCCTGGTCGATGTCATCAGGGTCAACAAGCTGATGATCTACGACAACGCCCAGTTGTCCACGGAATAGATCATCCCGCCAATCCCCCGATCACATTTGATTTCAGGGTTTTATATCAGGGTTTGATGAACTGGCGGCCGAGCCAGCGCCAGCGCCCGGTTTCACCACCATCAACAATATCAGGCATGGTGCAGTTGATGCGCCCGCGATTCCCCGCAAAGGCTTGCGGCAATCGAACCTCAATCCGGCGGCCGAGGGTGATGGTCTTCACCTTGCCCATCCCTGATGCAAAGCACGACAACCGGCTGAGGGGTTCAACCCCGGGCAAAACCGTGAACCCGGTCAGGGGCGGGTTTTCGGTCAGCACTCCGCTTTCAGGGGTAATATCGGTGACAGGGATCGGCAGGGAATTGATGGCCAGTTTCAGCCTGTCAACGGAACCGTAATTTTCATTAAAGGCAAAACGCGGGTATTCAAAGGCGTGGACCGTGTCATGAACAACACCCGAATTCTGGCCAAACGCCGCCATGAACCCCATTTCCTGCATCAGATCACGGATTTCGGGTGAATATTCACCATAAGGGTAGGCATGGAGGGGCGGGATCAGGCCCAGCTCCTCAAGGAAACGTTCATTTGAAATGCTGATCTCTTCCCGGGCCTCCTCCAGGGTGACGCGGTGCAGATGCGGATGGGTGTGGGTCTGGCTGCCGATATCAACGCCAGCCGCCTGCATTTCCCTGATCTGGTCCCAGCTGGCATAGCCATCAAGGCCCTGATCAATGGAACGGGTTGCCACAAACAGCGTGAAGGGAAAGCCGTATTCACGCAGCCTTGGCCAGGCCTTCTCATAGACCGAAATAAAGGCATCATCGACGGTGATCGCCACCGTCTTGTCGGGGAGCGGGGTCCCCTCGGCAATTTTTTCGGTGATCTCAATCAGGGGCAAAACAGTGTAATCACCGTTGGCCAGCTCCCTGAGGTGCGATTCGAACTGCGGCATCGTGGTGTTGGTGGAAGGATAGCGATCCTCACCAAACCGGTGATACATGATGACCACAGCGTGATCCGCTGCCCTGGCGACACCGGAAAACACGATCAGGAGGTTTACAATCAGTATAAGCCAGAAATTCTTTCCGCTCATGGTGACTTTCCTCGACAATACAATCCGATCCTCGTTATAACCAAGTCGTGATTATTGTTCAAAGGTTATGTCACCCGTGACAACTACCCCGACCATCCTGGCGCTTGAGGCGAGCGCGGCTGTTGCCAGCGCCGCCATCATGCACGGCACCACGGTGCTGGCTGAAACCCGCCATGATGCCCGCCATGGTCACGCCGCCTGGATGCTGACCCTTGCCCGTGACTGCCTCAATCAGGCCGGGCTTGGGGTTGAGGCGATCACGGCGGTGCTGGCGGGTCGCGGGCCGGGGTCGTTCACCGGTATCAGGGTTGCGCTGGCCGCCGCCAAGGGGTTTGCGATTTCCCGCGGCATCAGGGGCCATGGCCTTAATTCGCTGGATGCCATGGCGCATGCCGCGCTCAACAGCCAGCATCCGGTGGCGGCGCTGGCCGATACGCGGCGTGGCTCGCTCTTCGTTGCGCTCTATCATCCTGATGGCAGGCCCATGATGCCGGTGGCTGATCTGCCCGCTGAGGGGGTTGCCGCTGTGCTGGCGGATCATGGCCATGAATGGATTATCACCGGGCAAATCGGTGATGGTCTGGCTGGAACCCTCAAAAACCGTCCGATAGAGGCTGCGTTTCATCCGGCTCAGCCCCTTGCCAGTCATCTTTGCGGGCTTTATGCAACCTTTACTGATGCTGACCCGGCACCGCTAGACCCGATTTACCTTTCCGATCCACTGCTGGGGCCACGATGATCAAGGTCCGCCCCATCAACCGCAATGATCTGCCCCTGCTTGACAGTGTTGATGAAGATTGGCCCGAAGCCACCACAGTACAGTACTGGAGCCAGCCTGCCTTTGCCGGGATGGTGGCTGAGGATAAAGACGGCATCAAGGGCTTCATCCTGGGGCAGATTGTTTCGGGTGAAGCTGAAATTATCCAGATAACGGTGATCAACGAGGCGCGCAATCAGGGCATAGGCAGCGCATTGCTGGATGAATTTCTGAAAAACCACGCCACCCTCGGCTGTTATCTCGATGTTATGGAGGGCAATGAGGAGGCGATCAGGCTCTATCAGCGGGCCGGGTTCAGGGTTACGGGCCGCAGGCAGGGGTATTACCGGCTTGATGGCGAAAGACGCGATGCTCTCCTGATGCGACTTGACACCCGGGAAACCGGGGATTAGAGGGAGGATATGGCCAAAAACCTCTACATCAAAACCTATGGCTGTCAGATGAATGTCTATGATTCGGACAGAATGGCGGATGTGCTGGCCCCGCTGGGCTACACGCCATCGGGGAATGTCGATGATGCGGATATGGTGATCATCAACACCTGCCATATCAGGGAGAGGGCATCCGAGAAGGTATTCTCGGAACTGGGCCGGTTGCGCCGCTGGAAAGAACAGCAGCAGGGACTTGGCCGTGATGTCCGGATCGCCGTTGCAGGCTGTGTCGCCCAGGCCGAAGGTGAGGAAATCAGCCGCCGCGCCCCCTGGGTTGATGTGGTGGTTGGCCCGCAAGCCTATCATCGCCTGCCTGAGCTGGTCTCCCGCACGGACCCGGCATCACGCAATGCGGTGATCGACACCGATTTCCCGGTTGAAGACAAATTCGATTTTCTGCCCGAGGAACACACCCCGCGTGGCCCGGCTGCCTTTCTTTCGGTGCAGGAAGGGTGCGATAAATTCTGCACCTTCTGTGTTGTTCCCTATACAAGGGGGGCCGAATTTTCCCGCCCTGCCGCCAGCATCCTGACCGAGGCTTCACGCCTTGTTGCATCAGGGACGGTTGAGTTGACCCTGCTTGGCCAGAACGTCAATGCCTGGCGCGGTGAAGCGCCGGATGGCGGGCAGTGGAATTTCGCCCGGCTGCTCTCGGCACTGGCTGAAATCAGCGGGCTGGAGCGGATCCGCTACACCACCTCGCACCCCACCGATATGGATGATGACCTGATCATGGCCCATGCCGATATCCCGCAGCTGATGCCTTATCTGCATCTACCGGTGCAGTCAGGGTCTGACCGTATTCTGGAGGCGATGAACCGCCGCCATAGCCGTGATGATTACCGCCGTATCATTGACCGGTTGCGCAAGGCCCGCCCTGATATGGCATTGAGCGGTGATTTCATTGTCGGGTTCCCGGGTGAAACCGATCGTGATTTTGCCGATACCATCAACCTGATTGCCGAGATTGAATACGCCTCGGTCTATTCCTTCAAATACTCGCCGCGCCCGGGGACACCGGCGGCGGGCATTGATGATCAGGTTGATGATCAGGTTAAATCGGACCGTCTGGCCAGCCTGCAACAAGTCACGGATTCGCAACAATTCGCGTTTAACATGCAAAAGGTCGGATCGATTATGGACGTGCTGGTGGAAAGACCCGCCAACCGTGCCGGTCAGCGTGCCGGGCGCAGCCCGTGGATGCAGGCGGTGCATTTCCCTGAACAATCCGGCGAAATTGGTGCTATTATTCCTCTCAGGATAACAGCGGCCCATCAGAAAAGTCTTTCGGGTGAGCCGCTATGATGCCTGACGATATTTTTCTCTAGGGGAGATTGGACGAGCGTGAGTCAGAAAAAAGGCCACAGAATTAAAATCGAGTTTGAGGATAATGATTTCCTTCCCTATCTCTACGGGCATCACAACAGCAATCTGGTTCAGATCGAAAAAGCGCTTGATGTCTCGCTCGACACATTCGGCAACATTCTCCAGATCACCGGCACCAAGGACAACGCCGATACCGCCAAATCCACGATCGAAGCTCTTTATCAGCGCATCGCCAATGACAGTGGTGCGGAAAGCGATATCTCGTCCTCCATGGTCAAGGATGCGCTGCGCTGGGCCAATGGCACGAGGGAACAGGGCGGGACTGCCGATATGAAGAATTTCACCAATCCCGCCGGCACGATTGAAACCTGGCGGCGGTCGGTGCTGCCGAAATCTGCCGGCCAGCAGGATTACCTCAAGGCACTGGCTGTGCATGATGTGGTGTTCGGGGTCGGCCCGGCGGGTTCAGGCAAAACATACCTGGCCGTGGCCAAGGCTGTTGAGGCGCTCAAGAACCGGCAGGTCGAACGGATTGTGCTGTCACGCCCGGCGGTGGAGGCTGGCGAAAGGCTTGGCTTCCTTCCCGGTGACATGAAAGAGAAGGTCGATCCGTACCTGCGGCCGCTCTATGATGCGCTCTATGACATGATGCCGCCGGAAAAGGTGGAAAAGATGCTGGCCTCGGGCCAGATCGAGATTGCCCCGATTGCATTCATGCGTGGACGGACGCTCGCCCAGTCCTATGTCATTATTGATGAGGCCCAGAATACCACGCCGGTTCAGATGAAAATGGTGTTAACGAGGCTTGGTGATGATGCCCGCATGGTCATTACCGGTGACCTCTCCCAGGTTGATCTGCCAGTGGGGCAAAAATCGGGCCTTGCCGATGCTGTTGAAATACTTGATAATGTTGAAGGCGTTAAAATTATCAGATTGAAGGGCAGTGACGTGGTTCGTCACCCTGTGGTTGCCCGGATCCTGACCGCTTACGAAGAACACGACGAGCACTGATGGAAACAATAGATCAGATGACCGGTGATCAGGCCGATGATGATGACAGTCCGGTTGTCATTGTCGAAGATCATCATGGGCTTTTTGCCGAAATCGTGATTGCCGATCACCGCTGGCTTGATTTGCTTGATGGCGACTTCAGGGCGCGGCTTGCTGCCGCCTTTCGGGCCTGCCTCAACAAGGCCGGGATTGAGGCGGCTGAATGGACCATTCTCCTCTCCGATGATGCCAGCGTGGCTGAACTCAACATGGCCCATCGCGGCAAGAATGGTGCCACCAACGTGCTGTCCTTTCCTGATGATGATGACGATGATTTCCTTGGTGATATCGCCCTCGCCTGGGGGGTGATGGAGGGGGAGGCTGCCGGGCTTTCCATCAGCATGACGGATCATGCCCTGCATCTGATGGTGCATGGTGTTCTGCATCTGCTGGGCCATGACCATCAGGATGATGCCGAGGCCACCACCATGGAACAGCTGGAAATATCCATTCTGGGGTCAGTCGGGGTCGCTGATCCCTACGATGAGGCAAGGGAATAACGCGGGTGAGTACGTTCCAGAAATTCAGGAATGCCGTGATGCGGGCCTTACCGGGCCAGCGCGCACTGGCCCGTGAGGAGCTGACGGAGCTGCTCGAAGAATCGATCCGTGAGACCGTCAGTTTCGACAGCCATGAAAGCATGCTGCTGACCAATATTCTCGGGTTGAGGGATATCACCGCGATGGATGTCATGGTGCCGCGGGCGGATATCGTCTCGGTGGATATCACCGATGGCCATAAAACCATCTTCCGCACCATTATTGAGGCTAATCATTCGCGGGTTCCCGTGTGCAAGGTCAGCCTCGATGAAGTGCTGGGTTTTCTGCATATCAAGGATGTGGCGCGGACCATGCGCCA
>CENJ01105268.1_pt1 | contig 12903 bp, 12 predicted proteins | sample 356161 | NCBI WGS metagenome assembly CENJ01 (sample SAMEA2619531, study PRJEB7988) | marine metagenome | biome: marine biome (ENVO:00000447); feature: surface water layer (ENVO:00002042); material: "saline water (ENVO:00002010), including plankton (ENVO:xxxxxxxx)" | depth 5 m
TCATTTGATAAACATTCATTTTGAGCAATTTCACAATCATGATGTGGGAATTTAAGATCAAGTCCACCACCATGTATATCAAATTTATTTCCCAAATACTTTCTACTCATAGCAGAGCATTCAAGGTGCCATCCAGGAAAACCTAAACTCCATGGAGATTTCCATTTCATAATATGTTTATGTTCGGCTTTTTTCCATAATGCAAAGTCTTGAAGGTTTCTCTTTTCATTACTCCCAGCCAAATCTCTTGATTCGTTTATTACATTATCTAGATCACGATTGCTAAGTTTAGAATATTTAAAATCTTTACTAAAGGTATTTGTGTCAAAATATACTGATCCATTACTTTCATAAGCATAACCTTTATCAATAATTTCTTGAATCATTTCAATTTGTTCGATTATATGGCCTGATGCAGTAGGTTCAATGCTTGGTTTTAAAACATTAAATAAATCTAAAATTGAATGAAATTCATTGGTATATTTTTGAACAACTTCCATAGGCTCAATTTTTTCAGTTTTAGCTCTTTTCGAAATTTTATCTTCGTCAGAATCATCTTCTAAGTGGCCAACATCTGTTATATTTCTTACATACCTTACGTTATAACCTAAATGTTTTAAATATCTAAAAATTAAATCAAAAGAAATAAAAGTTCTAATATTTCCAAGGTGCACTGTATTGTACACAGTAGGTCCGCAAACATACATACCTACTAGATTCTCGTTGATGGGAGAGAAAATATCTTTTGTTGAAGTTAGTGAGTTGTATATTTTTAAATCCTTATTCGATGATAACATCGGAAAAATTTTAGCTTTCTGTACGAATATAATCTAAAAATTCTCTTTTAGTTAACTTGTCTTTAAATTTTCCTCCAAATTCACCTGTAACAGTACTACAATCTATGTGTCTTATACCCCTTGAGTTAACACACATGTGTTTTGCATCAATTATACAAGCAACATCATCAGTTTTTAAAATTCTTTGTAATGCTTTAACTATTTGAATATTTAACCTTTCTTGAACTTGAGGTCTTCTAGAATAATAATCAACAATTCTATTCATTTTAGATAACCCAACAACTCTATCATTAGCAAAGTATGCTACATGAGCTTTACCATAAATTGGAAGAAGGTGATGTTCGCATGTAGAAAAAACAGTAATATTTTTTTCCACTAACATTTCACCATATTGATATTTATTTTCAAATGTGGAACTGGTTGGTAAATTTTTTGGGTTTAGTCCACCAAACAATTCTTTTACATAAGCCTTAGCAACTCTTTTTGGAGTTCCTTTTAAGCTATCATCAGTCATGTCCATTCCTAATGTCTCTAAAATTTCTTTGACATTTTTTTGAATGATTGATATTTTTTCGTCATCGGAAATTTCAAATGCATCGTCTCTTAACGGTGTTTCGATTGAAAAATTTTTATGTTCCTCATCAAATAGTTCGAGATCCTCTAGAAATTTATTGTATTTCATATTTTAACAAAGATAATTAAAAGATTACGTTATAAGAAATAACACTTAATATTTGATTTTTACTAATTTTTGCAAGTTTTGTAAGTCCTGTATCAAAAAGTTGATAGTCATTTTTTATTTTATTAGATGAAAAACCGATATCAATTGATGAATTATCAAATTGATAACCAATTCCAAAAGTATTAGACTCCAATTTAATTAATGAAGAATCATAGGGGTTGTTAGATCGCTTAATTCCTGCTCGAAAACTTAATTGATTAATTCTAAGTTCGGTTCCAAATCTTAAATTTAAAACTTTATTTAAGTTTTTGGATATAGCTAGGTTTAAGTTATCATAAGCAGAACTATTTTCAGAACTAAATTTAGATTTAGAATAATTTTTACTCTCTAAATCAAAACTAAAAATTAACATATTTTTTATTACTGATGCTACAGATAATGTTAGTTTTGAAGGAGTTTTGAAGTTATATTCGTAAATATTGATAATTCTTGGGTCAACTATATCAACATATAATTCATTTGTAACACTGTCAAGTGAATGAACTTCTAGAGATTGTTCAAGCTGATCTTCAAAATTAAACCATGTAGGAGAGTCATAGCTCAGTCCTAATCTAAAATTATTTAATTTATAAATTAAACCTGCTTGTAAAGAAACTCCAATTCCAGAGCTTGCTAAGTAATTTCTGAAATCTATTAGCTTAATTGCTGAATTGGTATCAAAATTATTTTCAACATGTATGTTTTCTTTGTTAATATTTAAATCATAAATATTTAAATTAAACCCTACATAAAGTCTTTTATTAAAACTTCCAGATATATTTAGTGATGCTTTATTTTTACTTCCTTTTTTATATTGATTATTTTCTAAGTTTAGCCCATTTGCATATCTAGCTAGTGAATAAAATTTATTGGTACTTTCATTATAATCAAGCAAGTAAGATTGGTAACCCAAAAAAGCTTGCTGTGCGTAATATCCATAATTATTTCCAAGCCATCGATAAACACTGGAAATACTTTCATTATTATTCACACTAATATCAGAAAGATTTACTCCAGCTGAGTTGTTTATAAAAAATTCATCAACAGATTTATCACTTTGGCCAGTTATTAAATGTCTGTCATTAAATGAATTTTGAGTTTGATAATTAATACCAAAAGAAAATTTGTCAAGTTTTCCATCACTATAGTCTTTAAAAACATATACTATTCCTCCCTGGTAATGTAATGTTGATTCTTTTTCCGAATTTTCATTTTCTAAAAAATTAGATTTCAATTTATTGGATTCAAGTGCAATAGAACCACCAAATCTCGATACCTCGAATACAGAACTAGAAGCTGGATTGATCGATATTGCAGATAAATTACCGCCTAGAGCTCCAAAAGCTCCACTCATAGATGTAAACCTTGAGTTACCAATTTGATTTTCAAAACTATAATTTATAGCATCATTAATATCTTGACAATTACTTACATGATATACTAAAACGAAAATAATTACAATGAATCTCATTTATCTTGAACCTCTACTTGACCCAGATGAAGAGCTCGTTCTACTTGAGGAGGAATTTCCACTGTAAGATCTACTAGATGGGGCTGAAATTGAGCTTGAGGAGGATCCACTGGAATAATTTGAATTAAAGTTAGAGTTTGAACTTGATCTTGAACTATTTGGGTTATAATATGAACGAGGTGAGTTTGAATTTGTTGTGGACGGTGAATTATAACTTCTACCACTTAATCTCCAATTAGAGCTTTCTTTTGAATAATATCTTCTCTCAGAATTTATATTATTATTTCTTTTGTCATAGTCTTTATAATTTGACGAAGATGTTGAGAATTCATTTTTTACGTTTTTTAGCGGACCGGTATTATATTTATTGTAATATGTTCTTTCAGTTGTTGAACTTCCATCTTTTCTAACTATAATTCTATCATAATATCTAGAACTTATGTTATTTGATAAATTACTATAGGATCTAGAATTACTGTAATTAATTTTATTTTCATTACTATTATCAATAACAGAAGATCTATTGTTATATTCAACAGATCCAGAAAAACTTCCTCTTCTACCAGAATTTAAAGAAATCTGTTTGTTGTTGTTGTAATTATAAGGATAGTAATAACCATAAGAATTGGACCAATTATACCTGTAAGGAAAATAGGTGTAGGGTCTCCAATAACCATAAGGATAATGTCTTGATCCCCAATATCGATATGAATAATATGGGTACCTATTGTTATAATAGTAATAGGGACTATGCCAATAATAATGATCGAAACCAAAATCATAATAGTATCCATAACCTAGATATCGGTTGAGGTAAAAATTATCATGATAATTTATATTAATAATTTTTTTATCCGATATGTCTCCCCACGAAGGTTTTGAATTAGTGTAAGAAATATCTGAAGAATTAATATAATTAGATAGAGATGTTGTATCAGGATAGATATTATTTTCAAATTCATTTATCTTTTCTTGAAAGTAATTTTTATAGTACGATGATTGAATTTTAGAATTAGTTGTACTTTCATCAGAATATAATCCATCAGAAGATACAAAACTAGATGTGTTGAATGATCCACAACTAATAAAAAGCATCACAAAACAGATTATTAAATTTTTTTGATTAAAAAGTAACTTGTTTGATGACATTATTAGCTTATTTTTGTTAAATATAGAGACAAAATTTATGCCAAAGAAATATGTCTAAAAATTTAACAAATAGATCAGAAGATTACTCAAAGTGGTATAATGAGCTTGTTGTAAAAGCTGATTTAGCAGAAAACTCAAGTGTCAGAGGATGTATGGTTATTAAGCCATATGGTTATGCCATATGGGAAAAAATCCAAAAAGAATTAGATAATAAATTTAAAGAAACTGGACATTACAATGCATACTTTCCGCTTTTTGTTCCAAAAAGTCTTTTTGAGGCTGAAGAAAAGAATGCAGAAGGTTTTGCTAAGGAATGTGCGGTTGTTACTCACTACAGATTAAAAAATGATGAAAATAATCCAGGAAAATTAAAAGTTGATGAAAACTCTAAACTAGATGAAGAACTTATTGTTAGACCAACAAGTGAAGCAGTTATTTGGAATACTTACAAGAAATGGATTCAATCATATAGAGACTTACCAATTCTTCTAAATCAATGGGCTAATGTCGTTAGATGGGAAATGAGAACAAGATTATTTTTAAGAACCTCTGAGTTTTTATGGCAAGAGGGCCATACAGCCCATGCTACCAAAAATGAAGCAATTGAGGAGGCTAAATTAATTAACAAATTATATGCTGATTTTGTGAACGATTTTATGGCTATCTCTGTAGTTAGCGGAACAAAGTCTGAATCAGAAAGATTTGCTGGTGCAGAGGAAACATATTGTATCGAAGCACTAATGCAAGATGGAAAAGCTCTTCAAGCAGGAACTTCTCATTTTTTGGGTCAAAATTTTGCAAAAGCTTTTGATGTAAAATTTTCTGATAAAAATGGTAAGCTTGAGCATGTGTGGGCAACTTCGTGGGGTGTTTCTACTAGACTCATGGGGGCTTTAATAATGACACATGGTGATGATAATGGGTTAGTTTTACCACCAAAATTAGCACCTAATCAGATAGTAATTATACCCATTTTTAAATCTGAGAATGAATTAAATAATGTTCTTAGTTACATTGAACCTTATGTTGAACGAATAAGAGGTTTGGGCTATAGTATAAATGTTGATGACAGGCTTAATTTCAAGCCAGGTTATAAATATAACGAACATGAGTTAAAAGGAGTTCCCATAAGAGTTACTGTAGGTTTAAGAGATATTGAAAATAAATCTGCAGAAATTTTTAGAAGAGATACTTTGTTTAAAGAAAATATTAATATAAATGACTTAATTAGTAAAGTAGATTTTTTGATAAATGATATTCAAACAAATTTAACTACCAAGTCAAAAAATTTTCAATTAAATAATACAAGGGTCGCAAAAAATTATGATGAATTCAAAAAACTAATTAAAGAAGGAGGTTTTGTTTTGGCTCATTGGGATGGAACTAAGGAAACTGAACAAAAAATAAAAAATGAGACTAAAGCCACCATACGATGTATCCCTGAATCAAAATCTAAAAGTGGAGACTGTATTATTACAGGTAATAAATCATTAAAAAGAGTTTATTTTGCAAAATCATATTAAATTAACAGAATTATATTTTGCTTAATAGTTTCCTTTATATAAATTTGCACAGCTAAATTTGGCCCGTTCGTCTATCGGCTAGGACGCCAGGTTTTCATCCTGGTAAGAGGGGTTCGATTCCCCTACGGGCTACTAAAATATTTATATGGCAAATCATAAATCTGCGATAAAAAGAATAAGGCAGACTGAAACAAAAAAACAATTAAACAAGCTTCAGCATAAGACTACTAGAAATAGTATAAAAAAATTAAAAGAAACTACTAATAAAAAGGATGCTGATAAACTTTACAAAAATGTTACATCATTATTAGATAAACTTGCTAAAAATAACATAATTCATAAAAACAAATCAGCTAACATTAAATCCAAGTTAGCTAAGCATGTTAATTCATTAAAAGTGACAAAAGGTAAAGCTAAAAAAAAAGCTTAGGAATTCATTGATATTAAAAATTCCTCGTTATTTAGTGTTTTCTTGATCTTATCTTCGACAAACTCCATTGATTCTACTGGGTTCATGTCCGCTAAATATTTTCTCATAATCCACATTCTCTGAATTGTATTTTCATCAAGTAATAGATCATCTCTTCTTGTACTTGATGATACTAGGTCAATAGCTGGAAAAATTCTTCTGTTGGAAATTCTTCTGTCAAGTTGTAATTCCATATTTCCAGTACCCTTAAATTCCTCAAAAATAACTTCATCCATCTTGGACCCAGTTTCAGTTAGGGCAGTAGCAATTATGGATAATGAGCCACCACCTTCAATATTTCTAGCAGCACCAAAAAATCTTTTTGGCTTGTGAAGAGCATTGGCATCTACACCACCACTAAGAATTTTTCCGGATGCAGGTTGAACAGTATTATATGCTCTAGCTAGACGTGTAATAGAATCGAGTAAAATAACAACGTCATGACCGCACTCAACTAGTCTTTTGGCTTTTTCTAATACAATGTTAGCTACACGTACATGTCTGTCAGCAGGTTCATCAAAAGTTGATGCTACAACCTCACCCTTAACATTCCTTTGCATGTCTGTAACTTCTTCAGGTCTTTCATCTATTAATAAAATTATCTGATATACTTCAGGATGATTAGCAGCTATTGCATTAGCAACATCTTTTAAAAGCATTGTTTTTCCAGTTTTAGGTTGAGAAACTATCATTCCTCTTTGACCTTTACCGATTGGAGAAAAAAGATCTATTATTCTAGTAGAAATACTACTATCTCTATCAGCTATATTAAACTTTTCTTCAGGAAAAAGTGGAGTTAGATGTTCAAAAGAAACTCTATCCCTTACAACATCAGGAGACAAACCATTTATAAGATTTACTTTTATTAAAGGAAAGTATTTTTCACCATCCTTTGGAGGTCTAACTTGACCCAGTACAGTATCACCTGTTTTTAAACCAAAGAGTTTTACTTGGGAATGTGAAACATAAATATCATCTGGTGAGCTCAAGTAGTTAAAATCAGATGATCTTAAAAAACCATATCCTTCCTGCATTAAATCTAATACACCTTCAGATTCGATGATTCCATCAAACTCAAAGTCTGGTTCTTTGTATCTATTTCTAGAATCTTTATTATGATTTTTTTCGGAATTATCGTGATTAGTTTTTTTAAAATCTCTTCTAACTCGCTCACGAGGATTTTTCTTTTTTTCATCTTTAGAATGAAAATCTATTATTCTTTCAATAATCTCATTCTTTTTCCCAGAATTATCAATACTTAGTTCGTTACAAATTTCAACTAACTCTGTTATCTTTTTCTTATTTAAATCTTTTAACTCTAACATAATTTAAACTGATTTTTGATTTGGTTATCTGGAGAGTTTTGATAACTATTTCAAATATACAAATATTTATTTACTTTATATTAAATTGTATTTTTATTAAAAAATTTAAAATGATCCAAAGAATACAATCTTTTTATATGCTTCTTTTAGTTTTAATTAATTTTTTAATTGTAATATCAATTGATAGTACAAAAGAATTTTCACTTCCTGAAAGCTACTTTGGTAATTTCAGACAATATATTAATGATTATTTTTTTTCAGAGTTATTTATTTTAATAATATTGATTAATGTTTTTTTATTCAAATATTTAAAAATTCAATTAATTATACTAAAGTTGCTTTTCATTCCTCTTTTTTTTGGAATATTAAATTTTTTCGATGAAAGGTCAATCATCAGTTCATTCAAAGATCCATGTCTTATCTATTTTTTTCTTTCATTCTTTTTAATTTTTATTACTATTAGTTCAATCAAGAAAGATAAGTCTAAAATAAATTCACTTGATAGAATTAGGTAATTTAGATCTTAATCCTAGTTCAATTATTTCCATATTTTGAATTTTAGATTTACTAATTTCAAATCTTATCATAGTTCTTTTTTTGTGAAACCCGTGCCTTCCGGCAGCACCTGGATTTATAAATAATAAATTATTTTTTTTGTCAAATTCAATTTTTAGTAAATGAGAATGACCGGAAATCAATATATCAGGCATGAATTGTTTTATTTTTTTTAGTGTTTTGTTATTATATTTTGGTGATTTTCCTGAAATGTGTGTTAAAAGTATTTTTAATCCATCAATACTGAAATTCTCATAATCATTACATGAAGATCTGATTTCATTATTATCAATGTTGCCATATACAAAATGTATGTTGGAATTTAATTTTAATTTCTCGATTACATTATAGTTTCCAATGTCACCTGCATGGATGATGTAATCTGATTGTGAGGCAAAACTCATTATCCTTTCATCAATGTAGCTATGAGTATCTGAAAGAACTAAAATTTTTTTCAATTTTTTAAAACACTTATTGGTTATCTTTGATTAACAAAAATATAAATCCTTTTGAGATATTTTCTTGAAATTTCTTTTGATGGTTCAAATTATCACGGCTGGCAAAAACAGCCTAAATCACAAACTATACAGCAAACCATTGAAGATTGTATATCAATTTTATTGAAAGATAAAATAAATATTGTTAGTGCAGGTAGAACAGACTCAGGTGTTCATGCCAAAGAAATGATAGCTCATTTTGATTATAAAAATAAACTTGATTTAATTGGTTTTACTCATAGGCTAGATTCCTTCCTTCCGCACGATATTAGTGTTAATAAAATTTTTCAAGTAAATCATGAATCTCATGCAAGATTTAGTGCTATTTCCAGACTGTATGAGTATCACATCAGTCAAAAAAAAACCCCCTTACTACATAAAAGAGTATTTCAATTTAAAAATCATCTAGATATTAATTTGATGAACAAAGCTGCAAAAATATTATGTAAGCATCAAGATTTTGAATCATTTAGTAAGTCTAATTCTGATGTTAAAACTTTTAATTGTAACATAATGAATGCTAGATGGGAGTCAAATAATGATATATTGATTTTTTCTATCAAAGCCGATCGTTTCTTAAGAAATATGGTTAGAGCAGTTGTTGGTACATTAATTGAAGTTGGAATTGGTAAAATTACTGTTGATGATTTTGAAAAGATAATTTTAAAAAAAAATAGAAAATTTGCAGGATACTCTGTCCCAGCATGTGGTTTATATTTGTGTAAAATTGAATATAATCTCAAAGAAATTTTAAATGTCAGAAAATAAAAAATTTAATATTAAACTTTTTAGACGATTACTAAAATACGTATATCCCTACAAGATTAATTTTATTTTTTTAATAACTGCAGCAATTTCAATTTCTGTTTTTTCTATTGTTAATCAATATTTACTTAAGATAGCTGTTGATAAATATATTACTCCAAAAGATTATGAGGGTTTAATTTTTATAATATCATTAATGTTTGGTGTTCTTTTATTTAAAGTTTCTTTTCAGTTTCTTTTTGTTTTTCTAGCAAATATTCTTGGTCAAAAGGTTGTGTATGACATACGAATAAAATTATTTAGAAGAATTATTAGTTTTAAAATGTCTTATTATGATAGATCATCTGTCGGTAGATTAGTAACAAGATCTGTTAATGATATGGAGACAATTGCTAGTATTTTTAGTCAAGGTCTCTTTATGATTATTTCAGATTTATTATTGATGTTTTCTGTTTTAGTTGTAATGCTTATTTTAAGTATTAAACTTTCTTTAATTATTTTTCTGATTTTACCATTTATATTAATTGCAACCAGGTTATTTCAAAGAGCAATGAAAACAGCATTCAATCAAGTAAGAAATGAAGTTGCTAATTTAAATTCTTTTGTTCAAGAAAGAATATCTGGCATGAAAGAAATTCAAATTTTTAATAGAGAAAGTATTGAAAAATCAAATTTTATTAAAATCAATGAAAAACATAAAAATGCCTGGTTGAAAACTGTTTGGTATAACTCGATTTTCTTTCCTGTTGCAGAAATTTCAACTTCAATTACTATTGGCTTGTTAGTTTGGTATGGAGGAGGATTGGTTGGATTCAGTGATTCTTCCATCACAATTGGTACTATTTTTCTTTTTATTCAACTTTCACAAATGTTATTTAGGCCTTTAAGACAAATTGCAGATAAGTTCAATACACTTCAAATGGGAATGGTTGCTGCAAACAGAATTTTTAATATTCTTGATACAAATGACTTTATAAGTGACACTGGAAATTTAAAACTTAAGAAAATAAATGGGAATGTTATTTTTAAAAATGTTGATTTCTCATATGAGCCAAAAAATAGTGTATTCAAAAAATTCAATCTTACAATTAAAAGTGGTGAGAAAATTGCAATAGTTGGATCAACAGGTTCAGGGAAAACAACTATTATTAATTTATTATTAAGATTTTATGAAATTAATGGTGGAGACATTTTAATTGACGGAAAAAGTATTCGTGAATTATCAATAAAATTTCTAAGATCTCAGATTTCATTGGTTACTCAAAATATATTTTTATTTGCTGATTCAATTTACAATAACATTGTTTTGTACAACAAAAATATTAATAAAGCCAATGTGATTTCCGCAGCTAAAGAAATAGGAGTTCATAATTTTGTAAAAAAATTGCCAGGATCATATAATTACAATGTAAAAGAAAGGGGAGTAATGTTGTCCGAAGGGCAAAAACAATTAATATCATTTTTAAGAGCCTATATTAGTGATTCAAATATTTTAATTTTGGATGAAGCGACATCATCAATTGATACAAAAACAGAAAAGTTAATTCAGTTTGCTATTTCAAAAATAATTCAAAATAAAACATCAATTATTATAGCCCATAGGTTATCAACTATACTAAATTCAGATAAAATTATTGTTTTAGATAAAGGTGAAATTAAAGAAATGGGAAGTCATGATGACTTAATGAAAATTAAGGATGGTCATTACAAAAAATTATTTGAATTACAATACCAAAAAACAGAATTAGTTAGCTAGATCATTTATAATTAATTCTTTAAGATTATCTAAGTTTTTAAATTTAATGAATGCACCATTCTGTATATAAGAAATTTTACCAGTTTCCTCAGAAATAACGAGACTAATAGCATCTGTATCCTCAGTTATTCCAACTGCAGCTTTATGTCGTAAACCATAGGACTTACTAATTGTTTTTTTTGTAATTGGAAGAGTTACTCTACTTGACTTAATTACATTACCTTCAATTATTATAGCCCCATCATGCAAAGGACTATTTTTGAAGAAAATACTTTCGATTAATGAAGAAGATAGTTCTGCATTTAGGATATCCGCATCTGATTTTACAAAATCTAAGTTTGTATTTCTTTCAAAAACAATTAAAGCACCTGTTTTTGAATTTATTAAACTTTCTATTGCAGAGAAAAGTTCATCAATATTAATTTTTGATTGTTCCTGAGATATTTTAAATAATAATTTTAATCTTTTAATTACAGATTTATTATTTGTAAATCGGTTCGAACCTAACATTAACAAAAAAGTTCTAATTTCCTGTTGAAAAACAATTATTAAAGCAAATACCCCAACACTAATAAATCCACCCAATATATTACTAAGTATATTCATATTAGCTATATCAGTAACCCACCAAATTATATATACTAAAATAAATCCTCTAAAAATAATAATTGCTGAAGTACCCCTTAAATATTTATATGCATAATATAGCATTCCAGCTGCCAGTACAACATCAATTATGGGTAAAATTGTAGATACTATTAAGTCTAAAAATTCCAATAATTTAAAATTAAGTAATTTGAACTATTTAATTAAGTTATATAAAAGTACGCATTCTTTTGCTTCCTTTAAATCATGAACCCTTAGTATTTTAATACCTTTTAATAAAGCAATTGTATTTAACACTGATGTTCCATTCAAAGCTTCTTCTTTTTTTATTTTAAGTGTTTTATATATCATAGATTTTCTAGAAAATCCAGCTAAAATTGGAAGATCTAGCATAGAAAAATACTCTAGATTGCTTAATAACTCAAAATTATGGCTCATTGATTTGCCAAAACCGAATCCAGGATCTATAATTAAATCGATTATTTTTTTTTCTCTTGCTGATTTAATTCTTTTTGCTAAAAAGCTAATAATTTCTTTTGTTGGATTTTTGTAGTTGGGATTATTTTGCATATTTTGAGGAGAACCTTGCATATGCATAATTATGTAAGGACATTGATAATCAGCAATTACATCAAACATCTTACTATCTAATATACCTGCTGAAATATCGTTGATAATATCAATACCTAGATCTAATGATTTCTTAGCTACTGAAGATCTAAAAGTATCAACAGAAATAATAAGTGAAGGAAATGTTTTTTTTAACTCCTTAATAACTGGTATTACCCTTTCTAACTCATCTTCAGTTGTAATATCTTGTGCCCCTGGTCTAGAGCTGTAGCCACCAATATCAAGAATGTCCATACCATCATAAATCATTTTTTCTACATGCTTTAAAATTTCTTTCAAATTTTTAAACTTTCCTCCATCATAGAATGAATCCGGCGTCACATTAAGAATACCCATGATTTTTGGTGAACTTAAATCATAAAGATTACCCCGTATGTTAATATTCATTAGTTAAATGGATTAGTATATTAGATAAATTTGTTCGAAATTTACATAAAAATTCTTTGTGAATAGTACAGCAAATCTTTTTGACGAAATTATTTTAAAATGTGTAAATACATTTTCAAGTAAAATGAAAGATTATGGTAGTGCATGGAGGATTTTAAGATTATCTTCGCTTACCGATCAAATTTTTATAAAAGCTCAAAGAATAAGAAGTCTTCAAATCAATAAAGAAAAAAAAATAGATGAGGGGCAAGA
>CENJ01024665.1_pt1 | contig 12892 bp, 10 predicted proteins | sample 356161 | NCBI WGS metagenome assembly CENJ01 (sample SAMEA2619531, study PRJEB7988) | marine metagenome | biome: marine biome (ENVO:00000447); feature: surface water layer (ENVO:00002042); material: "saline water (ENVO:00002010), including plankton (ENVO:xxxxxxxx)" | depth 5 m
AAGAACAACAACTTTACCCTCTATTTCATCTCCAACTTTTAAATTACTGTCTAGAGACTCCCATGGATGGCTACCTAACTGCTTCAGGCCAAGCTGAATTCTACTTTTATCTTCATCAAAGTCTAGTATAACTACTTTTATTACTTCATCGAGATTCACTACCTCTTCAGGATGAGATATTCGTCCCCAAGATAAATCAGTTATATGAATCAATCCATCTATACCTCCCAAGTCAACAAAAACTCCATAGGACGTAATGTTCTTAACTGTGCCTTCAAGAACTTGTCCTTTTTCCAGTTTGGACATTATTTCTTTTGTCTGAACCACTAAATCAGCTTCAATCAGCGCTTTATGAGATACTACAACATTTCTGAAGGACTCGTTTACTTTGACAACCTTAAACTGCATTTCTTTGCCAACGTACTCTTCATAATCCCTTATTGGCTTGACATCAATTTGAGAACCTGGTAAGAAACACTCTATTCCAAAAACATCTACAATCATTCCACCTTTTGTTCTACTTTTTATTTGACCATTAACTATTTCCCCAGTTTCTAAAGCAATATTAACTTTTTTCCAAGCTTGTAATATTCTTGCTCTTCGATGAGATAGTTTTAACTGACCATAGCTATCTTCTTGCTGCTCTACCAAAACTTCGACTGAGTCTCCAATCTTTAATTCCTTGTTGTATTTAAACTCGGATGCATTTATTACACCATCAGATTTAAAATTAATATCAACAACAACAACTTTATCATTGATTCTTACAACGGAACCATTTAGAACTTGCTTATCTTCAATTACTGGTAAGGTTTCTAGATAAGTCTTAGTTAAGTCTTCTATTTCTTTAGATGTATATGTGATTTCCTCATGAAATTGAAAATCTTTTTCGCTTCTGTGACTTTCTGAATTATCAGATGATTTTTTAGCTTCAACTATAGTTTCATTTGCATCATTGATTTTGTCAATAGTTTCAGTTTCAATATTTGTGTTTGAGGACTCTCTAATTTCATCAACGACTGTTTCAAGTTTCTCATCTTCTTTTGTTGAGATATCATTAATTTTTTCATTATCAATTTTTGGGATTGACTTTTCGTCAGTTGACTTTGTACTTAGCTCTTCAGGCTTGTGAGATTTCTTTGCCATAGGTTTTTCTTTGTATCTTTTGGTTATAAGGATTACTGAATCCAAAAGAGTAGTTGTACATTTATATCCTTAACAAACAGTTTTTGCGGGTGCAAATGTATTAAATTATAGAGATAAATCAGCTATTTCTTGAGCAACTTTTTGCATTAACCATAATGGAGTTGAAGTTGCCCCACAAATACCAACTGAAGCTTTTTGTCTAAACCAGCTAGATTTTATTTCTTTTGTATCAGATATAAAGTAAGAATTTGGATTTACTTTTTTACATGACTCATACAACATCTTTCCATTAGAACTTTTCTTTCCACTCACAAAAATTATAACTTGATTTTCATTTGAAAACTTTTGTAGTTGAGGTTCTCTGCCAGAAACCTGTCTACATAATGTATCTTTTACAATAAACTTTAGCTTTGAATCTGATTTCTTCTTTATCTCATTAATAATCTCAGAATATGATTTTGGACTCTTAGTAGTTTGGGAATATATTGATATTGGCCTAGAAAAATCAATTTTATCTATGTCGTTGAGGCTTTCAACAATAATTGCATTTCCATTGGTTTGCCCAATCAGTCCTGTAACCTCAGCATGCCCTTTTTTCCCATAAATAACAACTTGACCATCTATTTCTTTTATCTCTTTGTAACCATTTTTAATCTGATTCTGTAATTTTAAAACTACGGGACAAGACGCATCAATTAACTTTAAGTTATTTTTCAAAGCAAGCTCATAAGTTTCAGGTGGCTCTCCATGTGCTCTAATCAAAACGCTTGTATTTTTTATTTCTTTTAGCTGATTATGATTAATAATAATTAATCCTAAATTTTTTAGTCTCTCAACCTCCATATCATTGTGAACAATATCACCTAAACAATATAATTTGTCTTGGTTTTCTAAAATATCTTCAGCCATTTCAATAGCATACACGACACCAAAACAGAAACCAGAATTCTCATCAATTGTGATTTTCATTTTTTTTTCTAATTATATTAAACGCTTGATTTTTCAGTTCTTCAAAATTAATATTTGTATTATTTAAAACTATAGAGTCTTTAGATTTTTTTAATGGTGAATTTTCTCTCATCATATCTTGATTGTCTCTAAATTTTAGATTTTCAACAACTTCATTGAAAGTTGATGGTTCATCTTGTGCCTGTTCAAATCTTCTTTTTGCTCTAATATGTAAATCTGCTTCAATAAAAAATTTTATCTCTGCATCAGGAATCACAACAGTACCTATATCTCTTCCGTCCATAACAACATTTTTATTTGAAGCAATTTCTTTTTGTTTATCTATCATAAAATCTCTAACTTTTTTTGACTTACTGACAATACTTACAAATTCTGAAACATATTTTTTTCTTATGTGCTCATCACATCTAGCTCCATTTAAAATAGTCTCAGAAATATTTTTTTTGTTGTTATAATTATATTCAATATTACAATCGTTTATTATTTGCTCAATTTTTTTTTCACTTTCCTCAAAGTTTGAACTATCTATAGAGTTTTTTAATAATAGATATGTTATTGATCTATACATTGCACCTGTATCAATATATTTCATCTTAAACTCCTTAGATATTGACCTTGCTAAGCTACTTTTTCCAGAAGAGGAATAACCGTCAATTGCTATATTAATCTTCATTTCCATTTGGCACAAAGCTACTCAAATTCATTTTAAGGCTAAAAACATTAGAAACGGAGCTAATATGGTTTGATGTAATTGCATAATCTAATTTAAATGAAGAAAATTTGATTCCAACACCAGATGAAAAGCCTGCTAGTTGAGGTATGTTTCTAACCATCATTTGGTATCTTTTTTGAAAATTGAAACCAAATCTAAGAAAGAGATTTTTTTTAAAAGGATTTAGTTCTCCTCCTATATTAACATGATAAAACATTTTCTTTAATATTGTTTCATCATCGCGATAACTTTGACTAGCTTGTACTGGGCCACTTATATCAAATCTTTGTAAATCGTGCAATGATATATAATAGGTAAATGGTAAATGATTTAAAGACTTACTCATTCCAATTTTTAGTGATGTTGGTATTTTTTCTTTAATATCAGTAAATCCATTAATTTGTCTTCCTAAGTTATTTAATGATAATGAAAAAATTAACTTTCTCTTTTTGTTATTATATGTCAATGAAGTATTTGATGCAATAGCCAAACCACTAAAACTTTCATAATTTGAATTAAGTAACTCTAAACTGAGACCAAGAGTTAAGTCTTCAATAATCATTTTACTGATACCAGTAAAAAATATAAGGTCATTAGCATGAAATTCATTTGTTTGAAAACCATTAACATCGTATCCTTGAAAATCACCATAATTTAAATTCCTAACACCAAAATTATACATACCAAAGTTTTTTAATTCATTTGCATAAACGAATGAGAAAAATGTGATTTGATTAGATAAACTCAAATAATCGAAGGCAATATGGTTTATTTGAGATTGATTTAATAATGACGTAGTCTTGTAGGTTAAAGAAATATCATCTGATTTAGTAATCACATTTCCACCAAGACTCAGTGAAGTTGCTGAAAAATCAGTATTGAAGAAAGAGAACTCTTGAGAAAAAGAATTATAATTAAATATTAAAATAATTAAAATATGTAATAATCTCATTAATTGATTAATTACAGATCAATGTAATTTTTATACTTTTCTTTTTCAAGACATAAATTTGAAATTTCATTCATACTAGAAATATAATAAAATTTCAAGCCTTTCAAGTATTCTGCTTTGATTTCATGAACATCTTTTTTATTTTCATCTGATAATATAATATTTTTATATCCTGACCTCTTAGCGGCTAGTATCTTTTCTTTTATTCCTCCAACAGCTGTAACTCTTCCTCTTAGTGTTATTTCACCAGTCATTGCAAAACTTTTTTTTATTTTTCTTTGACTAAAAATTGATAACAAAGATGTAAAAATAGTTACGCCAGCAGACGGACCATCTTTAGGAGTTGCCCCTTCAGGAACATGAATATGAATATCCCAATTCTCAAAAACAGAAAAGTCTATTTTAAAAGCTGTGCAATTAGATTTAAGATACTGAAGTGCAATTGTTGCGCTTTCTTTCATGACCTTACCTAGATTACCAGTTATTGACATTTTTCCTTTTCCTTTACTCAAAATTGACTCAATAAATAAAATATCTCCACCAACCTTCGTCCATGCTAAGCCAGTGACAACTCCAGGGATTTCAAAATCATCAGACTTGCTTCTAAGGTATTTTGGAGGGCCAAGAATTATTTCTATTTCAGATAAGTTTGGTGATTTAATGTACAACTGATCAGTTGCAATTGACTTAGCAACGTATCTTGCAACTTTTGCAATAACTTTTTCTAAATTTCTAACTCCAGATTCTTTGCTATAACTGTCTATAATTTTTTCTATTATTTTGGTAGTTAAATTAATGTCAGATTTTTTTATTCCATGATTAGAAATCTGCTTAGGAATCAAATGACGTTTTGCTATTTGAATCTTTTCTTCAACAGTATAACCGTTAATTTCAATAATTTCCATTCTATCTCTCAATGCTGGGTGTACTTCAGCAAGTGAGTTTGCAGTTGCAATGAACAAAACTTTTGATAAATCATAGCCAATTTCAAGATAATTATCATGGAAGCTTTCATTTTGCTCAGGATCTAAAACCTCCAATAAAGCTGATGAGGGGTCCCCATGCATATCTCTGGTTAACTTATCAATTTCATCCAATACAAAAACAGGATTAGATGAATTAGTTTTTTTTATAGATTTTATTATTCTTCCTGGCATTGCACCAATATAGGTTTTCCTGTGACCTCTTATCTCAGCTTCGTCTCTTAATCCACCCAATGAAATCCTCGCATATTTTCTATTTAATGAATTTGCTATTGATTTACCCAGTGAGGTTTTTCCAACTCCTGGTGGACCAAATAAACAAATTATTGGAGATTTCATGTTCTTTTTGAGCTTTAGAACAGACAAATATTCAATTATCCTGTCTTTTACTTCTTCAAGTCCAAAATGGTCTCTGTCTAAAATTTTTTGAGAATTCCGTAAATCAAAATTATCATCAGTGTATTCATTCCATGGTAAATCAAGTATTAATTCTAAATAACTTCTTTGAATGGAAAAATCTGTCATTGAAGGATTCATTCTCTTTAATTTCTTTAACTCTTTATCAAACAAATCTTTAACCTCATTTGACCACTTTTTCTTTGATGCTAATCTAGATAATTCCTCAATTTCTTTTACGGAACCACTTTCACCAAGCTCTTCTTTAATAGCTTTTAGTTGTTGATTTAATAAATACTCTTTTTGTTGTTTGTCAAGATCTATTTTTACTTTGGATTGAATCTTATTTTTCATTTCCAAAATCTGTAATTCTTTGGTAAGATACTTAAGAACTGAATTTGCTCTTTTTTCAAAATCAGTCTCCTCCAATAAACTTTGTTTTGTTTCTAAATCAATGTTCATATTAGATGAAACAAAATTTATTAAAAAAGAGGAACTTTTAATATTCTTTAACGCAATATTAGCTTCTGATGGAATATTTGGAGACTCCTCTATTATTTTTAATGCAAGATCTTTGACAGAGGAAACTAATGCATCTGAGGTTTTGTTCTTCTGATACTTTTTGTCATTAATTTCCTGTACACTTGCAACTATGTATGGTTCTTCTTCTACAATATTCTTGACTTTAAATCTTTTTCTTCCCTGTATTATTGCAGTAATGTTTCCATCAGGCATTTTAAGAGTTTTTAATATTTTGGCTACTGTTCCAATCTGATTTAAGTCTTTTATTGTTGGAATCTCAATGAGGGGGTCCTTTTGAGATAGTACTCCAATTTTGTTATTTGAGCTTTCAGAGTCATTTATTAACTTAATAGATTTGTCTCTACCAATTGTTATAGGTATTATAACTCCTGGAAATAAAACAGTATTTTTTAAAGGAAGTATTGCCAGTGTATTAGGTGTTGATTCTTTACCAATTTTTTCCTCATCTTCATTACTCATTAGTGGAAAGAAATCAGTTTTTGAATCATCCTGGTTAGTACTAAAATATTTATTTAAATTAATCATATAAACTATTGATTTCTATTGCTGTTTTTAAATGCATTAAAAAGTCTATTTTTCATTTCTTCTTCAATTTTTTCCTTAGCTACATCATATCCAAATGAGTAACCACATATGATTCCTAACAAAGTAGCTTCTCTAACATTTGCTCCTTTTTGTAAAATTTTCATTATTTTCTCATAGATTGTTTTAGATGATTCATTTATTTTTTTTGAATCATTAAGCAAATTTTTAAGTTCAACTTGATCGCACTCAAGTAAATGACAAATCTTTTCAATCTCTTGATGATTTAAAATTTCATACATATTTTTTATAAATAACAAAAGCAAAGATTATGCCATTAAAAAAAAGAGGAAATATTGACAGCTGCTCTAATAATTTCTATAACGTTTTGTCATGTCAAATAGTGTTTCATATAAGTTGGATTGATTTTCATCAAAACATTTATTTCTTCTTTTCATAACTCTAATTGATGTTTCTTTAAACATATTAAATTTATGCTCTGTGAAACCATTGCTACCTCCCCAACTAAAAGATGGAATAAAATTTCTTGTAAATCCTGGGCCAAATAAATTAACTCCGACTCCAATTACTGAACCAGTGTTAATCATCGTATTGATTCCTGTTTTTGAATGATCCCCCATAATCATTCCACAAAACTGGAGACCAGTATCAATAAAGCTCTGAAATTCATAATTCCAAAGTTTTACATTTGAATAGTTGTTTTTTAAGTTAGAATTATTTGTGTCAGCACCTAAATTACACCATTCTCCAATTACCGAATTACCTATAAATCCATCATGAGATTTAGACGAATAACCAAAGAAAACACTATTATTGACTTCTCCTCCAATCTTACAAAATGGTCCAATGGAGCATCCCTCATATATTTTTGCTCCCATTTTGACAACAGATGATTTATTAATTGAAAAGGGGCCCCTAATTGAAACATTTTCCATTATATCGCAATCTTCATCTATAAAAATTGGTCCATTTTCACTATTCAATGTTGCATTTTTTAATTTAGCATTTGGATGTATATAAATATTTGTTTTGTCTCCAAAAACTTTAATTGATTTACGATCTAATAAGGAATTATCCTTTTTTTCTATTAATTTAAAATCATTACAAATTTCACTGGAGTTGATAGTAAAAACATCAGTTAAACTATTAACTCTAATTATTTTTAAGGAAGTTTTTCTTTTGTATAATTTTTCTAATTTGAATTTTTCTGAAACGAATGCTATTAAAATATCATCTTTATATAAAGCTTCTCCATTTTTTAGTGAATTTAGTTCAACAATTAAATTATTATTTGGAATAATAGTTGAATCTATCCATAGATTATTTTTTGCTATTAACTTTGGGTAACTATTATTTAAATATTGTTCACAGGAGCAACTAACATTATCATAGTATTGACTCCATTTTTGCTTAATGGTGAAAATTCCTATTCTGAACTCCGAGATAGGTCTGGTTAGACTTAATGGATAAAATTTTTTGGGATTTTTGTCAAATAAAATTACATTCACTTAAAATAATTGAATGATACTAAAGTAATACTTTTAAATTATTTTTTAAAGCCTTGATACTTAGTTTTAAATTTATCAATTCTACCAGCAGTATCGACAAGTTTAGTTTTACCAGTATAAAAAGGATGAGAATCAGATGAAATCTCCATCTTTATTAGTGGATATTCTTTCCCATCTTCCCACTTAATGGTTTCATTACTTTCAGCACATGATTTTGTCAAAATTGCAAAATCTGTTGATATGTCTTTAAAAACACACGCTCTGTAGTTTTCTGGATGGGTATTTTTTTTCATGTTTTTTTAAATGGTGTGCAAAAATAATTAAATTTTCTAAAATTTAATATTATCTAATAACTTATTAGTTGATAACACTGCGTCAGCAGAATTCATTAATAATTTTTTTTCAGTGTCATCTAATTCTAAATTTATAATCTTTTCAATACCATTTGAACCAATAATAACAGGAACCCCTATACAAAGTTTACTTAAATCATATTCACCATTCAAATAAGTAGAGCAAGTAAATACCTTGTTTTGATTACATATTATTGATTGAACAATAGATGAAACTGCAGCCCCAGGAGCATACCAAGCAGATGTTCCGAGTAATCCTGTTAAAGTTGCACCACCAACTTTAGTTTCATTAACTAAGTTTTTTAACGCATCACTTGTTAACAATTTTCTGACTGGAACACCTTTGTACGTTGCTATTCTATCCAATGGTATCATTCCAGCATCAGAATGTGCTCCAATCACTAATCCTTCAACATCAGAAGCGGGACAATTTAATGCTTCAGATAATCTATATTTAAATCTGGCAGAATCTAATGCTCCTCCCATTCCAATAACTTTATTTTTATTTATTTTAAATTCTTTGTGCAGTAAATATGTCATAGTATCCATAGGATTACTTACTACAATAATTATACAATTAGGAGAGTATTTAAGTAAGTTTTCGGTTACATTTTTAACAATACCAGCATTTATTCCAATTAACTCTTCTCTAGTCATTCCTGGCTTTCTTGGAATTCCAGATGTTATAACAGCAACACTACTGTCCTTTGAATGTGAATAATTATTGGTGCTACCAATTATTTTTGTGTCAAAGTTATTTAATGAAGCTGTCTGCATTAAATCCATTGATTTTCCCTCAGCAAAACCCTGTTTAATATCAATTAAAACAACTTCAGAGCAAAAATTTTTGAGTGCAATGTATTCCGCGCAACTTGCTCCAACTGCGCCAGCACCAACAATGGTAACTTTCATTTTTCTTTTTTAAACATCAATATTAGCATATTTCGCATTTGCTTCGATAAATTCTCTTCTTGGAGGTACTTCGTCGCCCATTAACATTGAAAAAACCCTATCTGCCTCAGCAGCACTATCAAGTGTGACTTGCTTTAATGTCCTGTACTCTGGATTCATTGTTGTTTCCCATAATTGATCAGCGTTCATTTCACCAAGACCTTTATATCTTTGTATTGAGATATTTACATCCTGGCCTTTTTTCATTTCCTCAATCAATCTTTCTCTTTGATTTTCATCCCAACAATACCTCATGTCTTTACCTCTTTTTAAAAGATATAATGGAGGTGTAGCTATGTATACATAGCCATTTTCTATGAGTTCTTTTAAATATCTAAAAAAGAAAGTTAGTAGCAATGTTGCAATATGTGATCCATCTATATCAGCGTCAGTCATGATAACTATTTTATGATATCTCAATTTTTCAATATTTAATGCTCTCTCATCTTCTTCGGTTCCGATTGAAACACCGAGAGCCGTAAACATATTTTTTATCTCTTCATTTTCAAAAACTTTATGTTGCATAGCCTTCTCAACATTTAGTATCTTTCCTCTCAGAGGCATTATAGCCTGAAAGTGCCTATTTCTTCCCTGCTTAGCAGTTCCGCCTGCTGAATCGCCCTCAACTAAAAATATTTCACATTTATGAGGATCTTTTTCTGAGCAATCTGCTAATTTTCCTGGAAGACCAGAACCTGATAATACATTTTTTCTTTGAACTAATTCTCTGGCTTTTCTTGCAGCATTTCTTGCCGTAGCTGCTAGTATTACTTTTTGAACAATTAATTTTGCTTGCTTTGGATTCTCCTCCAAATAGTTTGTCAACATTTCTCCTACTGCTTTATCAACTGCACCAGTAACTTCTTTATTTCCTAGCTTTGTTTTAGTTTGTCCTTCAAATTGAGGTTCCATAACCTTTACAGAAATAACTCCTGTCAATCCCTCTCTAAAGTCATCTCCACTGATTTCAAATTTTACCTTGTCAAGCATACCTGAACTCTCTGCATATTTTTTAAGTGTTCTTGTTAGTGCTCGTCTAAAGCCAGCAAGATGTGTACCTCCTTCGTGTGTATTTATATTATTGACATATGAATGTATATTTTCACTGTAGGAACTATTATATATCATTGCTACTTCAACTGGCACGTCATCTTTATTTCCATCCACATAAATAACATCATCGAGAATTGGATCCCTTGTGGAATCTAGAAATTGAACAAACTCTTTTAAGCCACCCTCAGAAAAAAACTTTTCATTAACAAAATCTTCAGTGCCTTCAATGGTTCTTCTTTTATCTGTGATACTCAAATGAATGCCTTTATTTAAAAAGGATAATTCTCGAAGTCTAGCCGCTAAAATATCATAATGATAAATTGTATCTAGAAATATTGTATCATCTGGCTTGAAGTTCACTATAGTTCCAGTCTTATCAGAAGTGCCAATTTCTCTTACGTCATATTTAGGAACACCAATACTATACTCCTGTTCAAAAACTTTTCCTTCGCGGTGAACTTCAACTCTTAGATGAGTTGACAACGCGTTAACACATGAGACACCAACTCCATGCAAACCCCCGGATACTTTATATGAGCCTTTGTCAAATTTTCCACCAGCGTGCAAAACAGTCATTACAACTTCAAGTGCTGATTTTTTTTCTTTTTCATGAATTGCTGTAGGAATACCTCTACCGTTATCACCAACGGTAATAGAATTATCTTCATTTATATAAACATCAATGTGAGAGCAATGTCCAGCTAAAGCCTCATCAATTGAGTTATCAACTACTTCATATACTAAATGGTGTAAACCTTTTTGGCCAACATCACCAATGTACATAGCCGGTCTTTTTCTGACAGCCTCAAGACCCTCTAGTACCTGAATATTACTAGCACCGTAATTTTGAGTTGAATCTGGTTTTTCAGTCATAATTATTCTTGTTTAATACAAATATAACTTTTAGCTTTTCCTAGAGCATTTTTTATGCAAAAAAAAGAATAGAGTTTATTAACAATATATTTAACAAAAACACTAAAATTTGTAATTGAATCCTAATGACATGTTAAAACCAATTTGTTTGATATTTCTAAACACTTCTGTCTTAGAATTCAAAATATTATTCAATTTGATGTTAAAATCAATTTGATTGTTTAATGAATAATATGAATGAATATTGAAATTAATAATTTTCTCAATTTCATACTCACTATTACCAATGAAAGATTTTTTCGGAGATTGATAATTTATTATTGGACTAACTATTATTTTATTTTTTAGGTTTATTTTTGAATAGAGATTAGCATGAACATCAGAAATATTTGAAAGATTTTGAATTGTCCGGTACTGGTATGATAAATCAAAATTCAATTTTGTAAAATGATTAATCATATTTGAATATTTTATCGTTGAACTGGATTGCCATAAGTTAGTGTAGTTATACTCAAAAGTAGCACTTGGGGCGGTTACAATATTTTCATAGTTCATAAAATTTTCATAGTATCCGAAATCAGAGTAAATGTTAATGAACTGACCTTTCGATAGTTTATTAAAAAATTCGAGATATATAAGCTTTGATTCTGAATTTTTAATGTGGGTATCATCAATATTTAAAAGTGGGTTAATAAGATAGTTATTAATTAAATAATTTCTTTGATAGTCATTTTTAGTTCCAAAACTAACTTCTGATATTTTTGGAACAAACACTTTACTTATTTCAATTATTGGAAAAACATCAAAAATCTTTTCATTTTGAGAATAATCAAATCCAATACCAAAGTTGACATCAAAAGAAAAGATCTCAGCATCTACAGATGGAGTAAATGTAATAACTAGCTCATTGGATGATGAATATTTACCAAACCTATAATCATCTAAAGTCATATCAAAGTAACTGTCCATCTGATATATTTTTGTTGAAAGCTGTGATTCAAATTTTAAAATATTCTCATCTGATTTGTAATTATTAATTTCAGAAAATAATGACTCATATGAAAAACTTGTAATATGACTTATTGAATTGCGGGACAAAATTTTGTCTTTAACTTTTACATCAAAAACAGCGTGATTAAAATTAAATGTTGATTTTTCGTTATAAGCATTAGTTATTGATTCATCAGTGGTATTCATACTACTGAAAAAATGAAAATTAGCAGTTATGTCATTTTTCTTAATCTCAGAATTTACGAAAGCGTTAAAGAAAAAATTATTTTTTTTAATATGTATTTCATCAATAATTTTATATCTAATTCTATTATTTGATGATGCAATTCCAAAGAACAGTTTTTCTCTTATTTTTTTTGAAAAATTAAGGTAAGCATTAGAAGAAAATTTATTTCCTAATGAAAGTTCAATTTTATTTAAATTATTATACAAAAACTTCTGGTTTTTAACTAATGCTGGCTTGAGTGGTCTTATATTAGGCTTAGCTTTAATTTGCATACTTATGAAGTCATAGTCAAAGGTGTTTTTGATTTTGCTTGTATCAACATAAACAGCCTGATCATCTAGTCTATTAGCATCAGTTACGCTTGGATTATATTTCTTACTTACATTAATTTTAGTGTCTTTCAGATTTTGACCAAAAACTATATTAGAGAAAAGCAAAAAAATTAAAATATTTCTAATCATTAATTTTGTTATTATTCAATTTCAAATAATTTATCGTAATCATAACTTTCAGTGTCTAACAAAAACCTATCCTCTGAAATATTTTCTGTTTTTGTTTTCAGTTCAATTTCTTTACTAATCACCTCCTCTAGCCTTTTACTTGCTAGAATATAAATATCGTTGTTTGATTCAAAATTATTCAATATACTTTCAAGAGTTGCTTTAGCTTGAAA
>CENJ01126070.1_pt1 | contig 12891 bp, 12 predicted proteins | sample 356161 | NCBI WGS metagenome assembly CENJ01 (sample SAMEA2619531, study PRJEB7988) | marine metagenome | biome: marine biome (ENVO:00000447); feature: surface water layer (ENVO:00002042); material: "saline water (ENVO:00002010), including plankton (ENVO:xxxxxxxx)" | depth 5 m
TATTAACAAGTTTTTAAAAACTTTGACACCCTATATGTCAAAATAATGCATGTCATATGATTAAAGCCATTGATCACATATTAGTCTCAGTAGAAGATTTGGATAAAGCTGTAGAAGACTATTCACTTGTTTTTGGCTTTCGTCCTACTTGGCAAGGAAGTTATCCATCTCTGGGAACGAAAAACGCCCTTTTTCCTCTTGAGAACATGTACCTTGAATTAATTAGTAAAGAGGATGAAGGTCCTCTAGGAGAATACATTGACGAGCATATAAAAAAAAATGGAGAGAGTATTTTTGGCTTAGCTCTTGAAACAGAAGACATAGTGAAAGCTAAAAAAAAGCTTTCAGCAAGTTTTGAGGTAAATTTAGAAATCCTAGACGGAAAAGGTTTGGATAATATTTCAAAAAAAGAAAGACACTGGAAAAACATTCTTATGCCTATGGATATTTCCAGAGGAGTATTTACCCTTCTAATAGAGCACACAGGCGGTACTCTGCCACAACCTGAAGATCTTGATGAATCAAACATTTCAAGGATGGATCACGTAGTTATTAATTCAAATGATCCTGATGGTTTGGTTAATCTTTATAAAGAGAAATATGGAATTAGGCTGGCTTTAGACCAATTTGTAGAACAATGGGGAGGTAGAATGCTCTTTTTTAGGACCAACCACACCACTATTGAAGCTATTGGAATTAAAAAAGATGGATCGCCAGAAGATTCTCTATGGGGCTTAGCCTGGACAACAAAAAATTTAAAAAAAACTCATAAAAGATTGCTTGATGCGGGTATAAATATTACTGATATTAAAGATGGAAGAAAGCCTAATACTCTTGTTGCAACAATCAAATCTCACTGTTCGAATGTGCCGACTTTACTGATTGAGCATCTATAGTTGCTAATTTTTTGGTGCGGATAGAGGGAGTCGAACCCCCACACCTTTCGGCACTAGAACCTAAATCTAGCGTGTCTACCAGTTCCACCATATCCGCGTGAAAAATAAGTATATTGATTAGTTTTCTATTGGCAAGGAATTACTTTCTGAGTTCTCCTGATTGGAAATAGATTTTGAAAGCTCATCTTTTAATTTGAGAATAGATTGATTCGTTTGCCTTCTGAAGGAATCCATAGAGTTCACCGCCTCCTCTAAGTCTTTTATACGCAGCTCATAATCGGAAGAACTTAAAGAGGATGTATCTATTTTAGCAACTCTGGTTTTTATATCTGAGATGGATTTAGCAAATTCCTTTGAAATTAACCTTATTTCTTGAGACTGAGTGAAAATTTCTTTAACTGAGTCATCAATTGACTTGAGCTGATCTTCAACAGTAGCAATTCTTTTTTTGTTTCTTTTGTTGCTTAAATCCCATAACTTCCTTATCTCTCTATTAACTTCCTTTAGGTCGTCTGAAAGAGTTTCAACAGTAACTTCTGATGATTGAACTGATTGTTGAACCTGTTGCTCCAAATCAATCAATCTTGAATTCATGTTAATGAGATTTTCTTGCTGAGAAGAAGTTCTGAATAACATAAAGGAAATCAATAAAATAAAAACTAAAAGAAAGACTCCATAAGATATAACTGAACTTGGCGGCACCTGACTGGAAGGAAATATTCGTCTTGTTGAGATTGGATTTTTTTTCATTATCTTAAGATTGGTTATTTTGTTTATTTTAATTCATGGTTAGAATAGAAAGCTATCATTTAAAAGGAGAACAAATGAATTTTAATTTTTCTGAAGATCAATTGTTGATGAAAGAAGAGGTGAAAAAGCTTCTTGATAAAGAGAATTCTGTAAAAAGAAATAGAAATATTTTAGAGGGAGAAGAAAAGTTTGATAAAGAACTTTGGAACCAGCTAGTTCAAATGGGCTTAACGGCTACTACCATTCCTGAAGAATACGGTGGAATCGGTATGGGCTTTTTAGAATTGTGTGTCATTGCTGAAGAACTTGGAAGAGGAATAGCTCCAGTTCCTTTCTCTTCAAGTGTTTATCTTGCTACTACAGCAATTCTCAATTCCTCAAATGAAGATATTAAAAAGGAATTTCTGCCAAAATTAGCTAGCGGCGAAATCATTGGTACTTTTGCTCATTCAGAAAAAACAACATTTCCTAGCGAGTCTGGAATAAGTGTTGCTGCTAAATCTGGAAACATCACTGGGAAAAAAGTTGCTGTGCCTGATGGAGATATAGCAAATTTTGCTCTGGTATCCGCAACTTCAGGTAAAAATAAAATTGGCCTTTATTTAGTTGATTTATCTGCTGATGGGGTGGAAATTGATTCTTTAGAGACTTTTGATCCTTCTAGATCTCATGCTGATATATCTTTTAAAAATACACCTGCACAAGAGCTAAGCGCAGATGCTTGGGAAGGCATAGAAAAACTTCTAGATCAATCTGCGGTTTTATTTGCTTTTGAACAAGTAGGTGGTGCTGAAGCTGCAATGAATCAAGCTAAGGATTACGCTATGGGTAGATATGCCTTCGGAAGAGCTATTGCTTCTTTTCAAGCTATCAAACACAAAGTAGCTGACATGTATATTTCACTTCAATTGGCCCGTTCCAACTGTTATTACGGTGCCTGGGCTTTGAGTAATGATGCCCCTGAGCTTCCCACTGCCGCTGCTACTGCTCGCGTAAGTGCTACAAAAGCATTTTATGAATGCTCAAAAGAAAATATTCAAACTCACGGAGGAATGGGTGCTACTTGGGAATTTGATTGTCATCTTTTCTATAGAAGAGCAAGATTGCTTTCTAGTAACATAGGCAGTCAAGGAATATGGAAAGATAAATTAATTACATCACTAGAAAAAAGTAATTCACCAACTTAAAATTATATAAATCGGAGGATAAACATGGATTTTAACGATACTAAAGACGAAGCAAAATTTAGAGATGAGGTAAATTCTTGGTTATCTGCTAATGCAGATAAAAAAGAGCATACTAAAGACATTTACCGTCCTGCAGAAATGAGTGGCGAGGGCGAATCTGGAGAATCAAGCGCACTTAAAGATGCCAAAGCTTGGCAAGCAAAAAAATATGATGCTGGCTGGGCATGTCTTCATTGGCCTAAAGATTATGGTGGACGTGATGCGACTCCAATGGAAAGAGTAATTTGGGGACAAGAAGAATCCAAATTTAAAGTGCCAGGTGGTTTTTTTGAGATTGGTCAAGGCATGGCAGGTCCAGTATTAATGCTATATGCAAATGAAGAACAGAAAAAAAGATATCTCCCTCCAATGGCCAAAGGTGAGGAAATTTGGTGTCAATTGTTTAGCGAGCCTGGAGCTGGTTCCGATTTAGCGGGTATTAAAACTAAGGCTGAACTAGATGGTGATACTTGGACTATTAATGGTCAAAAAGTATGGACTTCAGGAGCCCACTACAGTGATTATGGAATCATTGTCACTAGAAGTGATTTCTCAGCTCCTAAACATAAAGGCCTTACCTACTTCTTTCTGGATATGAAATCTCCTGGAGTTGAAGTTAGACCAATCAAACAAATCACAGGTGGAGCAAACTTTAATGAAGTTTATTTTACCGATGTAAAAATTCCTGATTCACAACGTCTAGGTGAAATTGGAGACGGTTGGAAGGTTTCTTTAACCACTCTAATGAATGAGAGACTTGCTGTCGGTGATGCATCTGGAGTAGATTTCCAAGAAATTTTTGAACTTGCTAAAGATCAAGATTTTAATGGTGACGCTGCAATTTCAAATGGTGCTGTTAGAGAAAAACTTGCTGATTGGTATTGTGAGCAATCCGGTTTGAAGTACACAAAAATGAGAAACATCTCGGCTTTATCACAAGGAAGTACTCCTGGTCCTGAAGCTTCTATAACTAAGATAGTTAGTGCAAATAAACTTCAAGATATTGCAAACTATGGCATGGATCTAATGGATAATGCCTCCATTGCAAGAGATGAAGAAACTGCAATTTTTCAAGGAAGCCTACTTGGAGCGCCTCTTATAAGAATTGCGGGTGGAACTGATGAAGTACTTAAGAATATTATTGCTGAGCAAGTCCTTGGAATGCCGCAAGATATTAGGGTAGATAAAAACGTTCCGTTTAACGAAATACCTACAGGTTCAAAAAACTAGTTAAAAAGGAAGTAAAAAGGGCTTTTTAATTTCTTTTTACAACTATCGTATTGGTTTCGGTATCTATTAGACATTTTTTGAACGTCTGAGGATACCGAAAGCAACCAAGGCTTAGATTTATAGCTCCCTTTTTTATACCCTCCTCGTCCTTCGTGATAAGCAAGATAGAGTAGCCTTGCATTATCTCTAGGAATTCCCAAAAGCTTATTGCTTTTTTTGTTATACCAGCCTATGAAATCAACGGAGTCTTTAAAACTAGTTCTTGATGCTAATGGTTTTTTAGCTTGTTTTTTATAAATATCCCAAGTCCCATCTATGGCTTGAGCGTATCCATAAGCAGAACTTTTTCTTTTCCAAGGAATAAATCCCAAGAGCTTGGTTCTTTCTGGTTTTGCTCCTTGTTGGAAGTCAGATTCTTGTTTTATAAATGCTAAAGTTACGTATGCTGGGCTACCCCATCTTTTTTCTGTCTTAACAGCTGCTTTATACCAACTTCTTTTTTCGTAAAAAATTTCACATATATTTGTAGTTTTTTTTGGCGGCGAAACCACACAAGAAGACAAGACAATCAAGCAAAAAATCCAAAGAATGAATTTATTAACCATTTTGCAGAAAAGAAGATAATCCATCTTCATCAATTATTTGAATATTTAATGCAGAGGCTTTTTTGATTTTTGATCCTGGATCACTCCCCGAAATAAGATAGTCGGTATTTTTTGAAACCGCTGAGGAAACTTTTGCCCCCATTTTCTCTAAAGTTTCTTTAAGTTCATTTCTGGAATAACTAATCAATGTCCCTGTGATAACAATCTTTTTATTTAGTAAATGACTTTCCTGATTATTCGATATTTCATTTGAGAGATTAAAATTCAATTTTTGAAAGTTTTCTAAAATCTTCAAGAATTTCTTATTTTCAAAGAAAGAAACTAAGTTTGAAGCAGCTACTTCTCCGATATCCTCAACTTGAATAAATTTTTCATAACTGGTTTTGATTATATTTTCTAGAGACCCTAATTCTTTGGCAATATTCTTTGAAGTTTGTAATCCAATTTCTTTTATTCCCAGAGAATAAATAAACCTATAAAGCTCAGTTTCCTTACTTTTTGAAATGGAATCGATAAGGTTTTTAGCTGATTTTTCTGCAAAACCCTCAAGGGAAAGTAATTGATTCACATCTAAAGAGTAAAGATCGGTTATAGAGCTAATAAATTTATTACAAATTAAAGCATCTATAGTTTTTGAACCAAGACCTTCAATATCCATAGCGTTTCTTGAAACAAAATGCTTTAAAGATTCTTTAAACTGATCATAACCATAACAGCCCTCCGAAAATTCGGATTCTAATGAAATCTCTAGGCAAGGAATATTTTCTTCAAAGTAAGAAACCTCTCTTTTACAGACAGAACAAGAAGAAGGTAATTTAACTCTCATTTCTGACCCACTTCTTTTTTCCTTAATTACGGAAACTATTTTAGGAATGACGTCCCCTGCTCTTTTTATAAAAACGTAATCCTGCTCTCTGACATCTAGCCTTTCTACTTCATCCATATTGTGCAAAGTTGCGTTGGAAATAGTCACTCCCCCAACTTTTACTGGTTGTAAATTAGCAACTGGAGTTAAAGCTCCTGTTCTGCCCATTTGGAAAGATATTGAATTTATTTTAGTTTCTGCCTGTTCTGCTTCAAATTTTCTTGCTATGGCCCACCTAGGTGCTCTAGACGAAAAGCCCAGTTCTTGTTGAAGAGCAATTTCATTAATCTTTATCACGACTCCATCAATTTCATAGGCAAGTTGTTCTCTTTGCTTTGCTATCTTTGAAAAAGCTTTTTTTGTTTCTTCAAGAGTAGAAGCTGATGAAATTTCAGGGCAAGTTGGCAGACCCCATTCCTGAAAGGCTCTGATAACTGAAGATTGTCTATCAAAAAGAGTATTACCATCAAAGTAGCCTAAACTATGACAAAAGACTTTTAAGGGTCTTGCACTTGCAACTTTTGGATTGAGTTGACGCATACTTCCTGCAGCAAAATTTCTGGGATTAGCAAAAACCTTTTGGCCTTCTTCTTTGAATTTATCATTCAAATTAGAAAAATCTTTTTTTTCTACATATATTTCGCCTCTAATTTCAATTTCTTTTGGATAAGCAAAGTTCTTACTTTTTTTAAGTTGCATCGGAATCTCTTTCATTGTTTTTACATTATGAGTAACTTCCTCTCCAGTATTTCCATCTCCCCTAGTTCCAGCTCGTGCGAGAATTCCATTTTGATAGACCAAACAGATTGCTATTCCATCGATTTTTGGTTCGCATGAATAACTGAATGTTTCTTTTCTTTGTAGTTTATTTAAAAATCTCTTTTCAAAATCTTCTAAATCCTTATCATCAAAGGCATTATCTAAAGAAAGCATAGGAATCTGATGATTAAATGGTTTAAGTTCTGATACCGGTTCAGAACCTACTCTTTCACTAGGAGAATTAGTTGCCTTTATATTTGGAAATTCGCTTTCAAGAAGAAGTAATCTTTTAAAAAGTTGATCGTATTCTTGGTCTGAAATTTCTGGAGAATCCTTTTTGTGATAAAGATCGTTGTGTTTATTAAGCTCAGCTACTAAAGCAAAATATTCCTTTTTAACTTTTTGGCTTATAGCCATAAGCACTAAGCAAAATTTCTCAGATCAAACTCTTCTGCTTGATGAGAGTAATGATCTATCATTTGTTGAGTTAGTGGATTTCTTTCTGAATCAAAGAGATTTAGTTCCAATTTAGAAGCTAAAAGCTCAGCAAAGGTAACCATTTGGTTGAAGTTACTTATTGTATTCGTACCCGATACAGGACTTAGAATTAGTGTTAAAGCCGTTGTTTCATCATCTTCTTTTGAAGTGTCAAATCTTCCTGGGTTTAGGCCATTAACCAATGAAAAAAAATGATCGTCTGAAAAAATCCTAAACCATCCTCCTTCATTAGAATAATTGGAACTATATTCCTCTAGAACAGAGATTAGATATTTATAGGTTATTTTCTTATCTTCTCCTTCTAAATTGATCACAAAGAGATTATCAGGGGTTTCGGGAGCTAACTGATCTTGAGGTTCTTCTATAGCTTCATTATCATCAAATGATGAAATTTCGTCTCTTAGGCTATTTGGATCATTTTCCAAAGGTTCAAATAGCTCGCGAGAATTTACTTTTTTATTTATCTTTAAATTTGTTCTACTGCCAAAAAAAATTTTTCTTAGCATAAGCAATATTGTTACGGCAATTATTATTCCAAAGATTAAAACTATGATTTCATTTAACATCATCAACTTGCTGCCATTTTTAGTGCTTCATCAACATCAACAGAAACCAATCTTGATACGCCTGGTTCTTGCATAGTAACACCCATGAGATGCTTACTTTTTTCCATTGAAATTTTATTGTGCGTTACAAAAATAAACTGAACCTTTTCAGACATTTCCTCAACCATATTAATGAATCTTGAAGTATTGAAGTCATCCAGTGGAGCATCAATTTCATCAAGAATACAAAATGGAGCTGGATTGAGAGAGAAAAAACTAAATACCAACGCTATAGAAGATAAAGCTTTTTCTCCACCTGATAACTGAGAAACATTTACATTCTTTTTTCCTGGTGGCATGGCTTTAAAAAGTACCCCAGACTCTAATAAATCTCTTTCAGTTAATTCTAATTTTGCAAAACCACCACCAAATAATTTTGGAAAAAGCTCGCCTAATTTAATATTCAGCTTATCCAGCGTATCCTTGAATTTAGTTCTTGATTCCAAATCAATTTTTTTAATTGCCCCTTGCAAGGTTTCCAACGCACTATTCAGTTCTGACATTTGAGTGTCAATTTCAGAGTTTCTTTCTTCTTCTAATTTGTATTCTTCAGCTGCCGCTAAGTTAATCGGACCAATTCTTTCTATGGAATTTTCAATTTTTGAAATTTCTTCAACCAATGATTCCTCTGTCATATTTTCAGTAATTTGATCAAGCAATCCTTGAATCTCATAATTATCGTTTTTGAGCTGCTCTTCAAAAATTGCTGATTCAGAAATAAATCCCTGTCTTTCTAATTTATATTTTTGAATGTCGCTATTGAATTCTTCAATACCAATGTCAGTTTCGTGAATTCTTCGCTCATTGGCTCTTATGTTTTCGTTTAAATCATTAAATTGTTCTCTTAGTTTTGACAGGTTCCCCTCAACGTCTATTCTAGAGTCTAATAAAGGCTTAATATCTGCTTCAATCTTTTGTATAGGACCCTCAATCTCAAGAAGTTTTTCTTCAAGTGAACTTTTTGCACTAACGGTATTTAGTTTAGAACTTTCTATTGCAGATAATTTGCTTTTAATTTCAGCTATTTTTACTTTGATAGACGTAATATCTGAGCTTAAAGAAAGAAGTTCCGTCTTTTGGGCTTTAAACTTTTCTTCTTGATACTGGGATTGATGTTTGATTGATTCCTTTAGCTTTTCTAACTTGTTTTTAATCTCTAAAGCAAAAGAATGAATTTCCTTAATATCGCTATCTGTTTTTGTTGAGAAATCCCTTGTGGCTTCTTCTAGAGAAACCGTTAGATTAGATACATCAAGAAAGATTTTTTCCACTAAGAAATCAGGAGACATTGCCCCCTCAAGTTTAGAAAAGCTTTCGTCTAAGGCTTGAAGTTCTGGTTCTTTTTTTGAAAGTTCCATTTCAGCTTCTGATAACTCTTTAGATAAATTATCTTTTTCTGAAGAAAAAATATTTAAAGTCTCTAACATTTTATCCTTTTCTAACAGCAGCTCATTTTTCTTCTCTTTCAATAAAGATAGTTCTTGTTCGGAACTAGTAAGGTCTGCGCCACTGGAGTAATAATCTTGTTGGACTTTATCTATTTTTTGCTGAATTTCAGATTGAGTTACTTTCGATTTGTCTATTTCAGAGTTGAGAGAGATTTTAAGGGTTCTTTCTTTTTCTAGGCTTGATTCAAGTTCTTTGATTGAAAAATCTATATTTGAAATTTTTTCTTTTCTTGTTTGCCATGATATTGCTTTCAAAAGGCCTTTTTTTGACTTTTCTTCAGCTTTTAATGCTTCGTATCTTTCAGCTGACTTTACCTGTCTTTTAAGTTTTAAAAGCTGTCTTTCAATCTCATCTTTAAGATCTTTAACTCGACTGAGATTCTCTTTAGTTTTCTTAATTCTTGATTCGGTTTCTTTTTTCCTTTCGCGATAAACTGAAATACCTGCAACCTCTTCAATGTACATTCTTAGTTCTTCGGGTTTAGAGCTGATTAACTTGGTAGCCATTTCTTGTTCAATGACTGCATAGCTTCTAGGTCCAAGACCAGTGCCGAGAAATATATCTGTAATGTCTTTTCTTCTACATTCTGAGCCGTTTAAATAGTAAATCGATCTTCCATCAATTTCTAAAACGCGTTTGACAGAAATTTCTGAATAGCTTGAATATTCTCCACCTAATTTTCCTAAAGAATTATCAAATAAAAGTTCTACAGAAGCACGACTCGATGGCGCTCTGGATGATGATCCGCTAAAAATGACATCGGCCATATTTTCGCCTCTTAAATTTTTAGCAGATATTTCTCCCATAACCCATCGAACAGCATCGATGATATTAGATTTACCGCAACCATTAGGCCCGACTACTCCGCTCATGCTGCTGGGGAAAGAAATTTTCGTGGGGTCCACGAAAGATTTAAAACCAGATAGGCTGATGTTTTTTAATCTCATCCTTGGATGTATATTTTAACCGAATTAGGCCTTTAAAACCCTTTTTTTTCTATTTTTTAAGCTTTTTCAATGCAAGATTCATTGCAATAATCAAGGATTCTTTTTCTTTATTGTTAGTAGAATTTTCAAGGGCTATTGACCAGCTTTTTAGAGCTGCCTCGAAATTATTTTGTTGGAAATAATTCAAACCTTGTAGTGATAGTGCTCTTGTGTCAGATGGGTTTAAATACAATGCTTTATCAACATGATTGATGACATCGAGACTAAAATTACCTTGTATCTCATAATAAGACTCTGCGAGAAAAGAATGTACGCTAGAATCAATCAGATCTGGATATTCATCTATCAAAAAATTAAAACTTTTAATTGCCAATTTAAATTTTTCGTCATAAAAAAATCTTTTTCCAGAAAGCATTACTTCTGACGAATTCAAGTATTTAAAATCAATCTGCATATCACGCTGCTCATCCGAAATAAGAAACGCAGAGTAATCATCTTGAAATGCAAATTTTTTTAAAGAGCCATAACCCTGTATCAGAAAAAAAAGAAAAAAAGAAAAAATGATGATTGCGAGGTAACTAATGACTTTAAAATTCATTTTTTTGAAAAATTGAAAAGAAAGAAAATTCCTATACCAATTAGCAATAAGGGAAATCCATATAAAATTAAAATTGATATTTTATTTTCTGGCATAAACAAAATACCCTCTCCATAAAGCTTAATTAAATTAGTTTTAATTTCTTTGGGAGTTTTGCCATTTTCAAGCTCAACAAAAATAGCATTTTTCAAATCATTTGCTATGTCGGAATCAGATTCTGCAATAGAGGATCCTGCACAAAGAGGACAACTTACTTCCTGTGATAACTCAATAAAATCTTTTTCTAAATTTTCATTTGAAAAATCATAAATATTCTTCGCTTCTAAAGAAAAAGATAGAAAAAAAACTGTTATCAAGAACAACATTTTTAGTTATTGATTAGAGGTATAAATTTATCTTTCCAAACTTTTTCAGACATGATGCCGATATGTTTTTGTAAAATTTTATCCTCTCTAAGAAGATAAGTTTCCGGTGCTCCAGATACTCCGAGATTAAAGCCATATGTGCCGTTTTGATCATAAAGATTTACGGAATAAGGATTTCCATATTGATCCAACCATTTAAACGCTTTTTCTAAATCATCTTTATAGTTCAAACCAACAATGTTCCAACCTTCAGTTTTTTTTGACATCAAAAATCCATGTTCTAACTTACAATTAATACACCATGTAGCCCAGACGTTTAATAAAGAAAATTCATTCTTTTTTAATAAACTTACATCAAGAAGGTTTCCATCAAAGGTTTTTATCTCTCCTGATGGAAGATTTTTTTCTGGAAAATTAACTTCACTCTCTTCAAAAAGATTTACAAAAAAAATAAAGAAGATAAATAGAGTCAAAATTAAAGAAAAATAACCTATATATCGTGTGATTTTCATAAGCTTTTGAATCTAAACAAACTTAAAAATCCTCCGAAAGTCATTATCAAAGCTCCCAGCCAAATGAGTCTAACAAAAGGCTTCAATTGCGCCTTTACCACCCAACCCTCTTCAACCTGGTCGCCAATAGAAATATACAGATCTTCTTTGATAGAAGGATGTATTGCCGCTTCAGTCATTATTGATTTTGAAACCGGATAATACCTTTTCTCAGCAATCAAGTTGAACTCCTGATTTAAATTTTCCACTCTGAAACTTACTTCATCTGAAGAAAAATTTTGAGCAATGTTTTTTTCTTCTCCAAGGTAGGTGATTTTATAATTTTCCAATTCGAAAGGCTTTTCCTTGAAAGCGATTAACTCTTTTTGAGATTCCAAAGATGAAACAAGTCCTATTCCTAAAATCATTACTGCTATTCCAAAATGTGAAAATCCCATTGATAAATTCACTTTTCTGGAATTTTTTATTTGTAAAAAAGCGTAATAAATTAGACCTGCCAAAATACTAGAAACCATTAAGTTTGTTACTGTGATTGATACTGAAATATTATTTAAAAAGAGCGCACTCAAACTAACAGTCAATAAAATTAAAATTGCAAAATAAGCATACATTGTCTTAGGTTCGGTTGTTCTTGAAGACCAATTACTAAGAATTCCAAATCCCTGAAAAAGAGCTAAAAAGAATGCAATCGGAACAGTAACAGAATCAAAGTAAGGTTTGCCCACAGAAATATCTTTTCCTCCAGAAAAAATTTCATAGATTATTGGGTAAATTGTCCCAAAAAGAATAGCAACTGCCAAAATAATTAAAAATACGTTGTTGATTAAAAAGGAAAATTCTTTAGAAAGGATAGATCCATATGTATAACTTAAATCAGTAAGTTTGGATTTTGAGTAAACAAATAAGGAAAAAATTAAAACGAATAAAATTATAAAAAGAAGAATCAAACCTCTTTCAGGGTCTAAGGCAAAAGTGTGAACTGAGGTAACAATACCAGACCTAACTAAAAATAAGCCAATGTAGCTAGATAAAATTGCACCTAGAGATAAAAGCACCGTCCACTTAGAAAAAATATTTCTCTTAGATGTAGCTATTGCTGAGTGAATTAAAGCTGTTGCAATAAGCCAAGGTATTAAAGAGGAATTTTCAACTGGATCCCAAAACCACCATCCTCCCCAACCAAGTTCATAGTAAGCCCACCAACTACCGAGTGCTATACCCAAAGTTAAAAATGACCAAGAAATTACTGACCAATTTTTTAAATCGCTTGCCCAATTTTTATAACTTGAGTCTACGCAACGCGCCATCGCAATAGCAAAAGGTAAAGTCAGAGCAGTATAGCCAAGATAAAGAGTCGGCGGATGAATGGTAAAAGCAAAATCTTGCAGCAAAGGATTTAAGTCCAAACCTCCTTCGGGAGAGAAAGGAAGTAATCTTTCGAAAGGATTTGAAGTAAAGATGACAAAACCTGAAAAAAGGGAAAATATGACGAATAGAAAAAATATGCCAAAACTAGATTGAGACTTTAAGTAGAAAATCAAAGTCCAAAGACTAAGAAATAAAAGATACAAAAGCATAGAACCTTC
>CENJ01146536.1_pt1 | contig 12876 bp, 10 predicted proteins | sample 356161 | NCBI WGS metagenome assembly CENJ01 (sample SAMEA2619531, study PRJEB7988) | marine metagenome | biome: marine biome (ENVO:00000447); feature: surface water layer (ENVO:00002042); material: "saline water (ENVO:00002010), including plankton (ENVO:xxxxxxxx)" | depth 5 m
CCTCCTATCCTACTGATACAAAAGACATAAATCTGAATGTTATCAATGAGATGAAAAAGAATTTTTCAAATTGTATTATAGGATACTCCTCTCATCATAATGGCATTTCAACAGAGTTGATAGCGTATATTCTAGGTGCTAGAATTTTTGAAAAGCACTTCACACTAAATCGATCATGGAAGGGAACTGACCAATCATTTTCACTTGAATTCTCTGGTATGAGTAAACTTGTAAGAGACCTAAATAGAATTGAAGAAGCCCTTGGATCTAAGGAAAAAAAATTCCTTAAATCTGAAAGTAAAGCTATTTATAAACTATCAAAAAGTCTTTATACATCGAGAGATTTACCAAAAGGTCATGTATTGACCAGTGATGACGTAATGGTCAGGTGTCCAGGTGGTGGCTTTAACCCTTTTGATATAGAAAAAATATTAGGAAAAAAAATAAAAAGAAAATTAAGCCACGAACATTTAATTAAATCATCTGATTTTGAAAAATGAAATTTAAAAATATCTTAACAAATAAAATTACCGAAATAAAAATAATAAAGTGCTATTTTAATGAATAATAAAAAAATAACTTTTACTGAACTAAAAGACAAAGTTGTTCTTATAACAGGTGGAACTGGATCATTTGGGAAAAACTTCTCAAAATTTTTGTTGGAAAATACATCAATAAAAAAATTAATTATTTTTTCAAGAGATGAACAAAAACATTTTGAAATGGCTGGAGAATTAAATGATAAAAGAATTAGATTTTTTGTGGGTGATATCAGAGATTATCAAAGACTACTTTTAGCTTCTAGGGAAGTTAATGTTATAATACATGCTGCGGCAATGAAACATGTTCCAATTTCAGAGTATAATCCAATGGAATGTATAAAGACTAATATAAACGGTACTGATAATGTAATAAATGCTGCTATACAAAATAAAGTAAATAAAGTCCTAGCTTTATCAACTGACAAGGCTGTTAACCCGATAAATTTATACGGGTCAACTAAACTTGCAGCAGATAAACTTATTGTTGCTGCTAATAATCTATCAGGAAATATTAAAACTGTTTTTTCAATAGTAAGATATGGAAATATAATTTCCTCAAAAGGATCAGTTATTCCAATGTATAAAAAAATGATTGAGAATGGGAAAAAAATTCTTCCCTTAACAGATAAAAATATGACTAGATTTTTTATGAAGTTAGATGAAGCAACAAATTTTGTAATTTTCTGTTTAAGTAATATGAAAGGAGGAGAAGTGTTCATCCCAAAATTACCCTCAGTTCGTATTTTAGATATTATCCAAGTTTTAGGGTGTGAACCTGAATTAATTGGCATACGCCCTGGAGAGAAAATATTTGAAACTTTATGTCCAGAAGAGTTATCATTTGATACAATAGAATTTAAAAATTTTTTTTGTATCAAGCCCAACCTCATTTTTGGTTCTAAACGAAACTATTTAAGTTATAAAAATGAAATTGGAAAAAAAGTAGATGAAAAATTTAGTTATAACTCTAGTAATAACAAGGATTTTGTAGACAATATTACACTAAAAAGGTTGTTAAAATAGAAATTAGAAAATTTGAAATCAAATTATGAATTATAAGACGGAACAAGAAAAGTTTTGGGCTAATCAATTTGGAACTGATTATATTAAGCGTAATGATTCGGAAATCATACTAAATTCAAAGATAAATATGTGGAAAAAGATTTTTAGTTCAACTAATAATGTCAAATCCGTAATTGAACTTGGATGTAATATTGGCTTAAATTTAGTGGCTATTAAGAAACTATTCCCTAAAATTAAACTATCTGGGTATGAGATAAATAAGGAAGCCGTCAAAAAAGCTGAAAAATTTAATGTTGGTAAAATAACTAAAGCCTCAATACTAGAAAAAATTGAATTTGATAAAGCTGATCTATGTTTTACAGCATGTGTATTGATTCATATTAACCCTAAATATTTGAGAAATGTTTATGAAAATTTAGTTCATGCTTCAACCAGGTATATACTAGTTGCTGAATATTATAATCCAGTACCCATTAAAGTTAAATATAGAGGATATGAGAATAGATTATTTAAACGCGATTTCGCAGGTGATCTAATAGAAAATTATAATCTTAAACTCATTGATTATGGTTTTATTTATAAAAGAGATAATCTAGCGCCTCAAGATGATATTACTTGGTTCTTACTAGAAAAATAGTAGTTGCTAAGGTTTCAATTAATTTTGATAATCTTCCATAGTAAAGAAAAACTTTCTTTTCAATTAACAAAAAACCTATAATATGATGTCGATTAATAGAAAGACTTTGTTAAAGTTAAAATTATATTAAATTTGAAGTAATTAATGCATAAATCGGAAACTATCATTGTTTAGCTTTGGATAGAGATTTTTTATATATTATTTTAATATTTTCAAAAAAAATATCGGATAAAAGGTACGATTATAAATGAAAGTTCTTCTTCTTGGCTCAACTGGGATGGCTGGATCAGCTCTAAAAAAATCTTTGAAAGATAGGGGGGTATCTGTTATTGGAATAGCAAGAACAAACTCTGACTACGATTGTGATTTGTCTAAAGAGAGTAATTTAAATCATATTTTAAATATGTTTAACTATGACTCAATAATTAACTCTGCTGCATTAGTTGATGTAGATTATTGCGAAAAAAATTCTTTAGAAAGTTGGATCATTAATTCAAAACTAGTTTCTATTTTAGCTAGCTGGAGTAGCAAAAAAAAAATCCCTTTTCTTCAAATATCAACAGATCATTTTTATGACTATGGAGATAACAGCTCACACAAAGAAGAGGATAAAATTTGTTGTGTTAATGAGTACTCTAGACATAAATATGCTGCTGAGGCATTTGCTCTTACATCAAAAAACTCTTTAATACTTAGGACTAGTCTTCTTGGATCAAGGGTTTCCAAAGAAAATATTGGATTAGTAGAATGGGCAATTAGTAATCTTTCTAAAAATAAAAAAATCAAACTTTTCAAGGATGCTTGGACGTCTAGCATTGATGTTGATACTTTTGCTGACATTGCACTGCGACTACTACTAGATAAAAAGTCATATGGTATTTTAAATGTCGCAGCAAGTGAGGTTTATTCTAAAGAACAACTCATAAGATCTCTTGCAGACAAACTTTCTTTAAATCATAGTCAATGTGAATCAGTAAGTATAAAGAGTTACTTTTCAAATAGACCTAATTGTCTTGGTCTTGATGTTTCAAAGGTTGAGACAATTCTCGATTTAAAAATGCCAAGTATGAATGATGTTTGCTTATCATTGATTTCTCAATTAAAATTGGATTCGACTGCAAACTCACTTTAGAGTATTTAAATAATAAGGAAAATATAAAATGAAATATAGTAATTTGATAAAAATTGGTCATAGAACTATTAGTGAAGAACATCCAACATATTTTATTGCTGATATTGGTGCAAATCATGATGGTGACTTGAGTAGAGCTAAGAATCTAATCAGATTATCAGCAGAGGCTGGTGCAGATGCTGCAAAGTTTCAACATTTTAGGGCTGAAACAATTGTAAGTGATGAGGGTTTTAAAAATCTAAATTCAAAATATCTATCTCACCAATCATCTTGGAAAAAGTCAGTTTTTGAGGTCTATAAGGATGCTTCCATAAATCTTGATTGGGATTCTGAGTTAAAAAGTACTTGTGAGGAATTTGGAGTAGAATATCTAACATCACCATATGATTTGGAATTAGTTGATCATGTCGACGAATTTGTTAGTGCCTATAAAATAGGATCAGGTGATATAACCTGGATTGAGAATATAAAAAAAATTGCATCAAAAGGTAAACCGGTGATTTTAGCCTGTGGCGCGTCTAATTATAATGAAATAGTTCGTGCTGCAGAGGCTGTTTTAAGTACTAATTCTCAATTATCAATACTTCAATGTAATACTAATTACACTGGAAGTGTTAATAATCTTGATTACGTAAATTTAAATGTATTAAAAACTTTAAAAAAAATGTATCCAAAAATTGTTGTTGGATTATCAGACCATACATTTGGACATGCTACAGCGGTTGGAGCGGTTGCGCTGGGTGCCAGAATTATTGAAAAACATTTCACAGATGATAATTCACGTATAGGTCCGGATCATGGGTTTGCTATGAACCCAAAGACATGGAAAGAAATGGTTGAAGTTGTTAGAGAATTAGAAAGAGCTTTAGGAAATGGTATTAAAAAAGTGGAAGAGAACGAAAAGAATACTGTTATTATACAAAGAAGAAGCCTAAGGGCAAAAAAGAAGATTCTGATAGGTGAAAAACTTTCGATTGAAGATGTATGTAGTTTAAGGCCTTGCCCACCAGATGCACTCGAACCATGGCAAATAGATTTTTACAAAGGTAAAGTGTTGAGAAGAAATATAGAAAAAGGTGAATATCTAAAGGCAAGTGATTTTAAATGAGCAGGAAAGTTTTGATCGTAATACCAGCGTTTGACGAGGATTCTACTATTGAAAAAGTTGTTAAAAATTGTAAAAAATTTGGCAATGTTCTTGTCGTCAATGATGGATCTAAGGACAAAACAGGTTTGTTAGCAAAGAAAACAGGAGCTATTGTAATATCAAATGAAAAAAATATGGGGTATGAATATTCCTTAAATATTGGGTATAAATTTGCATTAAAGCATAAATACAAGATAATGTTAACTTTAGATGGTGACGGACAATTACCACATTCTTCAATCCCGTCATTTATAAATTTTATAGAACAAGGGTTTGCTATTGTTATTGGGAAAAGGTTTAAAGTGTTTCGTAAAACTGAAAAACTCTTGGCCAAAATATCATTTTTAATTTCAGGGATTGCTGACCCATACTGTGGAATGAAGGCTTATGACCTTAATCTAAATAAACAGGATAATTTTAGCCGTTATAATTCAGTTGGTACATCTTTAGCATTTGACTATTTCTCATTAAATCTTCCAATAAAGAATATTGATATTGCAATACTTGCTCGTAATGGAAAATCCAAATTCGGAGGAAGAATAATTTCAGAGTTGCGTCTAATACCATCATTTTTTATTGGATCTGCAAGATTGATATTTTTTTGGTTATCAAGAAAATATATTAAAAAATTAAATAAAAAGACAAGTTAGTGCATGAAAATTTAATAAATACACTTGTTATTATCCCTGCGAGGGGAGGAAGTAAAAGGATAATCGAAAAAAACGTAAAAGTTATTAACGGCCATCCAATGATTTTATGGCCATTATACACTTTAAGTAAATTATTTTATGCCGAACATATTTTAGTATCTACAGATTCACAAAAAATTAAATCATTAGTTGAATCTAAAGGGTTAAAAGTTCCATTTAAAAGACCAAAAAGTTTATCAGATGACTACACTGGAATAGTGGAGGTAACCAAACATGCTCTAAATTGGTATGAACAAAATATACGTAAGGTAGAATTTGTCTTAACAGTTTATCCAACTGCCTTAATGTTGTCCGAAGTTGATATTTGTAAAGCTATAGAAATTTTAGAAAAAGATGAAAAATGTGATTCAATAATGTCTGCAACAAATTTCTTATTTCCTATTCAGAGAGCTGTATACAATAATGATTCGGGATTTGCCGAAATGTTTTATCCAAAAAAATATTCTTCAAGGTCACAAGATTTAGTTCAGGCAAAGCATGACGCCGGTCAATTTTACTTAAGTAGAGCAGAGGCAGTTCGGAATAGTAAAATACTTACAAATTCTAAAGTTAAACTATACATGTTAAATAGAAATAAAGTTATTGACATTGACACGCCTGAGGATTTTGAGATTGCTGAGGAAAAGTTGAAATTATATAAAAAAAAAATAAAGCAAAAATGGTCTTTTAAAAGTAATATTTAATTCTACCTTTTATTTAAACAAACTATTTGTGAACTTTAACTAAATTATGATTTTGAAGTGTTTTGACTATTTCGTATAAGTCCCAAATTGGCACATTTAATTCTTCTGCTATTTCAAGAAGTGATTTTTTTCCATCGCAAAAACTAATAAAATCCATCATTAATCTTATATTTTTTGCTGAGCTTTTTGTTGAAAGTGTTGGGTAAAGTCCCCTTTTTCCCATCTGTGGTTCACAAAGAACTGTGACTTTATAATTTTTATTATTCTCTAAGGCCTCAATTGACCTTCTCAATACCCAGTAACCACCATCCAAACCTTTAGGTGTAACAACATCTTCAAGGTTATCTAAAGAAGTATGATATTCTGGATATTCCCCATGCTTTGTTCTTAATATAGATGCTACTGGCAAATCAATTCCTGGTGCGCAGTATTGCCTTTCATCACTCCCACGATCGCTCCAACTATATTTTACATAATTTGCATCGGTCCATTTAAGAACATGATTTGCAACAATATCACTTAGCGTGTTTCCGTTACGAGAGGGTATAAAAGAATATGCACGATCATCTCCAACACAAGAAATGTTAAAACCAGCTAGGATTTTTTTCTTCATTTCTTTATAGTTCAAACTAAGATATATTATAGATCCAATTGTTTCTGGTACAAAAATTATGCGGTAGGAATATTCAGTATTTCTGCTTTCTTCTAACCATTTTGCTAAGAATGTTAACACAGATGGTCCTGACAACTCATTATTGGCCATCGATGGATGACATATATATGTGCTTAAAAATATCTCCTTAGAATTTTTGCCTTTGATTAACAACTCACCATAATTAATTACGCCATCAGTTAAACTAGTATCAACAACCACATGATATATGCCATCTTTTAGTTTTGTAAATTGATTTTGTGAAATGCAAAACCCCCACCTTTCTTTGTAATAACTTGTTACATAGGGTATTGCATTTGGTTGTTCTGGTATTGTATATAAATGAGCTTTTAATTTATTGAGGGTTATTTTACCATTAAAAGAAATACTATATCCAACTAGATGAAGGTTATTTGTAGAAAAATCGCATATTTTATTACCATCTGGTGTTATTATATATGCTTCTTTGACATTCCATTCTTTTGGAACTACCCAATCAAATACTTTTGATCCCGAGGAGATAGATTCTACTTTTAAATTCGGTAAATATTCTAAAATATGGTCAAAAGTTTCTCGCACACCTTCGCCTGAAAGGCTTCTATTTAAAGGCCACAACTTTTTAGCAAAATTATGAATTTGTAAACCAATCATATTATGAATCAGAAAACTCTTTATTTTTTAATAAATCTTCGAACGTTCTAAGGCTCTCAAATTCCTCGGAAGTAAATTTAATTTTAAACTCCTTTTCAACTTCTAACATAATTTGGATTTGAGCGAGTGAATCCCAGCCAGGAGTAATTCCCATGCCCCCCTCAGTAATATCTTCGTCTGATGATTTAGGTAATACTTTTTTTAAACAAAAAATTAATCTTTCACTTATTTCATCATAATTTAGAGTTTTACTTTGTTTAGTCTGTGGCTTTTCATTACTATATTCTTGATTATTAATATTTAATGATTTTGAATTAGAAAAACCAAATTTACCATTTACAACTGAACCTATGTTTTGAATACGCATAAAATCTTTTGACTGATTAATTAGGTCGAAAACTTCAACTGCAACTTCAGATGGAATGAGCGATTGAGATTTACCTCTAAATTTTTTTGAGTATTTAGTAGATACGAAAGTCGGAGCATGTACTTTGCCTTCAACCCCATAGAAACTATATTTTTTATCTATACCTGCAAGATAATTTGCTGCCATTGATTTACTTGCAGCGTAATCTTCAAAACCATCAACTTGAGTAATCATTGCTGAACTTCCTAAAAGAGCTATAACACCATCTTGGTTTATGAGCATTTGGGGCAATACTTGTTCGGTGATACTTTTTAAAGCAGTATAATTCACATTCACAAGATCATTTAAATTTCCAGTTACAGGAGGTGAAGCAGTATGAATTATTGCCTTCAAATCTTTAAGGCCTCCTAAAGTCTTGAGAACTTTTTTTAAATCCTTTTTATTATTTAAATCTGCTTTAATAATTAAGTTTTTACTATTTTTTTCATATTCATTTATATTATTTTTTAACTTTTCCTCACCCCTTTGTTGAAGTAATAAAAGCCAACCGTTGTCTTGAAAAATTTTTGCAATAGAGGTCGCTATTTCTCCGGAGGCACCTGTTATAAAAACACGTTTTTTGGATGAGTTTTTTATAATCTTAAAGTCCAATTCTTGTTCCCATTCATTCCTAAGTGAATGTGTTTGAATTTGTGCGTCAAATATCAACTTATTTTCACTTAACCCCAGAACTCTAAATGACAGTATTCGCTTATTAACATTAATAGATGTAATTTTTGCTGAATACGTTATGGGTTTGTTATAGTGTAATTGATTAATAGCTCTGACAGTGTGGTCTAAATATAAGGATGGGGTACCAGGAAAATTCATACCAGCTATTCTCGAAATTGGAGAGATAATTAGGTGTAGGGGAACAATATTATGACCATCACCATATTTTAGTGCATATTTATTATTATGATGTAGAGGATTGAAATCTTCACTAATTTCTGCAAATTTTTTATAATCATTATTTTTAAAAGTTTTATTGAAAAAAATTAAATCTCCAACGGAAAAATCACTAAATTTATGTTTCATCTTCACTCTCCTAAATTAATTCTATAGTCAACCCATTTAGGTAGACTTTGCTTTTTTATCTCTGCTACCCAAAATGGACTCTTACTTTTTTTTAAGAATCCGGAATCCTTAAAAACTTCCCTTACAGGTATATTACGGGTCGTTTTAACTATTTCAGCAATTATTTTTTTACATCCTTTCTTCCTTGCTACTTCAATCGCTAACTTTGGTATAATTGTTTCAATACCTCTTCCTAAAACTCTACATGAAAGAAGAAATAAATCGATTATTACTGTATTTGTATCTTTATACTTTAATATTATTAAACCTAAATTTTCAGCCGGAGAGTATTTATCTTTATAATTTATGATAAAAACATCTGATCCCGAGGACTCTAATTCATAGAGCTGTTTTTGGTCATAACGACGTGTTGTAGTGTTGAATTGGTTAGTTTTTTGACATAATTGTGCTGCCCTTTGTGAATTCCCATCATTGAGAGGGTTTAAATTCAATGAAATATTTAGTGATGCAAAATAATCTTCTAAATTTACGGAACGCGATTTAAGTTTAGCTCGTTTTTTTTGAGCGCTAAAATCGTTTAACCTGCCTAAATCTTCCTTACTATTATTAGCAGGCCTTAAATAAGGACAGGATTTTAATATTGAAATATAATCTGAAGGATCATTTGTAAGTGGTAAAATTTTTACATCAGGCAAGTTTCTCTTTACAAGCTCTCTTTCAATTGGGTTGTCGTCAATAAATAATACAGACCCCAGTCCTAAATTCAGTTTATCACAAATTTTAATTATATTTTTCCATTTGGGGTCCCAGTTGATTTCGTATGCTTGAACATCATTCTTACGTATTATCATTTCTGGTAGTTTTGAAATAGCTTCTAATGCTAAATCCTCATTATTTTTTGATGCTATTGCTATTGCAATACCTCTTTTTGATTGATTTAACAATTCGATTTGAAAAGCTTTAAAGGCATTTCCAGGAAAATCTCCTCCAATCTTCACACCCTCGATACCATCCTCACCAATTACTCCTCCCCATAATGTATTATCTAAATCAACAATAATTAATCTGGTATCTTTCTCAAGCATACTGATTATCAAAGAAGTCCAACATTTTGCTAAATGATTAGAAAAGCCGTCACTCCAGGGAAATTTTCCTAAAAATTCCAATCTAGAATCAGATACTTGTCCAGAATAAATAGAGGTTTCAAAACCAAGGTCTACAAAAGTAACTTGTTTAGAGTCTTTAAAAGAATCTATTAATATTTTATTTGATCTGAATACAAGTTCATTTTGATTGCAAATTTCATTGGAAAGTAAAGATCTTTTTAAGAGTGTAAAAAGATTTATAATTGACCACCCTCCAACACTTTTATGGAAATCACTAATTAAATCTGTATATTCTTTTATTGCATTGAGTGTAATTTCAGAGTTTGATAAATCTACACCAGGAATATCTTCAAGACGATCAGAAAAAATTTTGATGTAAGGTGGCGATAAATAAAGTTCATCATTTCTATTAAATAATTTCTTAGATATTTGGCCATAAGGTATCGATTTTATTTTAAAGTTTCTCTCAGGCAGAAAATTCTCTAGATGAATATTCAAGTGACGCTCCAAAATCTCATTATTTTTTTGTCCTAAAACTGAAATAGTTTGAGTTTTTTGTGAGTTTTTTTCTATTTTGTCTCGAATCTTCTTCATAACATAATTTTTATTGAGTAGATAAATATAAGAATCTACTATAAGCTGAGTCGAGCAAACATCTTTTATATTTTTAATTTCAGTAGTTTGAATTGTATTTCCATAAAGTTCTCTTACATTAATACCGTCAAATGAGTTGATTTTTTCTAAAGCTGGTGAAAAATCATTTATTGGATTTAAGTCTAAGGTTCTTACAAACATTTTTGTTTGTACATATTTAAGACCATTACCATAATCAGCCTGACCCTCAAAAGTTTTATATTCTCTGTATTTAACTTTTGCTAATTCTTCATATCTATGAAATTGGGTGCAATACTTCCAGTCACATCCGACCATAGCAACTAAAGCATTATTTTTTTCAAACCATTCGAATGGAGAGCTAATTCCGAATGTTGTTTTATAGTCAAGGCTCAACAACTCATTAGATTTTTTTCCAATTACTACGAATGAATAAATTGGATGATTAGTTCTTTTAGCTGAAGAAAAGTTTTGTAAAACTTTTTCAGCTAAAATCCCTGTTTCTGATAAAGATTTATTTTTGATAAAAGGTTTTCCCGAGCAAAAACTAAAAGTAAATGAAGGAAATACAAGTGTCCAACCTTCATTAATAAAAAATGATATGGCATGAAGTAAATCCCATAAAAAATTTCTAGAATTTGTTCGAAAATTAGAAAGATCAGAATGAATAACAGCTACTTTCGATCTTACAGATAAAGTAGATTTAAAAGAATTTAACACATGTTCTCTACTATTATTGAAATTTAAGTATTTATTTATTTCAGGTGCACGCATTACAAAAAATAAATTAACTAACTCTTTTTATTGCAACAGTTGGTTGCTGACTAATTGGGTTATTTATGATTTCAAACCTGTGCTTTGATTTAGACAAAAACTCCTGCATAGCTAAAGTTTCACCTGGCCATTCAGGTTTTCCTGCTTCATCAAAAACAATTACTCCTCCAATACTAATAGAATCATTAAGGTGATTTAACGCGGTTTTAGTTGGCTCATATAAGTCAAAATCAAGATATGCAAAAGAACACTTAGATTTAGGATTTTTTTTATGAAACTTAGGAATAGTTTCAAGTGCGTCACCTACAAAAAGTTTAATTTTAGATTTCATATCAAACAGTTCAATTGCAGCTCTAAGTTTTACCTCGTCTCCACAGTATTTTCCTTTTTGAGATAAAGCAAAGTCACCATCCTCTCTCACAGGTTTTGGAAGTCCACTGAAGTTATCAAAACCATATATCATTTTTGACGATGATGGTTCTAAAAGAGAATTTACCTTAGCAAGAAACATTAGATTTGCACCTTTCCAACAGCCAAACTCATATATATCTCCTTGGATACCAACTGTTTTTTTTATTAATTCATAAGTCCATAGTTTATTACCTATGGTATTTATTCCAGCAAATAAACTAAACTGATCTATAAATTCATAAAGATTGGGAAATCCCAATTCTTTTGCAAAATTTTTTCTTTTATCTAAGAAGTTATCTAGAACCATAATTATTTAATTCCTTGGATGAGTATAGATTCGAGAACTTTGATTTATATTGTATCAATTGATATGGTTTCATAAAAATACTAATTAAATAGACATAGTATTTATAGTACAGATTTTTATGTCAACTTAAAGTTCATTTTTTCTATGTATATAATAAAATTGTATCATCAAAACACGATATTTTTAAAAATTCAAATCAAGTGTATTGTATAACTTGTAAAAAATTTAACTTTTATCAAAACATTAATATGAATTAAATTGTTATTATAAAAAGTCTTGACCCATAATTCATTTTTTGACATCTTTACAATTACTTAATACCTATCCACTTAATGAATAAATTAACACCTCAGTCGTACAAAGAATGTATTTTATAAAAGATATAAATAATTTAGCAAAAAACTCTTATAAAAGTTTAAATGAGTTTATAGATCCAATTTCATTGAAAGAAGGTTGCGATCTAATGAGATCAATACTTTCCAAGTTATTTGAATTAAGAAATTCAAGTAAAGGAGTTGAAAAAACTATTGTGAACATACTTATCAAAGACTGGTTAAATTTTATATATTGTGGATGTGTGTCTGAGATATTTAAAAAAAGATTAAAAAAAAATTTGAAATTCTACAATTTTAATTACATCTCGCCAAATATTGATTTTTTTCAAAGTTATAACCCGTCAAAATTTAAATCAACAAAAAGAACAGTTTATAGGTTTTTAAAACAGTATATTGACAAAAAAAATATTTTAGTAACAAATTTAAATCATCAAAAAATTGCGGAATTAAACAGGAAAAATCAAATTTTCACTAACATTAACTCATCATATATCGAAGGCCATATCGATAGTGAAGAGAAAGTCTATTTTATTCATTCTTCTGATATATTCCAAGAATATAAATATTTTAATAATGTCGAGGAATGTATTTTTACAAAAAAAGTTACAGATTTTATTTCCAAAAATTTTAAGTTAATGAAAACCTATAATGTAAATTCATATACATATTTTTTTCTCTCCATTAAATATGTGGAATATTATTTAAACTAT
>CENJ01046062.1_pt1 | contig 12871 bp, 8 predicted proteins | sample 356161 | NCBI WGS metagenome assembly CENJ01 (sample SAMEA2619531, study PRJEB7988) | marine metagenome | biome: marine biome (ENVO:00000447); feature: surface water layer (ENVO:00002042); material: "saline water (ENVO:00002010), including plankton (ENVO:xxxxxxxx)" | depth 5 m
GTAGCAGTATTAAAAGTTAATTATCGTGGTTCAGGTGGGTACGGAAAGAATTTTATGGAAGAAGCATATAAAGAATGGGGCGGAATTATAATGGATGACATTGCTGATGCTACTAAGCAAGTGCAAGATCAATTGGGAATTGATAGAAGTGATACATGTGTTGGAGGTGCAAGTTTTGGAGGTTATGCTGCCCTTGCAATGTCGTATAAATATGATGGTGTTTATGAATGTGTTCTAGGGATGATGGGTGTTTTTGACTTAAAAATGCTAAGAGAAGGAACAGATGGAAGCATTTATACATATCAGGATAATTATGATGAATTAATGGAAGATTATCTTGGGAGCAATGAGGAAAAAATAATTGATTTTTCACCAGTATTTAATGCATCTCAAATCGGGACCAGGGTTATGATGTGGACAGGACTTCAAGATAACATAACTCCTATTATTCATTTGAGAAAAATGAAGGACGCCTTAGAAAAAGAAAATAAAAAATACCATGCTTTTACTATGTCTAGACTCGGCCATGAATATGGTGAAGGTGAAGATATGAGAGCAATGTTTCCAGTGATGAAAGATTATATTTTGAATGATCTTTAATTAAATTTTTCTTTGAGTGCTTTTTTATCTTGCTCATAAAATCTACCTGCAAGGTAATAAAGTATTGGCCCAAAGACTAAAAAGACACATGTAAAACCTACAAGTAAATTTGTATATGGATTCTCATAACCTTGAGTTACTGCATAATCAGCCAATATTCCAAAAAGAACGGAACCAGAGGCTATCCCCAACATATTTAAGCAAAGAAGATTAAAAGCAACTACTGTTCCTTTAATTGTCGAAGGGACTAGCTCTTGAATAACAGCAAAAATTGGTCCATAAAAACATCCCAAGCTAAATGCAGAAGAGCAAATACCAACCCAGAAGAAAATACTGTCTGTCTCTAGATACCTTGTAAATGCTAGTGGCATTAATAAAATTGTTAATATCAAAAGAAACCATGTTCTTGGAAGGTTGTATTTCTTTAATGTCCAATCACTTGCAACTCCTCCAAAAAGACTTCCCAAAACACCAAAAACAACAAAAATCCATCCATTTATTTGTCCAAAAGTATTTGGATTAAAGCCTTTATCCGCTACCGCCCATATAACTTCAAATTGAGCTGCACCAAGCACAACGTGGTACAAAGTTCCTGCCATAACTGTAAAAACAAGTGACTTCGAAGTTGATAATACTTTATAAAGTAAAGACATAATCTCAATGAAAGATTGTGACTCGGGCTTTGCTGAGATATTTTTTCTTGGTGAGTCTTGAACCAATAACATTAAAAGCCCAAGCACTAAACCTAAAACCCCAAGAAGATAAAAACATCCCCTCCAGCCTATTAATGGCTCGAGATAACCAGCTATTAACAAACTTACTCCAACACCAACAGGAACCCCTAAGTAATAAAAACCAGCTGCAAAACCTAAACTCTTTTGCTCAAATCTGTCTGATAAGATTGACATAGCTGTTGGAGTAATTGTCGACTCTCCAACTCCAATAAATAAACGAGGAGCTGCTAATTGAAAAAAGTTTTTTGCAAACCCTGATATTGCAGTAAAAGCGCTCCATAAAATTACTCCAATACCAATGATTTTTGTTCTGTTATATCTATCAGCCAAAGTTCCTACAAATAGACCAGCAACGGTATAAAAAAATATGAAAACTATTCCTGTCAAAAGGCCAATTTCGGTATCTGAAAGATTTAAATCCTTCTTTAAGAATGGAGCAAAACTTGATATAAACTGACGATCAACAAAGTTAATTACGTTGAGCAATGTCACGAATAAAAGAAATGAAGTGTTTTTTAAATTTAAGATTTTTTACTCCATAAAATTATTTAATCGCTCATACGCTTCAATAAATTCTTCTTTAAATTTTTGAACTGTCTGACCTGCAGAAATTTTCTCACTTACAAGTCCGATGCCTTGTCCCACCCAATAGGTTGCAAGTTTTTTTGCCCCATCATGGCCAACATCTGCAGCTTTATCTATTCTTTGCAATGCTGGCTCGGAAACCATTGTCTGCAATGGCATTGGTAAAGGATCAGGAGCTCGATCTGACTCCCAAGCATCAGTCCAACTTGATTGCAACTGTCTGGAGTGTTTGCCTGTTCTACTTCTTGAACGAACAGTTTGACTTGAAGATGCACTTAGCATCTTGTCTTTTACAACTTGAGAGGTTTCAGCTTCAGAGGTAGTAAGAAATACAGAAGCACACCAAGCTCCAGATGCTCCCATAGCCATTGCTCCTGCCATTTGGTCCCCAGTACATATTCCACCTGCGGCTAAAATAGGAACTTCTCTTAAATCTTTAATTGCACGAGCTACTTCTGGCACTAAAACCATTGTAGATACATCACCACAATGACCACCACCTTCAGTCCCTGATACTACAAGAATATCAACGCCTGCCTCTACTTGTTTGATTGCATGTTCTTTTTTTCCAACAAGTGCGGCAACTGGTACATTATTTTTTTTGCATAGCTCAAGCATCCAAGCAGGAGGAACTCCCAAGGCATTTGCGTATAGCTTAACACCATGATCAAAACCAATTTGAAGCATTTTTTCCGCACCAGATTCTTGCATATTTTCACCCCAATTTGAAAAATCATCTGATTGTCTTCTTAAGTCTTCACCATCAATTTTGTAATCTTTCAAAACATCGGCTCTAAAATCTCTGTATTCTTGCGGAATCATTGACCCTAAATCAACTGCCTCAACATTGCCTTCCTTGCCAACAAATTTATTTGGCACAAGTAAATCTAAACCATATGGTTTTCCATCGACGTGTTCATCGATCCATTTTAATTCTTGTTCTAAAATTTCAGGTGTCATACCAACAGCACCTAATACACCCATTCCTCCAGCTTTAGATACCTGTGCGACTACGTCTTTGCAATGACTAAAAGCCAAGAGCGGAAATTCAATCCCTAATATCTCGCAAATTTTTGAATTCATTTTATGTGCTCCCTAATTGTGCATATTGACCCTAAAAAACGGGCCAGCTTTATATTATTTATTATAACCCATCCTTTTGAACCAATAATACTAATCCCATTTAGGATCTCTCTTTTCCAAGAATGCAGTTATTCCCTCACTTGCCTCTTCACTGGTTAAGCTTTTAGAAATTTCCTTCTCCAATATATCAAGTGCTGAATTAAACTCACGAAACTCTTGGTCGTAGTATGCACTTAGTCCAGTCTTCATTGTTTTTGGTGGTAGCAAAGATAATTCAGTCACAATTTTGTCAACATAATCACAAATATCTTTCTTCAAAAAAACTTTATTAATTAATCCAGCATTTTCTGCTTCCACTGCTGTTATCGGTTCACCTCTCATGATTAAATCAAGTCCTTGTCTTTTATTCATTGTTCTAAATAAACCAGCCATCACCATGAAAGGCCAAATGCCCCTTTTAATTTCTGGAGTAGAAAATTTTACTGTATCGACTGCGTAGGCATGCGTAGCATTGCATACTAAAAGTAATGCACCCGCAAAAACTGAACCTTCAATTTTACATACAATTGGCTTACAAATAGAACGCATCATTTTAACAATGTCAGCCAATGAACCATTCATATTTGGAATTGAATTGTTTTCTTGTCCAGACATTGATCTCAGATCACCCCCAGCACAAAAAACATCCCCATTTGCACTAATTTGAATTACTCGGACGCTATTGTTTTTGCTTGCATAATCTAATAAAAAAAGTAATTCATTAGTCATTACAGAATTTATTGCATTCTTTTTATCAGGCCTATTTAATGTGACGTTTAATTTATAATTATCTTCTTCAACAAGTATTGTTTGAAATTCAGTATTATTAATTGTCATCTTATTTTTGCCATAGATTTTGGAAAATCAATATTTTTTGCCCCTAAGTATTCCCCAAGTGACTTAGCTTGACCATCTTTTCTATTATTGGATGAAACTCCATTTTCTAGTAAGCCATGCACATAAAAGTTCAGAGACCAAATATTAGAAAATTCAAATCTTTCAATATTATATCCCTTAAGGTCTGGTAGAAGCTGTTTTAATTTATTTACTGTTAAATATGTATGAAGGTATTTATATGAATCTAGATTTTTTGCCCAAACCCCTAAATTGGCACAGCCTCCTTTGTCACCAGATCTCGTTCCAAACACTCTCCCAAATTCAATTTCTATTAATTCCCCAAAGTTTTTTTCATCAAAAGTGAAATTTTTAATTTTAGGCATAGCAACTTTTTTATGGGTGGCGTCTTCAATTAGAAAACTTTTTGAGCCTAAGTGCACAATTTCTTGAACATATTTTCTATCAACAAGAGTGGGCCAGTATGAAATAAAAGGAGCTCCTTGCTTTATGTCACTCTGAGTTGTCCATCCTGGATAGTTAGCGAGGGCTAATTCCACGATTTTTGCACTAAAAATTCTCCCAACTTTTTCTGGATCTTGTGATTTAACATTGATGCTTAATGTTGCCATTGCCTCTTCATTTGTAATAGGATTTGGTTTATCAGTTCTATGAAGCTGTATTGAAACATCCTCAAATTGTTCAATACCACCAAGAGACTCAAATAACTCTTCAGTAAAAATTTTTGCCTTTTCTTCAATATCAAGACCGGTAATTATAAGCTCCATGCCATTTTTATACCCACCCGCTAAATTAATGCACGCTTTTAATTTTTCTGGAGGAGGACTTCCTTTAACATTTGAGACATAAACCTTATTCTTTTCAATCTCAGAAATTTCTAGGGTATTAAAGTGTCCAATAACATCTGGATTTAAATATTGAGGCGAAGAAATTTCGTAAAGCAATTGAGCAGTTACAGTTCCCTTAGATACTAAACCACCAGTATCATGATGTTTTGTAATGTTGAAGCTTCCATCTTCATAAATTTCTGCAATTGGATAGCCAATATTACGAAAAGTTGGAACTTCCTTAAAGAAAGAATAGTTTCCACCTGTTGCTTGTGCCCCACATTCAATAATATGGCCCGCTGCAAGAGAACCTGCGAGCTTATCATAATCATCTTGGCTCCACTGGTATTTCCACGCTGCTGGGCCCATAACAACTGCCGCATCTGTGACTCTTGGACAAATTACAATATCAGCCCCTTCATCTAGAGCTTTTTTTATACCCCAACAACCAAGATAAGCATTTGCAGAAACAATTGGTAATTCTTTACTGAAAAGATCTTCTTGATTGTCAATATTTTTTAACTGATCACCAGAACTTTTAATTTTGTCGATCTTTGCCATTAAATCATCACCGGTTATATAGGCAACTTTAAGATCCAGATCTAAACTTTCAATGAGTTGAATGGCGTCCTCAGCCATGCTCTTGGGGTTTAATCCACCAGCATTAGTTACTATCTTTATGTTCTTGTCGGAACAGATTCGCGCAACATCCTTAAGTTGCTTTAAAAAAGTACCAACATATCCAGCTCTATCACCTCTTTTTAACTTTTGGTTAAAAAGTATCGCCATTGTCAGTTCTGCAAGATAGTCACCAGTGAGCACATCTATTTCTCCACCCTCAACCATTTCTCTAGCGGCTGAAAGCCTGTCGCCGTAAAAACCGCTACAGTTTCCTATCCTAATTATTTCATCACTCATATTTAATCAATTTTCATTAAGTCAGCACCACTTTCGACCTGCTCACCAACTGCAACATATAATTCTTTGATAACCCCATCAGCGTTTGCTTTTATAGCATGCTCCATCTTCATTGCTTCTAGAGTTACAAGTGTATCACCCAACTTAACTTTAGAGTTTTTCTTAACATTGATTTTGAGTATTTTTCCCGGCATTGGAGCTGTTAGACTTCCTTCTATAATAATCTCATTTGGATCTGGGAATTTGGAACTAATAGATAAATTAATATCCCCGTTCCCAGAATTAATAGTAAAGAATTCTTTATAGAAACATACCTGTGCAGAAATAAATTTATCGTCAATCTGACATTGAATTGATTGGCCGTCAGCAATGATATGAGAAACCACTGAAGTTGAGATTCGTTCGAATAATTTTCTATTTATCTTGATTTCATCTCTTATGTTCTCGTATTCATAACAGTATTCATCGTTAGCAAAATTAAAGATTACACTAGATTTTTTTAGGCGACCATTTGTCCAGTTTCTTGGTAGAAAATTTAAATTAACATTGTCTTTTTTGAAATAATTTTGAAGCCATACCACAGCAAGTTTCATAGAAATATCAAGCTCTTTTTTATCTATATCGGGAAATAATCTCTTTTCCTCACGTGCAATAAAATCAGATGTAGTTTTTCCTCTTAGGAAAGACTTATTTTCTAAACAATTAATCAAGAAATCTTTATTTGTAATAACCCCAGCAAGGAGTGTGTTTCTAAGCTCCTTAGACAACAATCTGGCTGCATGTGCTCTATCCTCACCAAATGAAATTACTTTAGCTAGCATGGGGTCATATTCAGGTGAAATTTCACTCCCAGATTGAATTCCAGTATCCCATCTAATTCCATCTGAATCTGGAAAAGATAGCTTTGAAACATTTCCAACTTCTGGTAAAAAATTATTACCTGGATTTTCAGCATAAAGCCTAACTTCTATAGCATGGCCCTTTTGAGAAATGTCAGTTTGTTTATAGCTAAGCCTTTTCCCATTAGCTATATTGATTTGCTCTTTTACAAGATCAATCCCTGTAACCATTTCAGTTACAGGATGTTCGACCTGGAGTCTAGTATTTACCTCTAGGAACCAGAATTCGTTGGTATCTTCGTCAAAAATAAATTCTACTGTACCTGCGGATTCATATTTAAGTTTTTTGCAAAGAGTGACTGCAGTCTCAGTGATTTTGTTCCTTAGTTCAGCATTCAATTTTGGTGAGGGCGATTCTTCTATAATCTTTTGGTGTCTTCTCTGAATGGAGCATTCTCTCTCTCCAAGATGAATAACATTTCCAAATTTATCTCCTAAAATTTGTACTTCAATATGTCTTGAATTAGCAATATATTTTTCTAAGAATACTCTGCCATCTCCGAAGCTTGCTTTTGCTTCTCTTTTAGCCCCCTCTAGCGCCTCATCTAATCCATTCATATTGTTAACAATTCTCATTCCTTTACCACCACCACCAGCAGAAGCTTTTATTAATATTGGAAATCCTATTTTCTTAGCATCAGATACTTTTGATGATTTCATAAGAGTAGGAATATTTTCTTTTATACAAAAATTTTTAGAGTTTATTTTGTCGCCCATTAAAAGTATTGTTTCAGCGTTAGGTCCGATCCACTCAATGTTTGATTTCTGAACCATTTCACAAAAACTTGGGTTCTCTGATAAAAAACCATAGCCTGGGTGAATAGCATCCACATTAAACTCTTTGGCTTTCGAAACAATAGTCTCTTGATCAAGATAACCGTTGGGTAAGAAAAAAGCTTCATCAGCATATTTAACAAAAAGTGATTCTCTATCAGCTTCTGAATACATTGCAACAGAATGCAAGCCAAGCTCTTGTAGGGTTTTCAATATCCTTACAGCAATCTCACCACGATTCGCTACAAGAACTCGTTTGATTGTCATAATCTGAATACTCCATATCCATCTGCACCTTTAATTTCATTGTTGTCTGCAATTGACAAACAAAAGCCAAGTACATTTCTGGTATCTCGAGGGTCAATGATCCCATCGTCAGTAAGCATACTGCTAGCAGAAAGTGCAATAGATTCTTTTTCTGCAGCATCTTCAACTAACTCAACAAGTTGTTTGTCTAGTTTTTCATCAAACTTTTCTCCTTTCCTTGCTGCTTTAGCTTTTCTAACTAATGACATTACTCCTGCAAATTGCTTTGGCCCCATAACTGCGATTTTGGCAGAGGGCCATGTAAAAATAAACCGATTGTTGTATGCTCTGCCTGACATTGCATAAGTTCCTGCACCATAAGATGCCCCAACTATAAAACTAATATGTGGTACTGTTGAATTTGACACAGCGTTAATTAGTTGTGCACCTTTTTTTATAATTCCCTGCCTTTCATAATCCTTACCTACAAGGAAACCTGTAACATTGTGCAGAAAAACCAATGGTATGTTTGATTGATTACATAATTGAATAAATGATGCCGATTTTTCTGCAGTCTCAGGGTAAATAGGGCCATTATTCCCCAATATACCAATCGGATAACCAAAAACATTTGCCCAACCACAAACCATTGTTGACCCATATAATGGTTTAAACTCCTCAAATCTTGAATCATCAACCATTCTCATTATTACTTCCCTAATATCAACCTGTGATTTAAGGTCTTTACTGAATAACCCTAGAAGATCATCCGAATCATATCTGGGTTCACTGAAGTTACTTAAAGAGAAGCTACTTTTTTTAACTATATTTAAATGGGAAACTACATTTCTACAAATTCTAATAGCATCTAGCTCATCCTCTGCTAGATAGTCAGAGAAACCAGATATTTCAGAATGCATTTTTGCTCCACCCAAAGTCTCATCGTCTGAAATTTCACCAGTAGCCATTTGGACTAGTGGAGGGCCAGCCAAAAATGCTTTTGATTGGTTTTTTATAAAAATATTATAATCAGACATTCCTGGTTGATATGCTCCACCAGCAGTAGAAGATCCAAAAACAATAGACACAACAGGTATTTTCAACTTAGATAACTCTGTCATTTCGTAGAAAGATCTTCCAGATTCTGCAAAGTGAGGAAAGACAAGTTGTCTCGCTTGGTTTTGACCTGAATCAGGTTGCATCCCTCGAAGGTCAGCACCAGCAGATTCCACTAGATTGATGAATGGAATTTTATTTTCACGCGAAATCTGAATGCATCTCATCCATTTCTCCCATACGTAAACTGTCATAGCACCACCCAGAACAGAGGGATCATTGGCAAATATAACGCATTCTTTATCTGCAATAAGCCCAATACCAGCAACACAACCACCTCCGACCGTAAAAGATGTTCCCCAAGCAGCAAAAGGGGAGATCTCTAGAAAGGGAGTATCTTGATCTAAAAGATTTTTTATCCTTTCTCGAACTGGTAACTTTCCTCTGGCTGCCAATCTATCTAAATGGTGTTGTCCACCACCTAACTCAGCTTGATCAAGCAATTGTTGAAGCTCATTAATTTTTTCTAACATCATTTCTTTATTTGCAGAGAATGTGTCTGATGTTTTATCTAATGAGCTTTTAAGTATTGGTGCTATATTTTTGTACATTATTGGCCCTCTTAAGAATTATAAGAGAAAATCATCAAATTAAAAAATTTAACTTCGTATAATATGTATATTTTAATTTACAGAAAATTGAATATCTAAAATAGATTCCTGAACTGTCACCCCATCTAAAAATTCTTTAGCCTCGTTAGCAATTTCTTTTAAGGTTTTTTCATCCTCAATTGGCCTACCTTCGCTGATATCTTTTTTTAAGTTATAAAGAATAGGGGTATTATGCTCTTGCCTAATAGGCTCTAGACCATATGCTCCGGCAGTTATAAAGTGGATCTTATAATCGTTATATCTGAATGCCCTAAGTTCAGATCCAACATAGTAGGGGATGTAGTCTCTTGGACTTGATATTTTTCCCTTTAAAGTTCCAGAAAGATCATAACTGTCCTCTGGGTTATAAGTATATTTACTTTTAGCTAATGAAATTATTGTTTTAAAGAAATCAGTTTGTGATCCAAGGTCTTCCACAACTCCACTTTTGATTTCTGGACCACTAAAAATTGTCATTACTCTCATTCCGCCTTCAAAGGTCGTGCCTTTCCCATTTCTTAATGGTTTAGCAGTTCCAGACTCTCCAGGGTAAAGTAGCCATGGCCCGTTATCACTCGTAAAGATAATGTAAGTATTATCATCAATTCCCATTTCTTTAATTTTGTTGAGAACTCTACCAACACTCCAATCTATTTCACTCAATACATCTGCGTATCTTCCCAATCTTGTTTTATCAATAAATTCTTTCGAAGTAAAAAGCGGAACGTGCGGCATGCTGTGTGATAAGAAGGCAAAAAACTGTTTCCCTTTCTTGCCATGCTTCTCGATAAAGTCAATTGTTTCTTCGGTAAAACGTTTAGTAATAGTATTTTGATTTGTCGGTCTTTCAACTAATTCATCAATATAAGTATTTAATCTTGCTTTTTTACTTCTTTGAAGAGGTACATTCCAATCCTCTATCATTGGGTTATAAATTTTCTCAGTAATAGCCGGTACTATTTCTTGGTATAAAGCCTGAGCTTTGCTAGGATTCTTAAATAAAAACTGTAAATCTATCTCTCCAACTTTCCAGTCCATATCATTTGAGTAAGGTATTCCAAACCATTCATCAAAACCGTGTCTTGTGGGAAGAAATTCTTCTTTATCCCCCAGGTGCCATTTTCCAAAAATGCCAGTAGCATAACCATCTTTTTGAAGAGCCTCAGCTATTGTTACCTCTTTAACAGGGATCCCTTTATTGCTCCCAGGAAAGAATACAGCTATCTGATCACCATAAAGACCATTTCTTACTGGTAGTCTTCCAGTGAGTAAGCCAGCTCTGCTTGGAGTGCAAACAGACGAAGTAGCATAAAAGTTTGTCCAAGTTTGACCTTCACTTGAAAGTTTATCTATATTAGGAGTTTTTAATTCCTCATTTTTATACAGTCCTACATCGGAATAACCCATATCATCCAAATAAATGATTATAAAATTAGGTTTTGAAACAGCTTTAGAAAACAGCGAAAAAATTATGAATAAAGTAGCTAGAAAAATTTTTTTCATTCAGTTTGATAGCTTAAACCATGTCCAAAGCTAAAAATTGGATTGGCTGTATCATCTGGAACATCAGGATTTTGATCCAGAACTTCCTCCATGGAAGAGGGCATTTCAAATGGAAGCTTACCTGTAGGATTATTATCACCAAATACGGTTTCTAGAATTACTCTGTCTTGAACTCCAAATGTGCCAATTAAACCTAAGCTTTTTTCATTAGCTTCATTTAAAATTGCAGGCCTGTTTAAATCTGAGATAACAATCAGCTTTGAATCAGAAGAATATTTTTCTATCTTTGCAGATATCTCTTGGTTATAGTTTAAGTCCATATTTGGAAACATTGTGCTAAGCATATTATCAAGCACTCTATCAATCCCTGAAGGCTGATTTCCATTAAATACAGTGTTAAGAAATAACAGCACAAAATCTGCTTCCCTATGATCATTAACTATATCAGCAAATTTTGAGACTTCTAATTCATCCATTCCATCAACAAAAATTTTAATATTTTTTTTCAACGGCAAAGTATTGTTTTTATTCGATAACAAAACAATTGATTTCCTTTGTGCCTCAAGACCAAGTTCAATGTATTCTTTTTTGTTGACGAGTTTTTGAACATTACTTTCTTCAACAAAAGGCTGTTCAAATAGTCCTAATTCAAATTTATTTTTTAAAATTCTTCTTACAGATTCATCTATTCTCGATTCAGTAACTTTTCCATTTTTTACTAATTCAACAACATATTCAGGTTTATTTTCTCCTCCATATTGATCAACTCCAGCATTAATTGACTTCTCGTACCGATCAATAATTGATAGATTATCAACACCCCAATGCCTTCCTTCAATAACTCCCCAATCTGTGCAAATTACACCTTCAAAATTCATTTTTTCTCTTAACAAATCAGTAAGAATATATTTGTTAAAAGCCATAGCTACATCTTCATCTGTTTGACCTACAGGGATACCGTAATATGGCATTACTACTTTCATTCCACTATCAATGGCAGCTTGAAAGGGTTTAAGGTGGTAATCAAAGTTATTTCCAGGGTAGACCTGGTTTTCTCCAGATTTTAAATGTGGATCTAGGCCTCCCTCTTGAGGGCCTCCACCAGGGAAATGTTTTACCATTGTATGGACTGAATTTTCATTTATTTCATTACCTTGAAACCCTTTGACATAAGCAACTGTCATTTCTGAAGACAGGTCTGCATTTGATCCAAAAGTACCAAAATTTCGAGCCCATCTTGGTTCAGTTGCAAGATCGCTCATAGGATGCAGGCCAGTTCTAAAACCCATTGCTCTGTATTCGGCAGAAGCTATTTGTCCAAATTCAAATATTAATTTTGGATCCCTTGTGGCTGCAAAGCCTAATTGAGATGGCCACTTAGAAATTCCATCTAATGAAAATGCAGCTATACCACCACCCCTCGGCACCTCATGGAGCGGGTCTGTGCTAAAGGTAACTGGAATTCCTAGTCTGGTTTCTTCTGCAACTTTTTGAAGGGCATTTAATCTTTCTGCAATTTCTATAGGAGCAGCCTCGCCATAAAAATTAAAATGTGAGATGTGTTTTGATGCTATAAATTCATCCTCAGTAATGCCACCATTCATCGCATCAAGAAAAGACCTAAAAAGTATATCTGGCTTTATTAAGACCGGCGGATGAAACATTTGTCCCACCTTTTCCTCTATGGTCATTTGAGAAAGAAGGTCTTCCACTCTTGCTGAAACCGGCTGGCGACTGTCCTCATAAATATCTAATTTTCCATTCTTATTTAGATCCCTAAAGGACTTATTTTCTTCAATTATAGTTTCCACTTCTCCATTTGAACTCATTAAAACTTTAGCATGACTTACAGGCTTTAAAAATATATTTAAAGCCCATAAGATCAATACAAGTAAAGCAAATATTAACAAATAGAGAGTGAATTTTTTCATCGCTTTGCTCTAAGATTAATTTCCAAAAATACTATATTTGAAATTCACACCAATTATCTTTTTATAGTCTTGGTTTAAATACATTTGATCGCCCAACAGCCCACCTGATGTGTAGTTATTTACATAAAACTCATCAAATAGATTCCTAGCAAAAGCCTCAACAGAAAAGTT
>CENJ01173686.1_pt1 | contig 12870 bp, 15 predicted proteins | sample 356161 | NCBI WGS metagenome assembly CENJ01 (sample SAMEA2619531, study PRJEB7988) | marine metagenome | biome: marine biome (ENVO:00000447); feature: surface water layer (ENVO:00002042); material: "saline water (ENVO:00002010), including plankton (ENVO:xxxxxxxx)" | depth 5 m
TTTTTATAATTTGTTTTTGTATCATAATTTTTCTCTAGAATGTAATTATCTGTATTTAGAAAAGTTTTTAAAGACTGTAAAAGTTCTTCTTCATTAACTTTTTGAGCAATTGAATGATAGGTATTAATACTAGAATAAAATAATTTCAAATTTTTTGTTTTTTTAACTAGTTCTTTCATATCTATTCCAAGCCAGTCATACTTTGGCAATAGATGATGCATAAAAAAAAATTCTAAAATTTCTTTTCTTTCAATTTTTTTTTTCATTTTTGGTAGGTTTAAAATTATTTCTTCAAGTTCTTTAGTATTTTGGGGGTGATAATTAAATTTATATGTCATATGGGGATTATTTTTTGAAGCATTAACTACTGGTATATTAAAATAAGGATATTCAGAACCTACTGTCCCATGAATTGTCAAGGCTGCATTTATACCTTCTTTTATAATTTGATTATGTGTGACATGTGGTTCAATCCATTTTACATTTTTATATTTTTTTAATAAATTTTTAACTACACTATAGTTGAGATAATCCCATTTTAATAAAACATCAGGATGCAATTTAATATACCAATCATAATTAGTTTTGGAACTAAGTTTAAGTATAAACAATAGCCATTCATAAAAGTCACTAAATAATGATCCACCATAACCACTAGGTGAATCATAAAAACTTAAAGGAAAAATTATCACTTTAAAATTATTTGTTTTTTTTATTATTCTATTTTTTGAATTTTTTTTTGAAAAAGCACTTTTTAGTAGGTAATACTCATGTTTTTTGTCACCACTAAATTTATTTAGTAGCTCTAGGTTAGCTTCATTAAGTGCTTTTTTTTTAAATTCTAAATTAAATTTTTTAAAGTTTTTTTTATAACTCTTAATTTGAAGACCTGGTTTTAAATTTTTTTTTGATAACTGGTACAATTTAAAGTCTTCTTCAACTATTGATTTTATATTTTTGAAAATTGCTATCCTTGCTGGTATTCCACTTAAATAAGTATTGTGCTTAACAAGGACTGCTTTAACTTTATTTGTTTTAAAATAATTTTCCCAAAAATAAAATAAACATAAAAAATTTTTAAGAAACACTTTAAAATTTTCATCATTTACATCAATTGTTGCTTTGTTGTTGTTTCTCAAATAAGAGTCATATAACAAATCCCCAATATAAATCTTATTTATTTTCAGATTAAATATTTTTTTTTTAGTAATCTTATTTTTTAAAAATCTTTTATAAAAATCAAGTGATTTTAATTTATGTTCATTGCTTAAATTGGGTATGAATATATCGTTTACTTTTAATTCAGTTTTATAAAATCCAAAAGTACCTATATGAAATAATTGCCCAAAAAATACTTTTATTTGATCAGATAATTTTTTAATAAAATTTTTAGAAAAAAAAAATTGATTAGTAAAAAAAGCTACAACATTAATTTTTCGAGAAAATTTTTTTTTTAATGCTTTTAAGATAATTTTGTCAGAATAATGACTACTATGCCATCCGTGAAACTCTATCAAAACACAAAGTTTTTTCATTATTAAATTTTAAATTATTTTAAAAACCTTTATTAAACTAGGTATTATTATATTGGGATATCAAATTTTTTAAATCTTTAATTTTTAAATAGTTTTTATTATCTTTAGAATTATAAGAAAATAATTTTTTAATTAACTTTCCATTAAATTTTTTTTTATAATATTCTATTTGTTTTTGATTATTTTGTTGGTAAATCACATATTTATCTTTTAAATCAAGAGTGTTTCTGCTTTCTTCAACACTAATCATTTCTTCATGTTTTTTTTCACCAGGCCGTATTCCAACAAAATTTAATTTACAATCTGAACAAATACTTTTTGCTAAATCTATTATTGAATATGAGGGAAGTTTTGGAACTAAAATTTCTGAACCATAAGCATTTTTTAATGCCCACATTACCGTTGATATACCCTGATCAATTGTAATATTAAATCTAGTCATATCCTTATGCGTTATGTTGAGTATTTTTTTTTCTTTTTCTTGTATAAATTTTGGTATTACACTGCCTCTGCTGGCAGTCACATTGCCATATCTAACAACTGAAAATTTAGTATTTTTTTTTCCTGCAATACTATTTGCTGCAATAAAAAGCTTATCAGCACATAGTTTAGTTGCTCCATATAAATTAATTGGAGAAGATGCTTTATCTGTAGATAATGCAATAATTTTTTTCACCCCACTTTCTATAGAAGTCTCAATTATATTTTGGGATCCAATTATGTTTGTTTTTATGAATTCGGTTGGATTATATTCTGCCATTGGGACATGTTTTAATGCTGCTGCATGAATGACAAAATCTACATTTGTTAATGCTAATTTTAATCTTTGTCTATCTCTTATATCTCCTAAAAAATATCTAATATTAGGAAATTTTTGTTCACTATAAATTTTCGATAACTCAAATTGTTTAAGCTCATCTCGGCTAAAAATAATTATTTTTTTTAGCTTTTTTTTAAGTTTAACCAATCTTTTTAAAAAATTTGAACCAAATGAACCTGTCCCACCAGTTATTAATATTGTTTTATTTGCAAAAAAATCCATAAAAAAATATGTAGCAGTTTAAAGATTTAATGCAATTTATATAAATATTTTAATGACTATTGGTAAATAAATTATAATTTTTAATGATATAATTCTTAATTGTTTTAACAGTATGTTTTAATTCTTTTTTAGAAATACTGTGATAAATCGGTATGCTTAATGATGTCTTATAATATAGCATTGAATATGGAAACTTATTATTTTTTTCTTTATAAATAGTAAAATGGTTTATGGGTTTGTAATGAAATTGAACAATAATTTTTTTTTTTAATAAATGAGAAATAAATTTGTCTTTTGAATTTAAATCTTTAAATTTAAAATTAATTATCACTAAATGATAAGTTGGCCTGTTAAACTTATTATACTCTGGAAAACTCAATACACCTTTAAACCCATTTAATTGAGCTTTGTAATGAATATATATTTTTTTTCTTTTATTTAAGAATAAATTAATTTTTTTTAATTGAGAAATTCCTAACGCTGAATTAATATCGCTTAATCTATAATTATTTCCAAAATTTTTAACATCGTAATCCCAGTGTTTTTTTTTATTTCTAATCATTCCATGAGACCTAAAAATTTTTGCAGTACTATAAAATTTTTTATTATTTGTTGTTAGCAGTCCACCTTCACCAGTTGTAATTGGCTTTAATGGATGGAATGAAAAAGTTGCAATATCAGAATGATTACAAGAACCAACTTTGTAAAATTTATTTCCAACATAATATTCTGCTCCAAAAGCATGACAAGCATCTTCTATCAAAATTGATTTATACTTTTTTTTAATTCTATTAAATTCAGGAATATTCTCTGGGTATCCCCCCATATACATAGTCAATATAGCTTTAATTTTTTTCAATTTAAATTTATTTATGCAATTTAATAATGTTTCTGGTGTCATTTGACCAGTTTTAGAATCTACATCTGTTAAATAGATATTTGCACCAATATTAGATGCTATATTGTAAGCTGAAATAAAATTTATTGATGGCATAATTATAGTATCATCTTTTTTTAATTTTATTGCACAAAATGCAAGATGTAGTGCTGCCGTTCCATTACTGCACGATAGTGCAAATTTAGTTTTTAAAAATTTTGAATTTTTATTTTCAAATTTTTTTACATTTTTACCAGTTGTAATTAAATCTTCTCTCAAAGAAGATGACACTAAATCTATATCTGATTTATTTATAAATTGTCTTCCATAAGGTATATGTTTCATAATCAATTTTCTAAAAAACTAACAATAATAAATCTCTGTTGTGGTAAAAAGCATTCCAAACTTTTCATTATAATTAATTATTTTATCTTTTTTTAATTTTTTTAAGAGATCTTGATGTTGAAGTAAATTTTTTGGTAATGGCCATTCTATTTTGTCTAATATTTTATAATCAATTTTATTTTTTTTTAAAAAATTAATTAATTTATTTCTATTGGATAACCCAAGAACTGGAAAAATAAGTTTTCCTTTAACAGATAAGTTATTTTTATATTTTCTTAATATATTTAATGTAAATTTAATTCCATCCTTACCACTATCATTTGGTGCAAATTTAAACCAACTTGAAATATCATTAATTTTGGAGGAGATTCCAGATACATCATTTATTATTAAATCAAATTTTTCATCTTTCCACTCATCTAATGAATCGGAAAGTCTTATGTCATAATTATTAGTTAATTTTTTTGCATTATATATTGTACAATTAATTGCAGCTTTAGATAAATCAGAGGCATAAATTGATCTTATAATTTTTTTTTTGTAAAAATAACATCCTATTATTCCAGACCCACAACCTAGATCTAATACTTTATCATTTATATTAATTATTTTACTAGCTGATTTGATTAATAGTTTAGTTGTTAAATTTGGTTCAAAAATATTTTTGTTTAAAAATACCGAACAATTATTTTCAAATATTTTAAAATTTTTCTTAATATATTTTGTCATTAAGTTTAATTAAAACCACCATCTATCGGTATTATTGATCCGGTTACATAATTTGATTTTATAATAAAATTAATTGCATTTAAAATTGATAAATAATCTCCTATACTTCTTGTATCTGTATTATTTAAAAGATTATTTTTAATTTTTTTGTTAAGTTTTAGATAAAGAGAAGTATTAAAAAGTCCAAGACTCAAATAATTTGATGTTACTCCATATCTGGCATATTCTTTTGATAGTGTCTTGCAATATCCAAGAGTTGCATATTTACTTGCAGAATAACCAGCAGAACCTATATCAGTTTTTAAAGCTCCAGATGATCCACAAAATATTATTCTGCCCCAATTTTGTTTTAACATATGCGGTAATACTAGTTTTGTAATATCATGAAAATTTAAAAAGTTTGATTTCATCTCATTTAAGAGTTCTTTAGGGTTTTTGTTAAGTATAATTTTTGAATTCGAAGTAGCCTCCATAAAAAGTAAGGCTATTTTTGTATCTTTTTCTTTTTTTAAATGATTTTTTATTGTGGAAGCACTCTTATACTTTTTGACTTTAAATTCTTTAATCTCATTTATCTTTGAGTATCTTGAAAATCCTATTATTTCATATTCATTTTTTAACTTAAATGTTTCTCGAGCTATTTTTGAACCACCACCAATTATTATGATTTGAATTTTTTTTTTTAACATTAAGTATTCACTAGTTTAAAATAATTAATTTGCAAATAAAAGTCATTAGCATTATATATAACCTACCACATTACTACTTTACTTTATGATATCAAATAAAGATGTGTTTTCTTGTATTTCTAAAGGATTAAAAATTCTAATAAAAAAAATACAAATTAATTCAAGTGATAAAGATTTTCAAGAATGGCACTCTTTAAGTCACTTTAATATTTTAAATTGGATATTATAATCATGACAAAACTTAAAATAATTATGAAGGGTGAGATAATAAATTTATGTTTACCTACATTGGAATTTGCAAAAGGCGATGTCTGGTATAAATGGCTAAACAAGCCGATTATAATTAAAAATTTGAAAAATCATTATAAAAAACTTAATAATACAAAAAAAAAGCAAGAGAAATTTTTTTTAACAAGCAGAAATAAAAGAGTTTTGTTTGTTATTTCAACTAAAGATAACATTTATAAAGGAATTGTATCTTTGTCTAGCATAGATAAAGATCAAAAAACTTGTGAAATTGCCTTAATAAGCGATCCTACCATTGAGCCATATCTTGCGCCTTATGCGGGCTTAGAAGCCATTGCATTGATGACATCATATGCATTTGATAAAATGAAAATGAAAAAGATTAATGGTGCTGGAAATTTAAACCTAAAAAGGTGGCAACAAAGAATGGAATTATTTGGGTATCAATTTAATTTTTTTGAAAAAAGCTTAGACAAAACAAAAGATAAAAATAAATTAAACTATTTTGTTTCATGTAACTATGAAAACTATAAATTTTTAAAAAAAAGGAGGAAGAAATTATGGGATAATCTAGCTAATATGACTTTAAGAATAAACAAATTACCCAAAGTTTCTTTTCAAGACATGCACATGAAATTAATTAATCAAAAAAAAATTGAGTATTACAAAAATATTCTTAATCTTTAGATAAACTTTAATTTATTCTATTGATTGGTTTATAACATACTTTAGATTTGAGAATCTTTTTAATATTTTTTGTAGAAATATCATAAAAAATCTTATCTAAAACATCTACATATTTTTTTATATTATTTTTATTATGATAAATATTAACATAAATAATATTGGTTGCTAAAATTTTATTTTTTATCATTTCCTGTGTGAGAAAAGTTTTATTTCTTGCATGATCTTTGCAAAATTCAAACGATGGTATTCCATTTGTACCCATCACTTTGATTGGAACATTATTTTTTTCCGATAAATAGGACCAAATATTTTTTATCGTTTTTCCATTATCGTTTATTTTTTTAAAAATCTTTAATCTCTTAAATTCTTTTATTGAAGAAAGTGCAGCTGTATAACCAATACGCTCACCCCAAAATGTACTGCTAATAAATGTGTTTTCTGCTTTTTGCATTATTTTTTTTTTTCCAATAATAGCATTAATAGCATAGCCACTACCTAAAGATTTTCCAAATATTGCTATATCAGGATTTATTTTAAACTTAAGATGAATGCCGCCCATATTTTCTCTATATCCAGATGTACATTCATCAAAAATTAAAATAATTTTTTTTTCATTACAAATATTTCTTATCTTTTGAATAAAATCATTCTGAGGACTCATATTTCTCATTACCTCCATTTTAATAATTCCAATATTTTTTTTAACAATCAACTTTGAAAGATATTGAAAATTATTGTATGGAAATGGAAAAGATGTATCCTTTAAATTATCAGGTATACCATCATAATTTAATCCTGACATTAAATGCTGATCTAAATTTTTTTTTGAATTAATATTTGCAGACAAATACCAATCATGCCATCCATGATACCCACAAAAAGCAACATTTTTCTTTTTAGTATTTGATCTTGCAATTCTTATTGCTACTGCATTTGCTTCACCACCACCTCTAGTAAACTTTGCCATAGATGCCCACGGATGGTGTTTAATAATTTGCTTGGCAAGATAAACCTCTTCAGGGCAATTTAATGTTGTCATATTTCCTTTCCTTACCACCTCTGAAATAGATTTTTTTATCTTAATATTAGAATATCCCAATATACTTGTACCAACAGCACAAAACATATCTAAATATTTTATTCCTCGTACATCCCAGACATTAGATTGTCGCGCTTTTGTAAAGTAGGCAGGCCATTTATTAGGTAAATATAACTCTGACCTTTTAGAGAATAATGTTGTGCCACCAGGAATAATTTTTTTTGCATAGTTATATAACTTTATTCCGTTTACAGTTTTCATTTTATCTCCATTTTCTTGGGTCAATTAATTTTAATTCTATTTTTTTAAAATTTAACATTACTTTATTTTTTACTTTTTTAAAATTTACAATTTCTTCTAAATTATCATAATTATTGATACCAATTATTATTTGATTAAAATCATGATTTAATAAGTCACTGAGACAATAATCTATTGGAGAAATATTGTTATTTTCTAAATTTTGAAACCACGTTATAAAAAAAGAACGCCATTTTTTAAAATATTTTTTTTTGTAGATTAATTTGTTTACTAATAAACCTTGTAAAAATATAGATCTTGCGTGTATTTCTATACCTTTATTCTTTAACTTATCAAACCATCCAGAATTTATTATCCTTTTATCTAAAATATTATAAGGACATTGTACTACGTCAAAGTTATAATTAGGTATTAAATAATTTAAGTATTCAGTATCATAAATTGATAAACCAATTTTTTTAAAATATTTTTTTTTTTTTAAAGTTTCAATATTTTGAAAAATTTTAGTTCCAATTTTTTTAAAAAGAATGTCAGTATCATGAAATAATAACGTTTGAATTTCATTGCCATTAAATTTTTTAAAATGATTCTCAATTTTTTCTTGACAGAAATCTATTGAGGTCCATCTGTGATCTGGTTTCATTTTTGTTGTAAATTTAAATTTTTTATCTATTTTTTTAAATATATTAATTTCATTAAAATAACCCTCGGCTGTGTCAATTTTAAATATATTATTTTTTTTGGATAAATTTAATATTTTTTTAATTTCCTTCTTATCTATTTTAGTTGCAGCTGCACCATATTTTTGTGCAAAATTTGCAGAGCCAATTATGATTCTTTTTTTTAGATTAGCTTTATTCATCAAAGTTTAATTAATAAAAATTATTATTTTTTAATCCTTAACATTGAATAATTTTAAAGCATGCTCCCAGTCATTTTTAGTGTCAATATCAATTGCTTTGTGACTTTTCATTAAATAACCATAATAATCATGATATCTTTGGTAATTTAATAGCTGTTTTCTTGTGTAAATTATAAATGAAGCAGATTCAAAGTATTTTTTTTTTATTTTTTTTGAGTCTGTATATAATTTTTTTTTGTTGATAGATTTATAGATATTATTTTTTTTTTCAAATGCCCATTCAATTGGTGCCTCAAATTCTTTTATAGAAATCATTGGGTAAACCTTAGAAGTTTTTTCAAATTTTTTTTTTGCTTCTACAATATCAAATTTATTTAAAAGTGGATTGCATGGATAAACTAACCAAATTTCATCATAAATTTCAGATCTTTTATCAAATTCAGATAAAACATTCTTTAAAACAAGATTTAGAGGTATTCTATCTTTTGATAAGTTTTTTGGTCTTAAAAAATCTACACTAGCTCCATATTTTTGAGAAATTTTTTTAACTAAATTATCCTCTGTTGAAACAAATATTTTTTTGAAAATCTTAGACTCTTTAAGTTCTCTAATGGGGTAAGATATCATAGGTTTTCCATTAAATAATTTTATATTTTTTTTTTTAATTCTTGTAGACCCTAACCGTGCTGGAATAATTGCTAGTCTTTTAATTTTATTTTTTAATTTTTTCATTAATTTCAACTAAAATTTTTAATATATTTTTTATTAACCTTATCACCAGGCTCTAAATCTCTAAGAGATTTTTTTCCTAAGATTAATTTTAAATATTTTGGGTGTAAACCAAAACTTGGTCTCACAGATCTTACATTTGAAAGGGTGAATTTTTCTCCTTTTAAAATTTTTTTTGAAACATAAAGAGACCTTCTAATATTAATATTTTTTTTTGCAGATGGAGGCAGTGTTAATTCGTTTTTTCCTAACATAATATTTATATTATTTAAATCTTTTTTAAATTTTATTAAATTTGATAATTCCATTGAAAAGTGTGAGTCTATTGAAGAATTATCATTATCAAGCTTAAAATGCTTTTCAATTATCGTTGCTCCCTGGGTTACTGCTATCTTTGCTGCCAAATCTCCTATTGTATGATCAGAAAATCCAACTGAACATTTATACTTATCTTTAATTAATTTAATTGACTTTAGATTCAAATCCTCAATCGGATTGGGATATGATGAAATACATTTCAAAATTGAAAAATTATTATGTTTCTTTTTTATTGTTTTAACTACAAGATCAATATCTTTTAAAGTAGCCAGTCCAGTTGATAAAATTATTGGTTTTCTGGTTGAGGCAATTTTTTCAATTAAAGGTATATCAGTCACTTCTGGTGATGCTATTTTGTAAGCCTGACAATCCAGATCTTCCAAAAAATCTACTGAAGAGTCATCAAATGGAGATGCAAACCATGGAAAATTTTTTGAATTCAATGAATTGGCTAATTTAAAGATCCATTCCCAAGGTGTGTGTGCTTCTTCGTATAATTCATGCAAGGTTTTAAATTTACCCCAAACATTTTTTTTGTTAATCAAAAAATCTTTTTTATTTGATTTAAGAGTAATTGTTTCGGCTTTATAAACTTGAAATTTTATGACATCGGCACCATTTCTAATTGCTTGATTAACAAATCTATTTGCACCATGAAAAGAACCTTGGTGATTACCTGACATTTCAACTATGACTTTTATTTCTTTATTTTTTGGATGAACCATTTTCTTAAAAAATTTTTTAATCATATTTTATTTTCATAACTTGAGTATACCCACTTCTTTTAAAAGGTTTTTTTAATAGAGGCAACATAGTGTATTTAGATGCTTGATAAAATCTAAATCCTTATACAGTATTCCTATAAATTTATATTTTTAGGTCTCAACAATCTATATAAAATTCTTATAAATTTTATATTTTTCTGAATAAATTAAATCATTTTTTTAATATTAATAATTTAAAAAATATTTCTAGTATAACTACAAGTGATTTTTCATCATAGACAATTTTATTGCCGATCTTAAAATTCATTGTTTTTTAGGATTAATCTTTTTTAATTGTCTAGCAAGTTTCACTAATGTTTGGTCTTTCGAAATAATTTTTGACAAAATTGACAATGTTTTATTAGGGTTAGATTCGTAAGATAATCTTAATAAGTCCATCCAATTTTTATTATTTTTGGATCTTATACTCTCTATTTTATTAAATATTTTTAAATCTTTTTTTTTCATTTTTTTTTCATTTTTTTTTTATTCAATTATAACTTAAGTAGTTTTTTTTTTTTAGACATATTCCAATCTTTTTTAAATATTGATGTTAATATTACATCTTGGAACTTATTATTCACTTTAATATGTTCTTTATAAGTTCCATTAATTGTAAAACCCAAAAATTTGTGAATCTTAAGTATTGTTTTATTTGAGGATAGGGTCTCACCCCAAATTTTTTTGATTTTATTATTTCTAAATATTAAGGTAATGAATTTTATTTCAATTAATAACGCTAAATATCTAAAAGCTTTATTTGCTATGTAAAATCCCCAAGTACAAGTTTGATTGATAGGGTTTATCTCTTTTATGGATGCCAATCCAATTGGGACACTTTTATAATAAATAATATAGCTTTTTTGAGTATTGCTTCTTTGTAAATTTTTGTACCAACTTAAATGTTCTTTATAAGAAATTTTTTTTTGGTTAAGCATCTTTGATCTAATGAATGAATTGTTTCTCCAAATAAATATTCTTTTTAAATCTTTCAATAAAATTTTTTTGAATTTTATTTTTTCGTAGGAAAACAATTTTTATTTGCCTATTTTATTTTAAATTATTCCACTTAATAATGCATGATCCCCAAGATAAACCAACGCCGAACCCTGAAAGAATAATTAAGTCATTATTTTTAATTTTTTTTTCTTTATTAGCCTGTTTCAAACTGAAAGGAATTGTTGAAGATACAGTATTTCCTAAAAATCTTAAATTATTATAGACTTTATTATTAGGTAGCTTTAATGAGTTTTTTAAACTATTTAAGATAACTTTACTTCCTTGGTGGAAGAAAAATACTTTAATTTTTTCTTTTTTAATGTTTGAAATTTTCAAAAGTTTTTCTATACTTTTGGGTATGTTACTAATTGTAAACATAAAAATTTTAGATCCATTCATAAATAGTTTTGCTTTATTAGCATATTGAAATCCATCTCTGGACGCGCCTCTTTCTACTATTAGATCTTTGTATCCACTTCCATCTGTTCCCATTAAAAAATTTCCAAAATATTTTTTTTTTGATCTTGAGACTAATGTGGCTGAAGCTCCATCACTGAAAATTGTTTTATTTGTTCTATCAGAACTTTCTATATATTTTGTATAAGTATCAGCACAAACAATTAAAATATTTTTACTCATATTATTTTGCACTAATGAACTCGCAACGAATAAAGCATAAACGAATCCTGAACATCCTAAATTTATATCAAATGCTTTTACATTATTTTTAAGTCCAAGTTTATATTGTAATATACAGGCAGTTGTTGGAAGAAAGTATTCTGGAGATTGAGTTACATAAATTAATGTGTCTAATGACTTTTTATTAATTTTTTTAAGAACTTTTTTTGATGCTTGAAAACCTAAATCTAAGGCTGTTTGTCTTTTTTGAGTATACCAAATTTTTTCTATTCCTGTTTTTTCTATTATCTTTTTAATATCCCAAGTTGGGTTTTTTTTCTTTAAAGAAGATATTTTAAAGCTATTTATTGGAAGTGCGGTCTCTATGGCTTTTATGGATAAATTATATTTCAGTTTAATTAAATAGTTTGTTTTTTTTTAAAATTTGAATGATCCTTTTAATAGAGTAAGCTTCTGATAATTCTTGAATTTTTTGTGCTTTTCCAGACAATTTTTTATCTAGTGCTATTAGAATACTAAGGTGACTCATCGAGTCCCATTCATCAAAGTTATGGGAGCTAGCTTTTTCATTAATCTTTTTCACTGGGATGTTTAAAGACTTTGCAATAATCTTGAAAATTTCTTCTTTTGAGATAAATTTACTCATTCTTTAATTATAAACTATATAATTTTTGTTGTCCATAAAGCTTAATACAATTTTTTTGATGCTTTCCAAGACATAGCACCAACTGAACCAAAACCCTCACGTTGATTGCATGTTAATTTTGCAATTGCATCACTTACTTTGTTGGTTTTACTTTGATTTTTTATTGATAATTGAAAGTTGAAGCATTTTTAAAATGAAAAGTTAAATGAAAAAGTTCTTCGATTGTGTCATCAAAAATTATTGACCCATAATTTTTAAGAATAACTACTTTTGTATTTTTTTTTATTATTTTTACAAGTTTGTTTTCAATTTTTTTATCAATGATTATAACAGAATAATTGAGGTATTCTATTCTTCTAAAAAACCTCAATTAAAATAACTGAAGTCTAATTTTAAATAATTAAATTCTATATCTTCTAAAAAATTTTTTTCAGTGCATAAATCAAGCCAATTGAGCTATTAG
>CENJ01173526.1_pt1 | contig 12864 bp, 12 predicted proteins | sample 356161 | NCBI WGS metagenome assembly CENJ01 (sample SAMEA2619531, study PRJEB7988) | marine metagenome | biome: marine biome (ENVO:00000447); feature: surface water layer (ENVO:00002042); material: "saline water (ENVO:00002010), including plankton (ENVO:xxxxxxxx)" | depth 5 m
TCAGCGTAGCGGGGTGCTCAATCAAGTGGGCCATACTCGGTGCTTTCGCCAACAATGCATAGACCCGCTCGCTCTTGTGGCCTTCAAAATTGTTGCGACCAGGATGCTGGCCCTGGCAATACGGTGCCAGCTCGCTTTTGATCCGAGCAATGAGGCTGGCACTAATCGCTTTCTCAATAATGCTGTAGCCGTCTTGCTCAATGCGTTTCAGGTGGTGAGCGATATCTATGCCCACCGCTTGCGAGTGTTGCGTGCTCATGTCTGGTCCCTCCGACCCTCTTTGCGATCATTGATAGCTTAAATTGTTATCAAGTCAAGGTGATGAAGCGTTAGCAGACCGCGTTTCGTATGCGGCGGATGCTCGGCACAGTCGTATCGACATGGGAGGGCTGCCACTATATACATAGGAAAAATCTTATGGAGGAAGGGCGATGTTGAGAGATTTAACGGACAAAGTAGCTTGGATAACCGGCGCCGGCACGGGTATTGGCGAGGGTGGGGCCGTTGCTTTAGCCGCACTAGGCATGCACGTTGTGCTGTCGGGCCGCCGCGAAGCGCGCTTGCAAGAGGTGGCCGCGCGATGTCAGGGGCGCGCCACGATAGAAGTGTTGGATGTGGCTGATCAGGAAGCTGTGCAGACGACTGCATCGCGCATTATCGAACAGTACGGTCGTATCGACGTGCTCGTGGCGAGCGCGGGCATTAACGTGAAAGAGCGTAACTGGCATAACGTCAGCATTGAGGACTGGAATAGCGTGATCAACATCGATTTGAACGGCGCGTTTTATTGCAATCAGGCCGTGCTGCCAACGATGAAGGCACAGGGCGACGGCTTGATCATTAACATTTCGTCCTGGGCGGGTAAGCATGTGAGCGTTGTAACCGGGCCGGCGTACACTGCGGCAAAGCATGGCATGAACGCCATGAACGAGAGTATCAATATGGAAGCCGGCGCTTTTGGCGTGCGCGCATGCGCGATCTGTCCCGGTGAAGTGGCTACGCCTATTCTGGACAACCGACCGATACCGGTGCCCGCGGAAGAAAAAGCGCGCATGGTGCAGTCTGAAGATTGCGGCGACGTAATCGCGTTTCTGGCGCAACTGCCGTCCCACGTGTGTATTAACGATCTAACGATTAGTCCCACCTGGAATCGAGGTTACGTTTCGCAGGCCAGAGCGCAAGTGCCAATGCCGGATTAGTCTTTTGCGCGCCGGCTGCCCGGACCCAACGCATTTTGTAATGGGCATTATGAGGATGGCTGCAACGAAGCACGAGCTGCCGTTCAAGACTGCCCACTCTTTCGATGGCGGACTGTCTGCAATGACCTGCCGGGCTGATTCAGCGGCTGGGGCCGTTTTCAAAAAGGCAAGTGATGCGAGATCATCCACCTGCCTTAGTGAGCGCCCTAGGCCGTTTTAATTTGATAGATATAAAGCGTTAGGCTGCGCTGTCTGCACGCATCGCCGCAATTTCCGGCATGACTTTCTCTGCGAGCATGCGAGTTTGCGCGAGCATGTCGTCGTTGCCGTGAGCAATGGGGCGCAGAATAAATTTGTGTGCCCCCGCTTCATGAAAGTCACGCACCATTTGCATGATTTCGTCCAGTCCCCCGACAGCAGAGTAGTCCGCCGGATCTTTGCCGAGACGGTCGCGCATCACCGAGTTATACCTTTCTACGATGGGTTCCTCAGGCGTACCAAAACGAAATGCGAAGCCGGCACCGAAATGATCCTCGGCGATACGCCGATTCAGCTCTAACGCACGCGCTTTGATGGCTTTAATTATCGGCGCAATTTCGGCAGCGGTTTCAATTCCCGCTTGCCAACCGGTGCCCCACCGTGCGGTCCGTTCAATCGCCGCCGTAGCCGAGCCACCCACCCACAGCGGTAGCGGATTTTGAATTGGCTTGGGCGCAATGCTGGCACGGTCTAACTGATAATACTCACCGGTAAATGAGACTTCGTCCTCGGCCCACAAGCGCGCCATGATTTGCAAACCCTCATCGGTGCGTTTGCCACGCCCCTTAGTTGGGCGGCCGGTCGCGGTATAGTCGCGAGACAAAGCGCTGCCAACTGCAAAGGCGGGCAACAGCCGCCCAGACGATAAAACATCAATGGTTGCGCAGGCCTTGGCCATCAGCACTGGATCGCGCAGACCTAGGCTCGCCACGTTCATCCCAAACTTAAGACGTTTGCTGCCACCCGCCAAAGCGGCCATCACGCTCATCGTCTCCAAGTTAGGGCTTTTTTCGATAATGCGATCACTCTGCCAAATCGAATCAATGCCACTGTTGTCGCAAATGTCGACCCAGCGCCAGAAACCCTGCGCGTCATCAAAAGTGAAATTGGCGATGCCAATACCCGCGTTAATACCCATAAGCCCTCCCTAGTCTGGCTTGATTATGGATAGGTCGATCCATCTGGGCAAACTTCCAACCGTTTAGCAATTGTTAAGGGATAGAGCGGTCGTCCAGCGGTCCAATCCTGGCGCGAGGGTCGAAAATGCAATTCAGGGCTTGTCGCAAATACAATAATGCCCACTGGTTACAGGCTGCATCAGTTGCTGTATTTTGCGTCCACTCACACGTGAGCAGCACGTGAGCAGAAAGAACCGAATCACTCAGCAAATGGCATTAATTAAGTCGCTCAGGTGACTGACGATCTCTTCCAAGGAATATTTGCGTGCCTCTATCTCTCTCTTTAGTCGCCGACATTGGTGCCACTCACGCGCGTTTCCAGCTCTGTGATCTGGTGTCGTGGGCGCCTGACTCTGTCTCTGAGCCTGTGCTGCTAGGCGAGCCGTTGGTGCTCAACACGAAGGATTTCTCGCATGAATCGGCGCTCTATTCTGTCGTACACGAATACTTTGCGGTTTCAGAGTTAGCTGGAATCTTATTTGCCGTGGCTGGCCCGGTTGCCGGCGATGGGCATTCAGTAACCGTTTTGAACACGGGCCTTAATTTGACCGATGCGATGGCTGCCTCTGTTTTTGCCGCCCCGGTCTTTTTCGCAAATGACTTTGTGGCGCAAGCGACTGCGGTGCCTTTTGCCCGTGATCCGGTTGCGCTGGGCGGTCCCGAGCAGGTAATGGGTGCCGGATGGAATAAGGCAGTAATAGGGCCTGGTTCTGGACTAGGGATGGCGACTCTGGTCGCAATGCAAGATGGTTATAAGGTGTTGGCTTCCGAGGGCGGGCACGCTGGCTTGGCGCCGGGCAATCATTTAGAAGCGGAGCTGTGGGGTCTGCTCGCGCAAGCTCACCAACACGTTTGTTGGGAGACTGTCTTGTCTGGTTCGGGGTTGGTGCATTTATATAAAGCGATGTGCGGCTTATGGGGTAGCCAGCCCGAAGCATACGGGCCTTCAGAAGTGGCTGAGCGGGGCATGGCGATCGCTGATCCTATTTGTCATCAAACCCTCGAAACGTTTTGCGGCCTGCTTGGCTCTTGTGCTGGCAGCCTGGCTTTGACGGTCGGTGCTCGTGGCGGTGTTTACATCGGCGGTGGGATCGTGCCGAATTGGCAATCTTTCCTGGATGGATCGCCACTGCGCCGCCGGTTTGATGAGCAAGGCGACCTCAGCGAGTACGTGCGGGCCATTCCGTTATGGCTCATGACCGACCCGACCCCCGGGTTAGTTGGCGCTATGCACCTGCTTGCAGCGCAGCTCGCGGCAGTTCCCCGCGCAGATTAGTGTTTTGCTTGGTTGCGCCCGCGTTGCTGGATATCGGCCCTACGTTGCGCAACTTTTTGTGGCCTGACCTCTTTGCGGGCATGCAGTCTATTGGCTTGGGCTTCGATGTCGAGACCTTTTTCTAGGCTGGTGTGCCAACCTTTGTCCATTATGTCCTTGATGACATTGCGGGTAATCGGTTCGGTGGAACAAATGTCTTCGGCGATGGCTCGGCAAGTGCTCAAGAGTTCTTCGTTGGGCACCACTTTGTTTACCAGACCCCATGCTAGTGCCGTCTGCGCATCTAAGTAGTTGCCAGTTAAACTGAGTTGCTTAGCGCGGTTAATACCGATTAATCGAGGAAGCCTTTGCGAAAGCCCCCAACCTGGCACAACGCCGACCCGCGCGTGGGTGTCTGCAAATTGGGCTGTCTCGCTCGCGATCATGAAGTCGCACATCAATGCAATTTCAAACCCTCCGGTGATCGCGTACCCGTTCACTGCGGCAATAATAGGTTGTGGCACATCTGCAATTGCCTGGTAGAGGTCCTTGGTCATCACCGCGTCTGCGGGCCTTTCGCCACCCAGTTCTTTCAGGTCTAAACCGACGGTGAATGCGCGGCCTGCACCAGTGAGAATAATGACGTCAGTCATTTCGTCTTTGCCGAGTTCGGTAAAAACCTGTGACAGCTGTTCACGCAGGCCTGAGGAGAGAGCATTCAGAACGGTAGGTCGGTTTAAAGTCACCTCAGTAATGTTTTTGTTTTTTTTCACCAACACTAAGTCGGTGTCTAATTTCAAATTCATAGTTTTCCTCCCTGAAAGAAGCCTGTGCAGAGTTGTTGCTCAGTCGACTATTCAGTATCAATCGCAAAAGATCAGACGCCTCGTTACTGCTCTGATGTCGCCTAGAAATCAAAGCTCAGAACGGACGCTGGTGTTCTTTTGTTGGCGGCTTGCCCGTGCAACTTATGTCTGTTGCTGATGCTCGCTGCAGAAGTTTGCCGCTTGTACTTGCGGCTTAGCTAAACGCTTATGTGATTGCTTTGCGGGTGTTTTGCCGTACGCGTCCATCCAATATTACGACGAGGCTGCCGGATGAGACTGACTGTGTTCACCCCAACACAAGCTTGTTAATGGGACGTACTTTAACCCAAAATCGCACTCGATGCGGCAGATCGTACCGCTGGTCGGCCAGTGATATGGCGGCTTAGTCAGGCATTTCTTGCCACTTGTCAGATGTGCTATCGAGGCGGGAAAAGAGTCGCAAAAGTTCGAGGGTTGATTTAAGCGGTTTGCCCCGATTAAATGCAAACACAGTTTGCGCCTGTCTCGTACGCGTGTACTTTATCCACTTGGGAACCTTACATGACCACACTCCATCTCCTATGCCGCGCTTCACCTGCCCGGCTGGCAGCTGTTCGTTCTATGGGGGTTCTCTTTTTTGCAATGTGGGTGGCGGGATGCTCCACCGTCGTCTCTTCCGTTAGCAGCAGTTTCACGCAGACCTTATCGGACGGCATTTTGAATAATAGTGACCTGGAGATGGTACGCGACGGGGCCCCAGCGTATTTGATTTTGGTTGATTCTATCGTTATGCGTGCCCCGGATAATGGTTCTATCATGCTGCAGTCCGCGTTTTTGCATTCAGCTTATGCCTCCGCTTTTGTTGCGACGCCCCAGCGCGCCAAGCTCTTGCATAATAAGGCCAAGACACAAGCCCTATCTGCGGCGTGTCAACTGATTGCCGATGGCTGCGATTTAAGCACACGCAAGTTTGCTGATTTTGAGGCGTGGATCACCGATCGTGAGGTCGAGGACGTGCCGGTGTTGTATGCTCTAGGCACCGTCTGGGCGGGTTGGTTGCAGGCTAATAGCGACGATTTTACAGCTGTTGCCGAACTCAGCCGACCGAAAGCCATCATGCAAAAGATCGCAGAGCTTGATCCGAGTTACGACAACGGCAGCGTTTTTTTATATCTCGGCGTCTTTGAAACGCTTTTGCCCGCTGCCATGGGTGGACGTCCTGAAATGGGACGGGGCTATTTTGAGCGCGCCTTGGCACTTTCTGAAGAACGTAATTTAATGGCTAAGGTGATGTTCGCAGAACAGTATGGGCGGCTCGTGTTTGATCGTGATTTGCATGACCGACTGCTTAGCGAGGTTGTTGCCGCTAATGCGATTGCACCCGGTATGACCTTGATGAACACGGTAGCCCAAGAACAAGCACAACTATTATTGGAAAGCGCAGATGACTATTTTTGATCGGTTAGCACAAGCCCTGAGGCTACGGGCGCTTGGTGCTACTCAAGGTTCTAATGTTTGGCGCGCACCGCGGCTGTCGGTCTGCGGTCAGCGTAAACCGTCGACGGTCACAACGGTTATTTTGTGGGGCGTCCTGGTTGCGTCATTCTTGGCGCAACCAGCCGCTGCGGTTACCACTTTCAAGATCGCGACGTTGTCGCCAGAGGGCACCAGTTGGATGAAACTGTTGCGCGGTGCGGCGAAAAATATTGATGCGCGAACCGACGGTGAAGTGAAGTTCAAGTTTTACCCCGGTGGTGTAATGGGTGACGACAAGGCCGTCTTGCGCAAGCTGCGTATCGGGCAGCTCCATGGCGCGGCGTTGACATCCGGCGGGGTCATGCAGCCCTACCCAGATATCGTGCTTTATAACTTACCGCTGCTATTTCGCACGCTGGAAGAAGTGGATTACGTGCGCAGTAAAATGGACAGCAAATTGATGCGCGGTCTGCGTGAGAAGGGATTTGTCGGGTTTGGCTTGGCCGAACTCGGCTTTGCTTATCCGATGATGCGCGAAGCGGCCACCAGCGTGACCGAATTTCAGCGGCGTCGAGTTTGGGCACCCGATAACGATCCTGGCGCGTTAAAAGCATTTTCCGCTTTCGGCGTCACGCCGATTCCCTTGCCCTTGGCGGACGTGCTGGCTGGTTTGCAAACCGGTTTGATCGATACCATAGCTTCGCCGCCGATTGGTGCGATTGCCCTGCAATGGCATAACCAAGTGGGATATGCCATCGACCTGCCTTTGATCTATGTATACGGGCTTTTTGCTATTGCCGATCGCCAGTTTAATAAGTTGAGTCCAGAGCAGCAGGAGATCGTTACCGCAGAACTCACCACCGCCGTGGCAGCGGTTGATGCATCGTCCCGAAAAGATCACCTCAGTGCCTTGCGGGCACTCGAAACCCAGGGTATTGAATGGTTACAGCCGGTAACTGCTGAAAGAGAAGAGTGGTTTCGTTTGGCAGAAACGGCGAACGATGGTTTGCTTAAAAATGACTATGTCTCTACTCCGATGTATTTAGAGATGATGCAACACCTGCGCGATTTCCGGGCCGTTGCTGATGATGCAGACACCAATTAAACAGTTGATCAACGCCCTGCGCCGGGCGGAAGAAGCGCTGTTAATGTTGCTGTTGGGCGGCATGGTGCTCATGGCCGTTGTGCAGGTGGTTATGCGCAATCTGCTCGAAAGCGGTATCTATTGGGGCGATAGCCTCGTTCGTGTCCTGGTGTTATGGATTGCCTTGGTTGGCGCCATGGTTGCATCGCGCACGGATAATCATATTCAAATTGACCTCGCCAACCGATTTTTGTCGCCTCGCCACAAGCCTTGGATTGCGCGCCTGACTTATGTTTTCGCTACGCTTGTTTTGGGCCTGTTCACCCTCGCGTCTTATCAGTTCGTTAGCTATGAGTATCAGGACAACGTGATTGCGTTTGCCGACGTACCAGCCTGGCTATGCGAAGCTATTTTGCCTATTGGCGGTGGCATCATGACGCTGCGTTATGCGTTGCATATTTTCGAAGTGCCCGAGTCGTGACGCTTATGGTGATACTTGGCATGTTTGTGGTTGGCGCAATGGCGCTGCTCGGCGCACCGTTGTTTGTGGTGCTGCTTGCCTTCGGCATGCTTGGGTTTTACAGCGTAGGCGTCGATCTAGCCATTATCCCTATAGAAATGTATCGCTTGGTCGATACCCCTCTATTGGTCGCGCTGCCCTTATTTACTTTTAGCGGTTATCTACTCAGCGAGGGCAACACTTCAACGCGCCTTGTTAATTTGATGCAAAGCCTTTTCGGCTGGCTGCCCAGCGGCCTCGCCATCGTCGCCTTTATTGCCTGCGCCATCTTTACCGCACTTACTGGTGCGTCCGGCGTAACCATTGTGGCTTTGGGTGCGTTGCTCTTACCGGCGCTGCAACAAGCGGGGTTTTCAGAAAAGTTTAGCAACGGTCTGGTGACCACCTCTGGCAGTTTAGGGTTGTTGCTCGCGCCTTCGGTGCCTTTGATTCTTTATGGCGTGGTTGCTCAACAGCTGGACGTCGGCGAACCCTTCACCATAGTAGAATTGTTTATTGCCGGCGTTGTGCCGTTGTTGTTGATGCTGACGCTGCTATCCGGTTGGACGATCTGGAAGCACCGTGGTGGTAAAATTCCGCGTACCGCGTTTGCCCTACCTACTGTGCGCGCTGCTATGTGGGATGCTCGCTATGAGTTGCCTCTGCCTTTCATTGTTTTAGGCGGCGTGTTTAGCGGTGTGTTTGCTATCTCTGAAGCAGCAGCGGTGACCGCCCTTTATGTTGTCCTGAGTGAGACGGTGCTCTATCGCGAAGTCCCTTTTAAGCAGCTTGGCCGGGTCATGGTGGAGTCCATGGTCATGGTGGGTGGCATTCTGATGATTTTAGGCTCCGCGCTTGCATTCACCAATTACCTGGTCGACGCGGAAGTGCCGCAAAGTTTGATGCTTTTCTTGCAAACCCATATCTCCAACGTATGGACATTTTTGTTGCTGCTTAACATTGTCTTGCTGGCAATGGGGGCGTTGTTAGACATCTTCTCTGCGATCGTCATCATGGTGCCGCTTCTGCTGCCAGTCGCCGTCAGCTATGGCATCCATCCGGTGCATCTGGGGATTATCTTTCTCGCCAATATGGAAATTGGTTACTTCACGCCGCCGGTGGGCATGAACCTGTTTATTTCTAGCTATCGCCTGAAAAAACCGCTCTTAGATTTGTATTCCGCCACACTGCCCTTTATGTTGATCATGCTTGTGGCGTTGGTGCTGATCACTTACATCCCCCAGCTGAGCCTTTGGTTCATTAACTAACCTTGGTCACGACTGCTGGTCTCGTTGTGACCTTCGATACCGCAAAGGTCCGTCATGTCGACTCTGATCAATCAAATTGCAACGGTCGCGCTGCCCGTCACGGTCAATGGGCAAGGTTTATACAACGTCACCGGCAAGGTTGCCGCCGTTGTGCAGGAGATGGGCATCATCACCGGGCTTATGACGGTGTTTATTCAGCACACGTCAGCGAGTTTGCTTATTCAGGAAAATGCCGATCCAGCTGTAACCCACGACTTGCAGAACTGGTTAGCGCGCCTCGTGCCAGAGCTGGATCCGCTTTATACCCATACAGAGGAAGGCCCAGACGATATGCCCGCCCATATTAAAAGCGCGTTAACCACTGTATCGCTATCCGTTCCAGTTGTTGATTCGCGATTGGCGCTGGGCACCTGGCAGGGCATTTTCTTATGGGAGCATCGTCACAACGTTAAGCAACGCCGGATTTTAGTTACCGGAGTTGGTGCTTAGTTTGTGATTGATGAAACGGGCGAATTAATCGGTCGATCAATTAGCGAGCCGCACTCAGAGTTTTTCCCGCAGTTCGTCCATCCACTTCTTATGGCCGTCGGGATCAAGAATCATGCTGGAAAAGTATTGCAGCAGGTCTTTGTGGGTTTGATTCAGGCGGGCTTCGCGCATGGTGGCTTCGCCGGGTTTGCTGTTGATGAACTCAAACACCGTGGTGAGTGACGCGTCTGCACCCAGTACATCCTTTAGCTCGACCACGAGCACATTGTGCAGCGTTTCCAGGTCATCTTCGGTGATGCCGACTTCGTCTGGCGACAACACCACATTGGACCAAAGCGTGGCGACATACACTTGATAGAGGTTGCGGTCGATGAAGCGCTCGGCCACCGTGGCGCGCTCGCGCAGGTCCGCAAATACGGGAGCAAAGGCGTGATGCAGGTCTTCTTCACTGAGCATGTCGCTATGGTGCCATAGCTTGTCGCATTAGGCACGATTCCCGCCCCGCGAATAAAAGTGTCTAAAAATTGTCCTAAATCTGCGGCTGTCGCTGCGTTGCATCTGCCGAATCTCGGCAGTAGGGTATCGGGCTGAATAACAACTAGGGGTAAGGGCGTCATCATGTTGCAATTCGACCGAGTTTCCTTGAGCCCGGAAAGCGAGGCTCTGCGCGAGCAAGTCCGTGAATTTGTCGCGGCTCATCGCGACCACATGCCTCGACCCAATTCCGATTTTGTAACCGGCCATGACGCTGAGTTTTCGCAAAAGCTGGGTCAGCAAGGCTGGATCGGTATGACCTGGCCGGCTGTCTACGGCGGCAGCGATCAGTCTAATTTCGAACGGCTGGTTGTGACCGAAGAATTGCTCGCCGCCGGTGCGCCAGTCAGTGCGCATTGGATCGCCGACCGTCAGAGTGGGCCTTTGTTGCTGCGCTTTGGCAGCGAGGCGCAACGCGAGAAATATCTGCCAGGGATTACCCGCGGCGAAAGTTATTTTTCTATTGGTATGAGCGAGCCGGATACCGGTTCCGATCTGGCCTCGGTGCGCACCACAGCTGTTGCCGAAGGCGACGCCTACCGTATCAATGGCACTAAGATCTGGACAACAGACGCGCATCGCAACCACTACATTATTTGCCTGGTACGAACCGAGGCACCCAGCGAAAACCGTCATGCCGGCTTATCTCAGATCATTGTCGACCTGCGCAATGACGGCGTTAAAGTGCGGCCGATCCGCAATATGGCGGGTGGCGAAGATTTTAACGAAGTGGTGTTCGAAGATGTTTTGGTGCCCAAGGATCGCATTGTTGGCGAGCCTGGCAATGGCTGGCAGCAGGTGACTTCTGAACTGGCATATGAACGCAGTGGCCCAGAACGGTTTTTGTCAGCGTTTCGAGTGTTTGTTGAGTTGGTGCGTATTTGTGGCGACAACCCTAGCCCGCACCAGGCGGCGGCAATTGGCCGCATCGCGGCGCATTTTATGACGCTGCGGCGCATGTCTTTGTCTGTGGCGGGAATGTTAGAGCAGGGCAAGGACGTGGTCGTCGAAGCTGCCTTAGTCAAAGAGTTAGGCAATAATTTCGAAAAAGTTTTGCCGGAGATAGCCCGTTTGGTGGTGCCGGACTTGTGCGCCAATGACCCGGCTCGGCACAAATTGTTTCGCGAAACATTCTCAGAAACGCTCATGTTGTCACCGTCTTTTACGCTGCGCGGTGGCACTCGAGAAATTCTGCGCGGCGTCATCGCTCGCGGCCTGGGTTTACGTTAATCACACGAAGACGAGCACGGGGCAAATTATGGATACGCGTCAACTGATTCTGGATACCGCGGTAAAGATCTTTTCTGACCATTGCGATAAAGCGCTCTGGGATGCAGCGGAGCAGGGCGAGTTTGCTCATGCGTTGTGGCAGCAGGTGGCGGAGAATGGCTTTCACTTACTGGGCACCGATGCGTCCGGCACCGACGCCGCTGACTTATTCGCTTTTCTAAAGGTCTGTGGCCGCTATGCGGTGCCTTTACCTATGGCAGAAGTGCTGCTGGCCAATGTCTGGCTGACCCAGGCTGGCAAAACCGCATCCGCACTGGACAGTATCGGCATCGCGAGCGCTACTGGCGCGGTACAAGTGCCCTGGGGAAGGCGGGCGACGCAAGTTTTGGCAGTCTCCCCGGACAGCCACGGTATCGCGCTGTTGCAGCTGCCGGCGGAAATCGCGACGGGACAAAACATTGCCGGCGAGCCTGTGGACAGCTTAACTGCGGCGGAGTCTGGCGAGATGTTGCAGGTGACTGATTCTCCTTATGCGCAAATGGCATTAGCGCGGGTTAATCTAATGGCCGGTGGTCTGCAGACTGCGCTGGATTTAGGACTGCAGTTTGCCCAGGAACGATCGCAATTTGGTCGTTCAATCAGCAAATTTCAGGCCATTCAGCATAGCTTGGCGGTAGTTGCTGCAGAGGTTGCCGCGGCACAGCGCGCTGCCGATGCAGGCGTGGACGCGTTGGGTAGCGATCGTTTTGTTGAAGAAGTCGCTGCCGCAAAGGCGCGGGTAGGCGAGGCGGTAGGCATCGTCGCGGAGCAGGTCCATCAAGTGCATGGCGCGATGGGCTTCACTTATGAACATCGTTTGCACCACTTTACTCGGCGTCTTTGGTCCTGGCGTGATGATTGGGGGAACGAGTTTTACTGGCAGACCAAGCTAGGGGCTAGCCTGGCCGGGTTGGGCGCAGATCAGGTCTGGAATTACATCGCAACGCGGGCGTAGCGGACAGAACAAGCCTTACGGGGAAGACGGGCAGATCTGCGCGGAACGCGGATTAAGCGCCAGACCTAAATGTTTCGATAGCTGACAAAAAACGGGGCCGATGGCCCCGTTTTTTGTTTTGTCGGCGGTCTTCTTCGAGAAGGTCAAATCAGCAAAACCCAAGCAAATTTAAGTTTAAAGGTTAACGATGGCTTTGCCGACGTTAGCGCCCGTAAACAAACCAATAAAGGCATCAGCGGCCTGATCAATGCCCTCGAACACGGTCTCTTTCGAGGTGATTTGCCCGCTTGTTACCCAGCCTTCCATGTCGTTGCGGAACTGGTCCGCCAGATGATTGAAGTGAGTCACGATAAAGCCGCGCAGTGTTAAACCTAGGCCAATCGCCATAGACAGATTATTTGGGCCCGGGCGTGGTTCAGTATCGTTGTAGGTCGCAATGGCGCCACATAGAGGGATGCGACCAAACGGACGCATGCACATCAGCGCGGCTTGCAAATGTTCTGCACCGACGTTGTCGAAATAAACGTCCAGACCATCCGGAGCCGCTTCCCGCAAGTGATTCAGAATGTGACCATCGTTGTAGTTAAACGCGTGGTCGAAACCCAACTCATCTTGCAACAAGGCGACCTTTTCCGCAGAGCCCGCGCTACCGATAACGCGACAACCCTTCAATTTTGCAATTTGCCCAACAATTGTGCCGACAGCGCCAGCAGCACCGGATACAAAGACGGTCTCGCCGTCTTGTAAAGCGCCAACCTCTAATAAGCCCACATATGCGGTCATGCCAGGCATGCCAATGGTGCCGATGTAGGC
>CENJ01017812.1_pt1 | contig 12863 bp, 11 predicted proteins | sample 356161 | NCBI WGS metagenome assembly CENJ01 (sample SAMEA2619531, study PRJEB7988) | marine metagenome | biome: marine biome (ENVO:00000447); feature: surface water layer (ENVO:00002042); material: "saline water (ENVO:00002010), including plankton (ENVO:xxxxxxxx)" | depth 5 m
GTAAACTAGAGATTTATCTCCATTTTGGTTGGCAAGAATAATGTAGCTAATACTATCATAATAAATAAAATCGCTTCCATTCATTTCAAGCGGCTCTTTAACAACAGTATTTTCTAATAAAGTTATAAATGCAGATGATCTAAAATTTGTAGAAAAATTGCGGCTCTTATAGTTTTTACTAAATCCTAAAGAAGTATTGTAAGCATATTCAGGGACTAAGTCGCTATTAGGGATAGTTATAAAATTATTTTTCAAAAAGGTTTTCCCAAGGTCATCAATATTAGGGGATCTAAATCCAGAACTGAGTTCTAAAAGAACTTTTGTGTCTTTGCTAGGATATAGAATCATATTTAAAGTCCCGCTTAAAGAGTGCTTATTAATTTTAAACTTATTATCTAAAAGAGGAATTAAATAATTATTGGAGTAAGAAGCATAGACATAATTCCAGGTATATCTTAACCCGCCAATAATAGAAAAATTAGGTTTTTTAATATTGATATTGGTATAAAATGCAGGCAAAAAAGTTTTTCCAATAGAATCGGGATATCTTGTATCTAAAAAAGATAAAGAGGAGTCTACAATATTTAAGGAAAATGCATTACTATTTACATTATTGTAATAAATCTCAGTTCCATAGGTTAAGGTAGTATTTGTTTTAAAAGACTTAGAAAACTGGATATGTGAGCCAAATACATTCACTGTTTCTATTCTATTATTTTGTGATAGGCTGTTAAAATTTCTTGTAATCCTTGATTCTTCTATTAGTTGATGAGAAAAATTTGCTGTGAGATCGTCAAAAATAGAATTAGATTTTGTTATTGAGAGTTTTAAAGAATTTAACGATCTTATTTGAGGACCATAATCCCATTGACTAAACTGCGGAACTCCATTTTCAATATTATTTAACTGGTCGAATCTGGACATATTGGAAGAACTGCTAAATTGTGAATTCAATAATACTTTTAACTTTGAACTAATAGTAAAAAGTATTTTATTCATAAGGTCTATTTGGCTATAACCAACTCCAATTAAAATATTTGGGTTGTCATTAATCAACATAGAATCCTTAAAATCAAACGTACCTACAGAAAGAGAATCGAGTCCCCAGTTGGTAAATCCATGGGCTCTATTTCTTCCCATTTTAACATTGCCAAATCGTTTATAGGTAATCGCACTTAAGCTAGCCCATCGAGATTTGGAAATCTGAAAATTTAAATGATTAGAAAATTCATTGGATGCAGTATTAATTCTTGAAAAGTAGGTTGCTGCAAACTTGGAAGAATCTTTAAATTTAGAAAGAATAGGGCTCATTGTTTTGTAATGGACGACTCCTCCTATTGCATCGCTGCCATAAGTCACAGCAGAGGGCCCGAAAATTATATCACAATTCTCCATTATAAAAGGGTCAATCGTTAAAGTATTCTGAAGGTGTCCACTTCTATAAATTGCGTTATTCATTCTTACCCCATCTACCATCAGTAAAACTCTATTAGCCTCAAAACCTCTTAAAATAGGACTTCCACCTGCAAAACTACTTTTCTGAATTGTTACTTCTGGATTTAGTAGTAGCAATTCTGCGCTAGTTGAGACATTAGTGTTATAAATTTGATTTTGAGTAATTACTTGATGATTGAGTTCTCCAAGTCCATCTGCTAATTGGGACTTCTTGATTGTATTAGTCTCAAAAAGTGGAAGTGATTGGATATTGGAAGTTTCTACTATAAATTCATAATTATTAGCTATTATTTCTTTTAATGATCTTGAAATCATGGTATCATTTATTACAATAGAAATCGTATCATAATTTACAAATGACGAAATATTAAATAAAGAAGAATGATGTTTATTGAACGTATCTTTTCTAATGGAATTTGCTACTATTATTTGTGAAACATTTACACTGTTCCCAATTTCGCTTTTAAAAAATAGTTCCTGACTTTTTATTTGAAAAAAAATAAAAAAATAGAAAATAAATAAACCTATGCACCTATTAAATAGAACTCTCAATCATATATAGATTGTAAGATTTTTATAGAGTTTAATTTATCAGTATTGATTAAATCATAATAAAACATATATCTCAAAAGCAACTCCATTATTAATCTCCTATTAACTGTATTTATTTTAAAAGAAAATATGTTATCAATATTCGTGCCTAATAATTGATGAAAAGAATTATAAGGAAAATTATCAACTAATGAAGGATCCGATTCACTAGAAAATCTTCCTTCGGATACCAAAAAAAACGGAGATTTCGAGGAGTAATTATTTATTGGCTGAATTCCAAAGTAAATAAGTAATTCTTTTAAGAAAAAAACCCCAAAAACAGAATTGAAATGCTGCTCTTCAAAAGATAATATCATTTTTTTTAATGCTAAGAAAAATACTTCATTCTTATCTTCTTTATGAATTACCTTATTTAAAATTTCAGTAAGTAATAATGCATATCCAGTCTTTCGAATATCGCTTATAATATCAATAATCGGGAAAATTAATTCTGGTTTTGAACCTCTATTAATTTTTTTTTCATTGTTGTAGGAACAAGAAAATTCTATAAAATGAAATGGCTGGAATAAAAAAGAGGTGTTTTTTTTAGATGCCCTAGAAAAAATAAAACTAGCTCTACCATGTTGTTGGGTATATAACTCAACAATTGTGGAAAGATGGTTCAACTTCGTTGCCTTTAAAAAAAGTCCTTTAATTCTTTGGCTCATAACTTTCAAATGAGAGTAGGAAGTGCGCTCCGGGTGTCGATTTTAATATAGAGATAGAAGCGTTGTGGTTATCTAAAATCTGTTTAACCAAAGCTAGTCCCAACCCTTTTCCCTGAGATTTAGTAGTAAATTTAGGCTCGAAAATTTGGTCATGTATTTCTTGTCCGATTCCTGGTCCAGTATCTATAAAATCAATCTTTAATATTTTTTCATTATTGGTGAAGATAATTTCAATATCACCTTGATAATTCATGGCTTGTAGACTATTCTGTATTAAATTGTTAAATACTCTAATTAATTGGTTTTCATCTCCAAAAATTATACATGAATCTTCTTTTATAGTATTAATCTTAAACTTTACTTTGCTTTCATATTTAAATAAATTAATTAATTTTTTAAGAATTAATAATAAATTAATTTCTTTCATTTTACCTTTTGGAAGGTCTGCATAATTAGAAAACTCATCAGCTATTTCAGTTAATAAATTAATTTGTTGAATCATTTTAGTTTGAAAATCGTGTAGGGTCCTTTTATCTTTAATATTGGAAGATTCTAATAACCTTGGTAAGTGTTGAACACTCAATTTCATTGGTGTAAGTGGGTTTTTTATCTCATGAGCAACTTGCTTGGCCATTTCTCTCCAAGCAATTTGTCTTTCATTCTGAGCTAGTTTTTCCTTACTGAATTCAAGTTTATTAAGCATATCATTATACGCATTTACTAAAATTCCAATTTCATCATTGTTTTCCCAATTTAATCGCTCGTTATTCTCTGCTATTTCTACTTTTTTAATTTTTTGACTTATTGCTACTATTGATTTAGTAATATAAGTTGAAAGAAAATAAGCTAGAATTACGGCTCCGGTAAATAGTAAAAAGAAGATAAGAAGTAGTCTTTCTAAAAAAGCCCAAACTTCTGTTTTATCGGAAAAATTCGAGGGGTGATAGAAAATTTTTATAATTACCATCTTTTCATTCTTTTTGTTAAAGGCAAAAGAATAAGAACTGATATCCCCTAAAGGGCTCTTTTCAACCAATCTTCCTAAAGAGCTTTTGGAAAGAGAATCCAGTAAAAAATTGCTTAAAGGCTTATTAAACTCACTTTTTTCCGTTAAATCTTCACTAGTATTAATTAATAAGTGCCCAGAAAGATTGTAAATAATAATTGGCAATTTGTTGACATCTGATATTTCTCTAACTTTATAATCAAACTCTTTGGTAATAAATTCGTTGACTACTCTGGGGTTAAGGTCGTTTAAAAAGTATTGTAAGGAATTTGTAACGGTTTTCTCTTTTCTTTGAAGCCTTTTAAGATGATACTGTTTGTTTTGTTCTTTAAAAAAATAAAAGGTAGTAAGACCAATAATTATCAACGAAAATGTAACTAAAGCTAGAATAGAAATATAAAATCTATTTTTTAAAGATGTGTTAAACCATTGCATCCATAGTAAATTTATGGAAAAGGATGTTATAAATTAAGTAAGAAATACATTATCCTCCTAATGCCTCTGCCCCAGCTACAATTTCTAAAATTTCATTAGTTATAGCTGCTTGTCTGGCTTTGTTGTAAAATAACTTTAAATCGTTTTTCATTTCATTAGCATTATCAGTTGCTTTATGCATTGCAGTCATTCTAGCTCCATGTTCAGAAGCAAAAGAATCTAATAATGCTTTGTATAACTTGATTTTAAGAGATTGGGGTATTAAATCATTTAAAATTTCTTCTTTATCTGGCTCAAAAATATAATCCGCATTACTGTTAGATTCATTTTCACTTGGAATTAAAGGTAGAAAAAGCTCATTTTCTACGTTTTGAACTGCGGCATTTTTGAAAGAATTGTAAACAATGTACGCTTGCTCAAATTTATTATCCTTAAAAGCTTTGATTATTTTAGAAGTAATTAAAATAGAATTATTGTAATTTAAATCATCCCAAATTGTTTGAGGATTTAAAGGAAGACTTTCAATTCTAGTAAGTAAATCTGATTTTTTAAATACATCATTTACTTTCTTTCCAATAGTAAAAACAGTATAATTTTTATCTGGGTTATTAGAAATAGTCTTATTGACTTCCTTAACAATGTTATTGTTAAAACCTCCACATAATCCTCTATTTGAGGAAAGTGCAATTAAAAGAATATTTTTTCCATTATTACTCTTCATCATAGGGTGGTCTGAATTGTCAAGAGATGCTACAACATTTACTAAAATATCATTAAATTTTTTTGCATATGGCCTCATTTGAACAATTGCATCCTGTGCTCTTTTCAATTTAGCTGCGGATACCATTTTCATAGCAGAAGTAATCTGCATGGTAGACTCCACGGATATAATTCTGGTTCGTATTTCTTTTAGATTGGCCATGAAACTTATACCTTATAGGTATTTGACAATTCTAATACAAGATTTTTAATTACGTCTTTAACCTCATCGGTAATCTTTCCAGATTTTAGAATATCTAGTTCTTTTCTATACTTAGATTTCATTAAATCTAAAAAACTAGCCTCAAACTCCTTAATTCTTGCAGTTGGGATATCGGATAAAATTCCTGTTGAGCCGCAATAAATAATAGCTACTTGTTCTTCTACTGGCATTGGAGACCCTTCGTTTTGCTTTAATATTTCTACATTTCTAGCCCCTTTTTCTAAAACGGCCATAGTCGCAGGATCTAAATCTGAACCAAATTTAGCAAACGCTTCTAATTCTCTATATTGCGCTTGATCTAATTTAAGAGTCCCTGAAACTTTTTTCATGGATTTAATTTGGGCAGAACCCCCAACTCTTGAAACAGAAATACCAACGTTAATCGCTGGTCTAATTCCTGCATTAAATAAATTAGCTTCTAAGAAAATTTGGCCATCCGTGATAGAAATTACATTGGTAGGGATGTAAGCAGAAACATCACCAGCCTGAGTTTCAATAATTGGCAAAGCTGTTAAAGAACCGCCTCCCTTAACTTTTTCCTTTAATGAGTCGGGTAAATCATTCATTTTTTGGGCAATCTCATCTGAATTATTGATTTTCGCAGCTCTTTCTAGTAATCTAGAATGCAGGTAAAAAACATCACCGGGATACGCTTCTCTTCCCGGAGGACGTCTTAATAATAGTGATACTTCTCTATAAGCAACAGCTTGTTTTGATAAATCGTCGAAAATAATTAAAGCTGGTCTTCCTGTATCTCTAAAATATTCCCCAATTGCTGCACCCGTAAAAGGAGCATAAAATTGCATTGGTGCAGAATCAGAAGCATTTGCAGCTACAATCACTGTATAATCCATTGCTCCAGCTTGCTCAAGTTTATTTACTATACCAGCAATAGTTGACCCTTTTTGACCAATGGCAACATAGATACAAAATACAGGTTCTCCCCTATCATAAAATTCTTTTTGATTAATTATAGTATCTATACAAACGGTTGTTTTCCCCGTTTGACGATCTCCAATTACCAATTCTCTTTGACCTCTTCCAATAGGAATCATGGCATCTATTGCTTTAACTCCAGTTTGCAAAGGTTCATTTACTGGTTGTCTATAAATCACTCCAGGTGCCTTTCTTTCAATTGGCATTTCGAATAATTCGCCCTCAATTGGCCCTTTACCATCAATTGGCTGTCCCAAAGTATCTACAACTCTTCCAAGCATTTTTTCACCAACATTGATAGATGCAATTCTATTGGTTCTTTTAACAGTATCCCCCTCTTTGACATGGTTAGAAGCCCCTAAAAGAACAGCACCTACATTATCTTCTTCTAAATTTAATGCAATTCCTTGAAGACCATTATCAAATTCTATAAGCTCTCCGTACTGAACACCTCCTAACCCATATATTCTTGCTATACCATCACCGATTTGTAGAACAGTACCCACTTCTTCAAGTTCCGCTTCAGATTTAAAACCTGATAATTGTTCTCTTAAAATTGCTGATACTTCTGCTGGTTTTATTTCTGCCATTTTTTTGTTTTTAGAAATCTTTTATATAAAGATTTTTGTTGTAACTATTTTTTAAATTTCTTAAGCTTTTTTTAACGCTATTGTCTAATTGAAAGTCTCCTATATTAATAACAGAACCTCCTATAATTTCTTTATTAATTTTTTCTTCTAATTCCACTTCAAAATCTGTACTCTGCTTTACTAAAACTCTAATTTTATTTCTAGTGGAGGAATCTATTGGGACAGCAGTAGTCACATTAGCTGAAATAATTTTATTGTGATTCTTATACAATTTAACAAAGTTTTTTGCTATTGAGTGTAAGAGAAACTCTCTTTTTTTCTTGGTAATAATTTCTAAAAAAAGAAATGATAACTTGGATAGTTTTTTAGAAAAAATAGCTTTAATTATTACTGTTTTTTTAGCTGTTGAAATAATTGGACTTTTTAGCATAGTCATAAAGTCTCTATTCTCCGAACAAATATGATCAATTATAATGATATCATTATAGACTTTATCTAGAACTCCTTGTTCAATAGAAAGATCTAATAGTGCTTTAGCATATCTATTGGTGATTTTGGAAGATATCATAAATTAATTCATCTGATTTTTAAGATCCTTCTCAATAAGTTTCTTCTGGCTTTTAGCGTCTTTAAGCTCTGTTTTTAAGATTTTTTCGGCCATTTGAATTGAAATGTCAGCAATCTCGTTTTTGAGTTCTATCGTGGCTTTCATTTGTTCGTTTTTAATCTGTTGCTTAGCGTCAATGATAATTTTTTCTGCTTCTTTAGTAGCCTTACTTTTGGCTTCAGATATTGTTTTTTCTTTTATTTCTCTTGCCTCTTTAATAATTGAATCTCTTTCTATTCGGGCTTCAGATAAAATTTTATCATTATCAGCTGAAAGCTGTTCCATTTCCTCTTTAGCTTTTTCAGCTGAAGAAAGGGCATCTTTAATAGACCTGTTTCTATCGTCAACTGCTTTTAAAATTGGTTTCCACGCAAACTTCTTTAAAATTAACAATAACAAGATAAATATTACTATTGTCCAAAACATTAAACCTATTGCAGGTGTTACTAATTGCATTGAGTTCATTATATAAATTTAGTTTTAAAATAATGCTCTAGCCAAACGCTAGAGCACTATTATTAATATTAATAAAATTAGCCTTGTAATAAAGCCACTACAACACCAAATAATGCAACGCCTTCTACAAGTGCAGCTGCAATTATCATGTTTGTTTGAATCATACTAGAATGTTCTGGCTGTCTTGCCATAGATTCGAGAGCTGATCCGCCAATTCTACCAATTCCAATTCCCGCACCAATTGCTGCTAAACCTGCGCCAATCGCTGCTATTCCTGTAATTGTTCCCATTTTTCTTTTTTTTTAGGTTAAACAATATTTCAATGATGTTCTACAGTAGCTAACCCAATAAAAAGGGAGGTTAGTAATGTAAAAATATAAGCTTGTAAAAATGCTACTAATACTTCAATTAAATCCATAAAAAGAACAAAAATTACTGCAACTGGAGAGAGACCCCATGCAGCAATGTTTCCTAACCCACTTTGTGCCATAAATATTAATGATATTAAACTTAAAATAATAATATGCCCTGCTGAAATGTTGGCAAATAGTCTTATCATCAAGGCAAAAGGTTTTGTGAATATTCCAACAAGTTCAATAGGAATCATAATAGGCATTAATGCTAAAGGAACCCCAGGAGGGTTAAAGATATGCCCCCAGTAAGATTTATTCCCAGAAAGATTAGTAACTATTAAAGTAATACATGATAAAACTAACGTTATAGCAATATTTCCCGTAACATTGGCGGACCCTGGAAGTAACCCTAATAAGTTGTTAATCAAAATGAAAAAAAATAAAGTTAATAGGTAGGGTAAAAACTTTTTGTATTGTTTTCCGATATTAGGTTTTACAATATCATCTCGCACAAATAAAACAATCGGTTCTAAAAATGATAACATTCCCGATGGAGCTCCATTATTCTTTTTAGCTTTAAATCCAGAGATGATAAAAACGAGCAGCAATAAAACTAATCCAATTAACATTGAAGCAACATTTTTTGTGATAGAAAAATCTAATGGAATTGATGCATTTAATAATTGATGTTCCTGATCAAAAACTAATTCAGTTTCTCCGCTATCTAATTCATAAATTTTACCATGTAAATTTACAAACTTACTTTCTTTACTTGTGACAATATGCTTTGCATTTTCATCGTGACGAAATGCACTAGACATAAAAAAATGGAAAGAATTAGAATATAATATTATTGGTAATGAAATGGAAAATGATTGATCTCCCTCGCCCCAAAGATGCCACTCATGAGAATCTGAAATATGGTGCATTATTGAAGGAACTGGATTATAAGTTTGCGATTCAATACTAACTTCTTTACTGGCAAAAGATGACGAAATAATTAACGCAAAAAAAGCGGTTGATAAAAGTGTTTTTTTAAGTGAAAATGCAAACATTTTACTATATAGAATTTAAAATTCGGCCTAAAATAATTAATTATTTTAATCACAAAAGGATTTGCAGGAGTTTATTATCTACTGTCCTTTATTAAAAAGAAAATTTCAATAAACAAATAAATAAAATAAAAGATAAAAAAATGAAAAATATAGTAAACTGCAGATACAGAGTTAGTCGAGATAACAGGATAAAGAAAAAATAAACTGAAAATCATCTTAATGAAGCTTAACGATAAATAAGTAAAAGGAGATTTTGTTTTTCTTTTTTGAAGAAAATTATACATTAAGAAAAAAAGTATAGTTAGCAACAGCAAAAAGAAATGAATCCAAAATAAATTTCTAGTATTTATAAAATCAAGGCCTAAATAATCAAATAATAAAATATCACAATTCAATAATAAACCAAAAACAAAAACTAATAGAAAAATCTTTTTAATCATTATTTTTTAAATTCTTAAACACTTGATAGAAAGCAATAATTAAAGAAAATAAGGAAAGAATTACGGTCCAAAAAGGAATTGAACTACGGGTTAACTTATCTAAATAATTTCCAAAAAAAACTCCCGCAGTAATTATTAGCCCCATTTGTAAGACTAAATTGCTATATAAAAGAATTTTTTTGTGGTTATCCATATATAAATGTTAAGCAAAAAAAAGTTAATTTTTATTTTTCCTAAAAACTTGGATTACATTTATGTTAAACTTACATTTTATTTAATCTAAGGTATTGAAGAAAACAAAAGTGAAAAAGATTTCATTATTAAAAAAATTATTAAAAATTATAATGATTTGGGGGGTGATATTTTCTCCTGCCTTAGGACTTTGGGGGTTGATCCAACTAGCTGATGATGAAACTTTACCTAAAATAAAAGAGCTTGAAAATCCAAAAACTGACCTTGCAAGTGTTATTTTAAGTGCTGATTTTATTCATTTAGGCAAATATTATCATGAAAACAGAACCAACGTCCACTATAACTTTTTGCCTAAATCATTAATCGATGCTCTTATTGCGACAGAAGATGAGCGTTTTTTTGAACACTCTGGAATAGATGTTAGGGCTCTTGGAAGAGTTGTTATGGGTGTAATTACAGGAGACCTGAAAGGGGGTGGCTCTACTATTACTCAGCAACTAGCCAAATTACTATTTCCCAGAAAAAAGCTTTCTAAATTTGAATTTGCTTTAAGAAAGATAAAGGAATGGATAATTGCTACAAAATTAGAAAGAAATTATACAAAAGAAGAAATTTTGGCGATGTACTTAAATAAATTTGATTTTTTAAATAATGCAGTGGGAATTAATAGCGCTTCTCAGGTTTATTTCAATAAGTCTCCAAGTCAATTAGATTTACATGAATCAGCTATGTTAATCGGAATGGCTAAAAACCCATCATTGTTCAACCCTATTAGAAGACCTGATACAGTACATAAAAGAAGATCTGTAGTCCTATTTCAGATGTATAAAAACAACTATATAGAAAAAGAAGTTTATGACTCGACTAAGAAATTAGAATTGGGGTTGGACTACAACAAGGTAGATCATCAAACTGGGCTTGCTCCTTATTTTAGAGAGATTTTGAGATTAGAATTAGGAAAGTTATTAAATGAAAAAAATGTAGATGGCAATTATGTAATCCGTAAATCTAGTGGAGAAAAATATGATTTATATTCTGACGGACTAAAAATATATACAACTATTGATAGTAAGATGCAAAAACATGCAGAACTTGCAGTTCAGACACATTTTAAAAACTATTTACAAAAAGCATTCGATAAAAATAATAGTAAATGTAAAAGTCCGCCATTTTCAAATGATCTTACGGCTTCTCAAATAGATACAATACTTGATAGGGCTGTTAGACAGTCAATGTTTTATAAAAAACTTATTGGAAAAACCTGCTCATATTGCGAACGACCAAGTAAATATCTCCAAAGTTCAAAAAAAGGGCACGAATGTTCTTATTGCGGGACTATAAGTCCTATTTTAACACAACTAGAAATCAATACAAAATTAAATCAGAAAAGAAAAATGAAAGTTTTTGATTGGAGTTTTGAAAACTATGAAAAAGACACCTTTTTTTCAGTAAAAGATTCAGTAAGATATTACAAGGGTTTATTAAGATCCGGATTAATGTCTATGAATCCACATAATGGACAAATTAAAGCTTGGGTAGGAGGAGCTAATTTCAAGCATTTTAAATACGATATGGTTTCTAAAGGAAAAAGACAAGTTGGTTCGACTTTTAAACCCTTTGTATATGCAACTGCGTTAGAGTCAGGAGTTATAGACCCTTGTTACAGAGTACCAGATATAGAATATTGTATCGAAATCCCTTTCAATGAATATAGAAAAAAGCTCTGGTGCCCAAGTAATTCTGGAGAATATTTTAGTGGAGAATTAACTTCTATATCATTTGCCTTGGCTAACTCTATGAATAATATTACTGCAAGTATTATTAAAAAGGGGTCCATGATTAATGATGTTTTTAATAGAGTAGCACAATTAGGAATTGACACTTCGAAATTTGAACAAGTACCCGCTATGGCTCTTGGAGTTTTTGATATATGTGTTAAAGACATTGTTGGGGCAATAGCACCATTTGCAAATGAAGGCATTTATGTTAAACCCCTTTATTTACTTAGAATAGAAGATAAATTTGGGAATCTAATATTTGAAAATGATGTAGTCTCCAAACAAGTATGGAATAAAGAGACTGCATTTTCGATTTTAGAAATGATGAAGTTAGTTACTAACGGAATTAAACACCCTACTCTTAAAAATGCTAACGGAAATCCAGTAGTAGGAGGAACAGCAATAAGAATAAGAGGAAACGAAACCAAAGAAAGACCTTATGCAGGCATTTCTCAGCCAATTGCTGGGAAAACAGGTACTACCCAAAATCAATCTGACGGTTGGTTTATGGGTTTAACCCCCGACTTAGTCACTGGTGTGTGGGTGGGCGCAGAGGATAGATCCGTAAGATTTAATACTTTGAGTTTAGGAATGGGTACCAATACAGCTTTACCCATTTTTGCCTATTACACTAAGTACCTTAATGCAGATGATTCACTAAATTTGTCTCAAGAAGATTTTATAATGCCTGAAACTATGATTAAATCCCCAATCGATTGTGACTACAATATTAGTAATCCTGTAAATAGTGGACGAGAAGATAATTGGTCTAATGAAGATAATTGGTAAACAATGATTAATAAACAAGTTTTAAATGCCCAGCAGGCCTGTAAAGATATCCCAAGTAGCTCAACTATTATGCTTGGTGGATTTGGACTTTGTGGTATTCCAGAAAACTGTATAAATGCACTTGTTAACTTACCAATTAGTAATTTGACTTGCATTTCAAATAATGCAGGAGTTGATGATTTTGGATTAGGACATCTTTTGAAAAATAAGCAGATAAAAAAAATGATCTCTTCCTATGTCGGTGAAAACGACGAATTTGAACGGCAAATGCTTTCTGGAGAATTAATAGTGGATTTAATTCCTCAAGGATCGTTAGCCGAAAGATGTAGAGCTGGAGGAGCAGGAATTCCTGCTTTTTTCACTCCAGCTGGATATGGGACCGAAGTTGGTATGGGGAAAGAAGTTAGAATTTTTAATGGAAAGCCCCATATATTAGAGACTGCTTTAGAAGCAGATTTTGCGATTGTTAAGGCTTGGAAAGGAGACAAAGTAGGGAATTTAATTTACAAAGCTACTGCTAGAAACTTTAA
>CENJ01032457.1_pt1 | contig 12862 bp, 11 predicted proteins | sample 356161 | NCBI WGS metagenome assembly CENJ01 (sample SAMEA2619531, study PRJEB7988) | marine metagenome | biome: marine biome (ENVO:00000447); feature: surface water layer (ENVO:00002042); material: "saline water (ENVO:00002010), including plankton (ENVO:xxxxxxxx)" | depth 5 m
CCTCCCTGATTTGATATAACAGAAGCAATAAATTTTGCAGTGAAATGAGTTTTAAGGTAGGCACATGTCATTGCAAGCATTGCATACGAAGCCGAATGGGGCTTACAAAAAGAAAATCCAATGAATGAGCTGATCATATTCCAAACTGTATTGACGACATTAATCTCATAACCCTTGGATAAAGATTTTTTAATAAATCGATCTTTCCAAGCTGAAATTTCTAACGGATGATTTCTGCTAACTGCTTTTTGTAATAATTTTGTATCGCTATATCCAAGTCCAGCCATTTTCATTATTGCCATCGCTACCTGTTCTTCATAAACCATAATTCCATATGTTTCATTTAAGAAGTCTAAATCTGGATGTATTAAACTCCATTTTTCTCCATGTATTCTTGATAGCATTAGATTAATGTATCGATTAGCAGCAGGTCTTATAATAGATGAATAAATAACAATATGATCAAAATCAACTAACTTGGATTTAGCAAGCAATTGACGGACCGAAGGACTCTCTATATAAAAGACCCCCATAGTCTTTCCTTCTTTTAGTAACGCCTCTGTATTTTTATCATTTACAGGCTGGATCTGATGATAATCAAAATTCCTTTCATGTCTTTTATCAATATTTATTTGCTTTAAAGTATCCCTAACCACTGCTAGACTTCTATTGCCAAGAATGTCAATTTTCAAAAGTCCAGAGTCTTCTACCTGATCTTTATCCCACTCAACAATTTGCATACCTTTGGAAGTTTGTAAAATGGGTACATATTTTTGAATTTCATCGGGAACAATAATGACTCCTCCTGGATGAACTGAAAAATGCCGGAATACACCTGTTATATTCTGACTTTTTTTAAGAATTTTAGTAATCATATCTGCTAGCTGATTTTTACCAAAATTTGAATTCGTCATCATCATCTGATGTAAATTGCTTTTTTTATTATACCAACGTATTCTACTAGTAAGACTTTTAATTTCTTCATTAGATAATCCATATACTTTCCCGACCTCCCTTATCGCAGATTTAGGCCTTATAAAAACTTGATTTGCCACCATTGCCGTACGTCCTTTACTATACTTAGCAAACACGTATTCTAGAATACTATCTCTTTCGTCCCATGGGAAATCTATATCAATGTCGGGCATTTTTTTTCGTTCCGGATGAATAAAGCGATCGAATTTCAATCCATATTTAATGGGGTCAACTTGGGTAATAAATAAACAATAACTAATAATTGATGCCGCACCTGATCCTCTTCCAATCGTAGATTTAGTTTGGCTCACTATATCTGCTACAATGAGAAAATAAGTTGCAAATCCTTTTTGCGTTATTAAATTGAATTCATATTCTATTCTAGATTTTATATTATGATTTACATTGGAATATCTTTTTTTTGCTCCTAAATAAACTTTTTTTTTTAATAAATCATTAGCCCTGTAAGTATCCTTTAATGCTAAACCAGGAAAAATAGTATTCACAAAAGACCAATCCTTTTTACATCTATTTGCTAAATAAAAACTATTATTAATTGCATCCAAACTATTAGGAAATAACCTTACCATACTTTCTTCATTTCTAAACCAATTCAATGCAGATCTATCATTTTCTTTTTTTATGTTATCTATTTTGGTGTTTTTTTTAATTGCTTGTAAGATTAAGTACGATTCATAATCATTCATATTATGAAAATAAACATTACCTGTTGCTACAACTTCTAATTTAAGTTTTTTAGCTAATTTTCTAGCTTCAGACTCAGATCCTCCTGGTCGTAATTCAACAAAGAGATGAGTATTCGAGACAACTAACTTGAGCTGTTTTAATATTGAATATTGTTCTGTTAAAATAAAAAGTCCTGAAAAGTGAGGGACTATTATATCTGATATTCTTTGATCTTGCAAATCATAAGATTTCGATATAATTCGACAAAGATTTTCATAGCCAATCTGATTTTCTACTAAAATGATTACATCCTCATTTTTTGTAATAAGGTTAACACCTGCAATCGGACTTACATCCATGTAATTACAATGTTTAACAAAATTTATAAAACCTGATAAACAGTTGACATCGGTTAGCGCTATGGATTCCATGCCATTAGATTTTGATAATTGAATTAGCTGATTCACTGGAAGTAAACCACGCATCGCTGAATATACAGAGTGAGTATTTAAATGGATAAACACTGATTGGTTTTTTGAGCTCTTAGAATATTAGCATATTGAATACTCTCTAGTCCGTACTTTGATCTTATAGCATCTACAACCTTAGAAATTTTTATAGCAGATGATTCTTTACTATTAAAAAGATATTCCTGTTGCAGATAAGATTGAAAATCAGATGCATTCATTAGAATTGATCTAACTCTATTTCGCCGTTTGTTCAATTTATTAAATATTTTAACACAAGTATTAAAAACATATTGGCTGTCATTAAACTTTAAAGATCCTATCCTATTTGCAGAATATCCATCCGAGTAGTGAATTCCTAAACTTACCTTATTTGCTATCTGCTTTCTTTTTTTTAATTGAAGAGCTAAATCATCTGACAATGTTCTAAGGGTAGCATAAAGGATGTTAGAATCATTGCTATCAACTGATAAAACTTTTTGAACTAACATATTATCAGATAGATTACTTGGCTTAACAGAAGAAGCATATGCTCCTCTTGATTCATTTTCTAAATTAGTAGCATGAATGCCAAATAATGCTTGAAAATATTTATAGTTATTTGCAATATTTTGAATATCCTTTATTTTTTTTATCATAAGAAAATGAATGATACTATTTACATATTTGATGTGTGCTGATGGTAAAAATGAAGGATTCAAGGGTGCTAAAAATTGAGCTTCTTCCCCAGCTTCAATTTTATAAATTGGCTCTGGGGTAATGGCTGTAATAATCTTACTAACTAATTTATTTCTACTAATACCAATTACACTAAAAATATTTGTTTCCTCTCTAATGGCTTTGATTATCGATGAACCCGCATCCTGATTATTACCATAAATAGAATTCATCCCTCTCATATCTAAAAAAAATTGTCCTAGCTTATATGGCTCAACTATAGGCGTAAATTTGGATAGACTTTCATATATATACTTATACAACCTTTTGTAAAGGTGAATATTGTAAGGTAATAGCAGTGTAGAGGCACTCATTTTCCTGGCTTTCAAAACCCTCATACCTTTTTTTAAACCTTCGCTCAAAGCTTCCTTAGATAAAGATAAAATGATTCCATCTGGATTATGTGATGAAATAACAGCTAAGGATCTACCCTTAATACTTGAGTCCAATATTCTTTCAGCTTGAATCTCAAGATTACTAAGACGTAAATGAAAAACGTCTGAGCCAATCATATTAACCTTTTTAATTCAAATAGTTTCGGAATGAATAGAGCAAAACACCATTTATATGGAAATCATCTTGAGAGTCAATCTTTATAATTGGAAAGCTTGGATTCCTAGGATGTAGCTCGACTCTATTTTTCTTGGGAACGTAGCATTTTAAAGTAGCTTCACCATTTACAAGCGCAACAACAATCTGTCCGGAACGAGCAGTTTTTGCCTTCCTAGCAACAATATAATCTCCATCATGAATGTTCTCATCAATCATAGAATCACCTTTTACTTGAAGAACATAATTACTTGGATGCAATAGAGAAGGTGGTACATCTACCATTTCAGGATTCTCTAATGCTTCAATGGGTTCGCCTGCAGCAATTAGTCCTAACAACGGTAAACAGGCTGTTGTAGTTGCGGGAAGCTCTTTTTGAGCGACGGTGAGTGCCCGCTTACCGTTAGGACCTTTTACACGGTGTAAATGACCCTGATCCTCTAGAGTCTTTACATACCAATTTACTGTCCCCAATGATCCAAATCCTAAATTTCCCATAATTTCTTCATAAGATGGAGATTGACCATGAACCAATGTAAATCGATTTACAAAATCCAAGAATTTTTTCAATTTTGGTGACAGGTTTTTATTCACGAGATAAGTGATGAATAATTAGTTGATTTTTGATTCCAAACATTTGAATAATTTGCTCTTCTATTCTCATAATCATTAATTCTTGCTATAGCGCGCAGTACTACTGGAGATACTTTTTTTCTACTTTGTTTTTTTATTGCATATTTCATAATAAACCTTTTTTAATAAATACTCGTAAGTTACTCGTAAGTAAGTTATATATAAAAATTATTATATGCAAATAAAAAAGCCCCTCTATTTGAGGGGCTTTAACAAATTGCAATTAATTTACTATTTTTTACACGATTGTATTACCCAACCAAAGTCCAGCAAAGAGTAATAACCCTGTAACGCTATGCATGATAATTGTACCCCAGTTAGCTGGCTCAAGTAATCTATCATTATAGTACTTATAAAGGGTTTGAATAGATGTAATCCCAAAGTAAGAGGCTAACAACGTAATCAAAATCAAAGATGGAAAAGTGCCATTCAAAACCAGTAATACGATGCTTAAAAATGCACCCGAAACTAATGCAACATAACCAATTCTTGCCTTTTCAGGTCCAAAAACTACTATTAAGGTGTTTTTACCTGTGACTTTGTCACTATCGTGGTCAGGGAATTCATTAATATAAACAACAGCTGCAATCAAGAAACCAAGCGGAATACCAGCTAAAAAGGCTTCAGGAAGTAATTTCCCTGTTTGAATCAATGTACTTCCGGCTACCATCAGCGGACCAAAATTAAGCCCTATAAGTAGTTCACCTAACCCTTTTCTTGAAGAAAATCTAAACGGAGGCGCGGTGTAAAACAAACCTGACAGAAATCCAATTAAACCTAACCAAAGTACTTGCATACCTGCTTTTTGTATCAGAGGGATTCCAACCAATACGCTAAGAGCAAAAACAATAATTGTTAAATTGCGCACTCCTGTTGGGGTAATCAGACCCATCTGTATTCCTCTACTACCACCATTCAAACCTTTATTGCTATAATTATAATTAATATTGTCTGTTCCACTTAAGTGATCAAAATAATCATTTGAAGTATTCGTTCCAATATGCAATAAAGAGCCACCTAAAATCGTTAGTCCAAGCCAAGCCCAGTCAACTGAAAATCCCATGAACTTTGCAACTGCTGCACCAACTAAAATTGGCATAATAGTTGCAGAAAGAAATGGAAGTCTCATGATAACAACCCAGGTAAATATTTTTGTCATGAGATCTATCTTCGGACGAACTTCACTAGGAACTTTGTCTTTTAAGGGTGTAGTAACACCACAATATCCTATATGCTCACCATCCTTATCTTTGGTTGGAGTTATTTTGATTCTAGCAGAGAATTCACTTCCATCCTTACGTATAAATGCCGTTTCACCTTCCCATTTCCCTTTTTTAACAGATTCATCTAACCACCCAATAACATGGCCTAACACAACTTGGCCATCACTAAAGTCACTTACTCTCATCTTCCCAATGACTTCTGCTTCATCATATCCAAAAACTTTTGCCGCACCTTCACTATAAGTTTCTATTTTACCATCAAGATCACAGGTAATCACACTTTTGATATTTTTGCTCATTTTGATCCTTTTTCAGTCAATTAATTTCTAAAATATACAAAAAAATCTAAGTCGAAAAAAATAAAATTTATACCTGATAAAATATAGGTCGACTAGGCACGGCATCTAAGGACCAATTTGGAATTTGAATCTGTAAAAAGCCAAAACTATCACTTATGCTATCATTAATGAAAAGCAGCTCTGAAATAGTTTTACCATATTTAAAAAATCTTTTATGATTACCCAATTTCCCTTCATCATCCGCTTTATCAACGGAGGGTAAATCCACTAGCAAGTGTTCCACACCTTCGGAGGCGATATAATCAATCGCCTGATGTGTGAAAAATGGAGCTCTAATTTTATCATAATTTCTTGATATCTTAGATTTATCGTTTGGAATTGTTCTAATGATCAAAGCGCTATGTGATTGATCTATTTTTTTTTGAATTGATTGTTTAGTTATCACTGACTCTCCATCCCACCTAGCATGATAAGACTCATCTGTTTCACTAGAAAGCTCGGGTTCAACTGTTATCAAAAGAGCAGGAATAAAGCCTACGGGACAAATATCGACTATTGAAACATTAGAATTATTTACGTGTCCTTCACATTCCGTATGAGTTCCAGTACAATGAATATTTAATGAGACTACTGGGACATTACAGCTGCCACCCTGCTTCACATCTCCAATAAAATTTTTAGAAATTAATGGTGTATTTCTGGGCTGAGATGCATTGTAAAAAGTGGGCGCATTACCAGAAAAATTATTTTGGATAGATAAATCAACTGCATTTTTACTGCTGATAAAATATTCCTTACTATTATACTTAATCTGCAAAATATATCAGAAATCACTGGTTGTTGATTATATTTAAGATTTCACCCTTTTCAGGAAAACGATTTAATGCTTTTTTTGAAAAAATAAGTTTTTCATCTAACGCCACTTCAAACACTCCTCCTCCTGAAGATATTAAAGAGATTTCTATGGTAGGGAAACTTTTTTTTAGCTCAGCCTCCAAACTGGAAGCTTTAGGTAAGTAATTTCAAACAGAACAATATTCAATGGATAGTTTCAATTTAAACCCCTTTTAGTTTTTTAAAAATCGCTAGAATATCATCAGCATGGCTGTTAATATTTACTGAATCAATTATATGCACTAAAACACCATTTTCATTTATTAAAAAAGTTTTACGTTGCGGAAAGAAATAAAAACTATTTACATCATACAACTCACCCATTGTTTTTTTTGAGTCAGATAGCAAATCAAACTCTAAATTATACTTTTCTTTAAATTCTGCTAATTTACTTTCTAAATCATAGCTTACACCTAAAACAGATATATTGTTTAGAGTAAAGTCAGAGTAATTATCGCGCAGACCGCACGCTTGCTTAGTTCATCCAGGAGTGAATGCCTTTGGAAAAAAATAGATAACAAGTTTTTTCCCTTTATAGTCTGATAATTGGTGTTGCTTTCCATCCTGATCATTCAAGATAAAATTAGGTGCATTTTCACCAACTTTTAGGGATGAACCAAATAATGACATTTTAAACATCAAAAAAATTAATATAATTCTCATTTTATTATTAAATCACATAATAAAATCTAAATACCACTACATATTAATAGTATTAAATTTTATAAATGAAATCCCTTGATATTAAGACTATTGCAAAAAGAGTCATTCAAATTGAGGCAGAAGCTGTTTCTCAAATTCAGAAACGAATCAATGAAGACTTTGAAACAGCTGTAAATGCTATCTTCAATTGTAATGGACGCCTTATTGTATCAGGTATGGGTAAATCTGGCCTAATATCTCAAAAAATAGCATCTACAATGGCTTCTACTGGTACTCCTGCACAATTTGTACATCCAGGAGAAGCTATCCATGGTGATTTAGGAATGATTACTGATAAAGACATTGCACTGATTATTAGTAATAGCGGCGAGACTATGGAGCTCATACATATTTTACCAGCGTTAAAAGATAAGAATATCAAGGTGATTGGTTTGATTGGAAGAAAAGGTTCCACTCTCGCGCTACAATCTGACTATTTTCTTGACACATCTGTGAAGAAAGAAGCTTGTACGTTAGACCTTGCGCCAACTGCTAGCACCACTGCTACGCTTGCAATGGGAGATGCTCTAGCAGTTTCTCTTTTAGAGTTGAGAGGATTTGATAAAAGTGATTTTGCCAAACTACACCCTGGAGGCATACTTGGGAAGCGTCTTCTTTTGACAGTTAATCAGATTATGCACAAAAGAGATCGAATCCCCTTTGTGCCTTCAAATATGAAAATTAAAGATGCATTATTAATTATTTCCGAAAAAGGTTTTGGAATGACAACTGTTTTAAACACTAGTGATGAAATGGTTGGAATCATTACGGATGGAGATGTTCGAAGAGCTTTGGAAAAAAATGGAAATAAAATTTTTAACCAAACAGCAGATAATTTAATGTCAAAAAATCCAAAATGGATTTCATCAGATACTTTAGCTATTTCAGCACTAGAATTGATGCAAAAACATTCTATAACTAGTCTTTTTGTATTTTCTGATATAAATCTAAAAAAACCCGATGGATTACTACATATTCATGATGTTCTTAAAACAGGTATCTAATAATATTCTATGCTGAGATTACTTGGAATATTTATAAGTTTATTTTTGGCTCTTTATTTAAGTGGGTGTAGTAAAAAACCAAATGCTGAAAATATATATGAATCAAAAGAATATAAATCGTTGACGAGAAAAGAACTAATTGTTGGAGAATCTATCTGGGCCACCTCATGTTTTCGTTGCCACAGATATGGTACTAATGGTGCTGTAGTTGCTGAAAATAAAAAGTATTGGGATAATGCTGCCGAAAAGGGAATTGATAAATTATTTAATAGTGTATGGGAAGGGTATAAAGGAGAGCACGGTGCAATGCCTGCAAAAGGTTTTTGCAATCTATGTGATGAAGAAGAAATTAGAAAATCTGTTTTTTACATGTTTCATTTAGCCAAAAAAGCACAAAAGGCACAAGCTAAAAGAGATAGCTTAGAGAAAATATCAATTAATCTTTAAAGATAATTGAATCCTCTGTTGATTCTTCAAGTCGCCTAGAAATATTTAAAAAACTTTCAACATTCATTTCTTTTAAATAAACTGCTCCATGTACTGCACGCAAATGGGGATTAGGATTGCGATACCAGTAGTCTCTTCCAAGCACCAATTGTAAATCCCGGTGCTGCTCTACCCATATTTTTTGAGATAATTTTGAAAATGGCCCATCATAATCATAGCTTGGGAAAGAAGCTTCCTTCTGGCTTAAATAACAATTCATAAATGTTGAATGCATAATCGCCATAGAATTTAGAGTAACTGGAACAATTAAATCTGCTTCATCCATGTCAAATCGATACCAAACATTTCTGTATCCCCAAATCCTTAGCCCTGAAAGATCAGTAGTCTCTCCCCAAATCCTTACAGCTTCAGCGATTGACTGGAGTACTTTGTAATGAGTATCGGGCCCACTTCCTTCGGGATCTAGAGCAAGAGATATTACAGTCGGTTTAATTTTTTTTAATTGGTCAAGGATCGGTTTTACATCTCTTGTTTTTTGTGGCTGCTCTGTAAACATATCACCCTTATAAAACCCTAGACGAAGATGATGTACATCTCGAACACGAACTCCATAGTTAGCCCACACTAATTCTTCCTCAAATTCACGAATCATCCCTTTTAACTTTTGAACTGAAACAGAATTTTTTTCACCTTCATAGCATTTTTCTAACTCATCAATAGTTAAATGTAGCTTAGCCGTAAGCTGTTTTGTGCTTTTAACATTAAATATTTCAACATATGACCTTATTACTCTATGACACAAGCCTCTTTGTTGTCCATTTACATCATTATCTGCAATCCTGTCTAAATAATGATATACATCTTTATCCCGCTTAAGTTTGTAACCATTTGAAAAAAAGTCTGGATAATTAATCATCCTAACTCTATCTCTCTGAATGAAATCTATCGTTTTTTTAATAATTTTGATTAGAAAACTATTTGTGACTGAAGTGAAACCCGACGTCATATTAGTAAAAATATGTTTATTGGTTGGCTCTCTTACTAAATGAATTATATGAGGCATCATACCTAACATGATATCATCGTGGTGTGGTCCGGTATGATAATATATTTGATTCCTTTCACTTTTAATGCCACGTTGAACTTTTTTATCAATACTATCTATAATTTTTGAAATAGTATTTTTATTTAGGTTTTGGCAACTTTTAAAAAGTTTTTCTTTTTTAAAATCGTCAACAGTCAATTTCTTACCAAAAGTTTGTTTATCTTTTGATAATATGAGAAGCGCTTTCTGTTTTTTTCGAATATCCCAAGGAGATTCCTTCCAGTAACTATTTTTGACATCCTTTAATTTCTTCGCCGCCCCCTCAGTTATGTAAAATCTAGAGTTAGCTAATTTTTGCAGTGAAGAAGCAGGATACATAATGTTTTGTTCAGATTCAATTGACTTTTGAACAATTGGAGCTTTTGCCTCGCCGGCAGCAATAATAATTGTCGTAGCGTTTTTATTATACGTTATAGTCCCTAACCCAATAGTTATCACTAATCTATTTCTACTTATTTCAATTCCACCAAGGTCAACTGCAGCCGCTGCCTGAGTTTCAAAATTAGTCTGTGTTAGTCTTGTTGTTGAATTATGATCAGAGCCTCTTACGTTAAACGCAATATGCCCATCAGGACCAATTCCTCCCAAAAAAAATCCTATTCCACCAAGTTCTTGGATTTTTTTCTCGTACATATTACACCATTGATCTATTAAATATAGAGACTCTTGTTGATACTTCTCTTCATCTGAATTTGCTTCCCTATGTCTTAAGGTTAAATCAACTATCCCTTGGGGAAATACTTCCATCCAGTGCATATTACTTGCCAAAGGGATTTGCTCAGTATTTATTAAAAGGGCTCTGCTCTTTTTAATTCCAAAACTCGCTAAATAATATTTGTTAACATAATTATAAAAACTGTTGTGTTGGTTTGGATTTAAGGGATAAAACTCATCAATTTGGATGAAGTGGAGCTTAGAAAAATCAGGTTTGGTTTTAGATGAAAGGTTATATTTTTTTCTTATGGACTTAACCTTACTACTATTCCAATTACTTAGAAGATAACTAGTCCATTTAATAAAATATTCAGGAGTTTTTCCTGTTGGAAGGCTAATAACTCCTTCAGGATTATTAAAAACCCACTCAAAGAATCTTAGAGCAGTTAGTAAGCCTAAATCAGGAAAACTATCTACAATCAAATATGGAATTTTTGAATTTTGACTTTCAAAACCATTATTGCCGATAAATTGTTCCTCTACACGCGATGAATACAAATTAAACTTTCCTTACCTTTCCTTAATATCATAAAACATAACCCCATCAAATTGGTCCTCTTTTTTTTCGTATAAATACGTGAGAAAATCAACGTTCACTGTCATCTTTTCTTTTGAAGATGCATGAATTAGGTTTTTTTTGTTTATAACATATCCCTCATGAGCAATAACAATTCCATTTTTAAAGTAGCTTTTTTTAACAAAAGCTACTCCACATATCTTAGGAAGTTTTTGCATAATTTGCTCATTTATTTTTTTTGCAGGGATGAAATTTATCAATTCTTTTGATGTCCAACTTAGATTTAAAAATTGTTTCCCATTCTTCTTCTTATTTAATTCGATTTCAACAGTCTCAAGTTCAGTAGGATTACAAATGCTTGATGTAATATCAGGAGTTTTGGAATGATTTAATATGCGATCAGATGTAAAATGCCATCTTGATTTATAGGTAGCCTCTATTTTACCGTTTTCATCTGGCTTATAATGTAAACGAATCATCGCATCACGAGCTTCATTAAATGATTCACTTTCTGCAAATGCTATAGTGGTTAGAACATGCACAGTACAGTCAGATGTATCGATTCTTATAATTGGGTCTTTGTCAACTCCCCTTTCTTCCCCAAGGCAAAAGATTCCGTATGGTGTACCTACTCTCCAGATATTTAAAGCTATAAGCCTATCATGAAAATTTGGAAATTTTTTATGAAAGCCCGTTAAATGGGTGTCTATATTTTTATGTGATAATTCCCAAGGCTTTGGAATAGTTTCTATCCAAGAGTATAAATTATTTTCAGAAAATGAAGAAGAGAAAGAAAAAAGAAAAAGTAGGAAACTTTTATACACTATTTTTTTATTTATTTAATAGGGATAATTTAAATAATAATGATCGAATTAATATTACTATTTAGAACATGAATTTTAAAAGCTGCAAAGTGTATCATCCGTTAATTAATGTTATCAAAAATAAAAAACTTTTTACCCAAGTATTTCAAAGTTTTGGATCTCCAACATATGTTTACTCTAAAAGGCAGTTAATTAGAAATATATCTGCGATAAATAATGCTCTCAAAGCTAATTTTAAGAAATATCAAATTTGTTATACAATAAAAGCAAATAGCAATCCACACATCATCAAAATTTTAAAGTCAGAAATACCTCATTTGGGAGCAGATTGCTCTAGTCCAGGAGAAATTTACGCTGCTGACTTAGGGGGCATCCACCCAAACAATTGTATTTTCACAGGAAATTATGAATCAATTGAAGATTTAGAATATGCCTATAAAAAAAATGTACATATCAATTTAGATGACATCAACTCATTTCACCGTTTGAAAAAAATTGGAACCCCTACAGAAATTTCTTTTCGATTAAATCCTGGTTTTGGTAAAGGAGCTTTCTCTCAAGTTGTTACTGGTGGAAAAAATTCGAAATTTGGTGTTCCAAAACACAAAATTATTGATGCATATAAATTAGCCAAGGAAAACGGCGTTAAAGAATTTGGTATTCAGTGTATGACGGGCTCAGGAGTTTTAGACCCTAATTATTTCCCTAAGCTAATGGAAGAAATTATTAAAAACATTGATGCTATAATGAAAAGCGTAGATATAAAGTTTAATCATGTAAGCATGGGTGGTGGATTTGGAATACCTTATGATGATAAACAAACTCCTTTAGACTTTGATAAAGTTTTTAAAAGTGTTAGCGATACGTTTCATTCTTTTTTTAAAAATAAAGATATTCCAGAATTATGGATTGAACCTGGTAAATCAGTTGTGGGAAACGCCGGCGTTTTGTTGGCATCTGTAACAGGTATCAAAAAAAGCTATAAAAATTTTGTAGGCCTCGATGCGGGGATGGAAACATTGATGCGCCCCGCTCTTTACAACGCTTACCATCGAGTGTATAAAATTGGTGATCTTGAAGCTCCTAACTCTGAAATTGTTGATTT